>Ga0302250_1002457_pt1 | contig 11371 bp, 6 predicted proteins | sample AAG_RA_Asp_MG_FD_193536 | JGI IMG/M metagenome (GOLD analysis project Ga0302250, IMG submission 193536) | Enriched activated sludge microbial communities from anaerobic digester in WTTP, New Holstein, Wisconsin, United States - AAG_RA_Asp | ecosystem: Engineered > Bioreactor > Anaerobic >... | reverse complement strand
ATTGGGCCGGTTGCGGTACTTGAACCAGTCGTCGCCCTGCATGGTCCAGGGAAATTTCTGGATATAGACCGTGTCGGTGCCGAGGGCGGAGATCTCGCTGGAAAAGGCCTGATTCAGGCCCTGGATAAGGGCGACGATGGTGATCACCGTGGTGACGCCGATGACAATGCCCAGGGTGGTCAGTATTGAACGCATCTTGTAGGCGCGCAGGGCGTCATAGGCGATGCGGATGCCCTCCCACATGTAAATCAGAATACGCATAGGCCGCCCTTATCAATGGACCGATTCATCGCGCTCGACCATACCGTCGCGCAGGCGGATGATGCGATTGGAGTGTTCAGCGATATACTCCTCGTGAGTGACCAGAATGATGGTGTTACCCTGTTCATGCAGGCCTTCAAAGATCTCCATGATCTCGTCGCCGGTGCGGCTGTCGAGATTGCCCGTCGGCTCGTCGGCCAGGATGATCGATGGACGATTGACCAGAGCGCGGGCGATGGCAACACGCTGGCGCTGACCGCCCGAGAGCTCGTTGGGCTTGTGGTGCATGCGATCGGCCAGGCCGACCTTCTCCAGGGCCTCCTCCGCCATCTTGCGGCGCCCGGCCGCCGGGGTGCCGTTGTAGATCATCGGCAGCTCGACATTGTGCAGTGCGGAGGCGCGCGGCAGCAGGTTGAAGGTCTGGAAGACAAAACCGATCTCGCGGTTGCGGATCTCGGCGAGCTGGTCATCATCCATGGTGCTCACATTGTGCTGATTGAGCAAATAGTCCCCGCTCGAAGGCGTATCGAGGCAGCCGATGATGTTCATCAGGGTCGATTTCCCCGAGCCCGAGGGCCCCATGATGGCGATATATTCATTCTTTTCGACATTGAGATTGATGCCGCGCAGTGCGGGGACCTGCACAGTGCCGATCTCGTAAATTTTTTCAATCTTTTCAAGCTTGATTAACATGCAGGGTTCCTCACTTGTTCTTGTCGTCAGTCTCTTTGCCCGCTGCCTTTTTCTCCTTCACCTGGCTGCCATCCTTGAGCAGCCTGGAGATGGCCTTGTAGCTTCCGGTTACGATCTTCTGGCCTTCGCTCAGCCCCGAGATGATCTCGATGTTGTTGTCATCGCTGATGCCGGTCTTGACCGGCACCGCTTTTACCGTGCCGCTGTTGACGACGAAAACCACCTCAGTCATCTCGTCCTTCTCGTCCTCCTTCTTCTCGCCCGACTCGGTGGGCAGATTCCCGGATTTACGCTTCCCTCCCACATTCCTGAGCGAATCGGCCTTGAGGTCGCGAGCAGTGACTGCCTGGATGGGTACGTTGAGAACCTGGGGGCGGGTCTCGGTGAGGATATCCACAGTGGCGGACATGCCGGGGCGCAGCAAGTCGACGTTGGAGGTGATGCCGATCTTGACGTCGAAATTGGTCACCTGTTCCTGGGTCCCCGCCCCGGTGGTGGTGGCGACGTGGGCGATCTCGGTGACCTTGCCCTGGAAGGTGGTGTCGCGAATGGCGTCGACCTCGATGGTGGTCTTGTCGCCGAGATGAAGCAGTACAACCTCATTCTCGTCGATTTCGGAGAGAACCTCCATATCCTTGAGGTTGGCGAGATTCATGATGATATCAGCCTGGAACTGCGAGCCCACCGCGATCTCACCCTCCTCCTTGTTGAGCTTGGTGACCGTGCCGTCAATGGGTGAGGTCAGTCGGGTTTTGCCGAGGTCATCCATCGCCTGTTTGAGGGCGGCCCGCGTCTGGTCGAGGCTGCTCGCCGCCGACTGCCGGGTGGCTTCCGCAGCGTCGAGCTCGGCCTGCGAGGCGAGGTTTTTCCCGAAAAGATCCTTGATACGGGCATAATCGGCATCGGCCTTTTTCACCCCCGCCTTTGCCGAAGTGAGCTGCGACTGGATCTGCTCGACATAGGCCGCAAGGCTTTCACGGTCCAGTTCGACCAGAAGCTGACCCTGCTTCACGGCATCCCCCTCCTTGACGTGGATCTTTTTAATCTCGGCGGAGATGCGGGCAGCGATCTTGATGTCGGTTACCGGCTGGATTTTGCCCGACCCGGAAACCGTCCGGCTGATATCCCCCCGTTTGACCTCGGCTGAGGTGATTTCGATGACTTCACCGCGGCTTTTACGCAGGTTGACCAGGACCATCGCTGCGATGATGGTGACAGCGGCCACAGCGATGATGATTTTCACTTTATTGGACATGAGGAGACTCCCTATCAGACAGGCTGGGTTTGATTATAATCCGGCTTCGGCGGCGCCCATGGCCGTCTCCAGCCGGGCTCTCGCAATCTTGGCTTCATATTCGGCGTTGACCAGGTTGGCCTGGGCGCGGGTCAGCTCGACCTGGGCCTGGGTCACCTCCAGCTCCGTGCCGGAACCGACGCGGCGCTTTTCCTGTTGCAGGCGCAGGTTCTCGCGAGCGGCCTCGATGTTCTGCTGGTTGATCTCGATGAAATCCTTGTAGGCCTCGAGCTGCAGGAAATACTGCTTGACCTGAGCGGTGAGGAGGCGCTTCTGCTCGGCCAGATTCTCTTCGTCGATCTGGTAGTTCAGTTTGGCGCGCTGTACGCCGGCCTTGTCGGAGAGGCCGTTGAAGATGTTCAGGTCGATTCCCACGCCCAGGGTGGCGCTGAAATCCTGGTCCAGGTTGCTCGAGAAGACGCGGCTGAGATCCTCATTCGAGCGCCCATAGCTGATGCTTCCCCCGATGCTGGGGGCATAGCGCATCTGCGCCATCTTGAGGTTGAAGAGGCTGGCCCGGGACTGATATTCATAGGCCTTGAGAGCGGCATTGTTCTTGATCGCTTCATTAGCGGCATCGGCGAAGGTGATGGCCGGGAAGATGGGCTGGCTCTCATCCTCGCGCACGCTGACCGGAATGTCAGGATTACGGCCGAGGGCATTGTTAAGGTTGGCCCGAGCCGCGTCAACCGTGTTCTGCTGGTTGATCAGGGTGGAGCGGGAAGAGCCAAGGGTGACCCTGGCCTGAAAGACCTCCGACTGGGAGGAGATGCCGATCTCCATCATGGTCTGGGCGCGCTGAACCTCCTCTTCGGCCAGCCGGACAGCCTCCTGATAGACCTGTTCAAGCTTGATCGCCTTGAGCAGATTGTAGTAGGCGTCCTTGACGTTGTAGATGACCATCTGGCGGGTGTTCTCCATGGACTGGGCGCTCGCCTGCTTGTTGGCCTTGGCCGATTTGATGCTGTACAGGGTCTGACCGAAATCGAAGATGTTCTGGTTAAGCGAAATGCGCGCGGAATGGTTGTTGCGCTCGGTTTGCTCCTGGTAGATCTCCTGCTGGGTGTAGATGGTGCGCCCGGTGACGGGATCGATGCCCGTGGGCACGTCGGCGATATCAACGCGCGCGCCCTGGATGTAGCGGCCGGTGTTGAAGGAGCTGTTGATCTGGGGCAGCCATGCGGCGGTGGCCGTGGTGACATTGGTCCCGGCGATCTCCATGCTTTTGTGGGCGACGCGCAGGGTGGAATTGTTCTCCAGGGCGATGGCGATGCACTGCTGCAGGGTCAAGGGCTCCGGCGCCGGCTCCTGGGCGAAGGCGCTGCCCAGACCCAGCAGAATGAGAAGAATCAGCGAAGTGAACTTGTTCATGAAAGGTACTCCCGTTGGAAGCGATTGGTTAGAGCCTATGAGAAGAGGCCGCCCATGGCCGCGGATCCCAGATACCAAAGGACCAGCAGTCCGACCACAAGGGGCCACACTTTTTTAACCTTGAGCCCGGCGACCACGGCGATGCCGATACAGAGCACGCCGATGTACCAGATGTTGAAGAGGTCGGTGTTCATCAGGAACTTGTAGATAAAGCTCTCCCTGGCCGAGTCGGGCATGAAAGTGGCCAGGCTGAAGTGCACATTCATGGTCTCCTTGAAGCGCATGATCGGCGCCTTGAGCAGCATACCCACCGAGGGGATGAGCATACTCAGGGAGACCACCTCGAGCATGTGCTTGTAGGTGGTGGTGCCGCCGAGGAGGGTGCGGGCGACGAAAAGCCATACCCCGCCCATCACGAGAATGACCGCCAGGCCCCCGATGAGGGCGGAACCGTACATGACGTATTTCATCACCGGGCTGTTGATTCTCTCGATGGCGCTGTCGATCTGCTCCTGGTCCAGGCCGCGATCCTCCATCTGGGTGACCATCTTTTCGTGCTGCTCCTTCTGGATGGCGGGGGCGATATAGATGGTCATGATCAGCGAAAGCAGCAGCACGAGCACGGTGGGGGCGATCCAGCGCGGATTTTCACGCACAGCCGCAAAACTCTTGCTCGGGGCCGCAAAGACATTGATAATGCGCTGCAGCAGACCCATGTTGCCCTCACTGGCGGAGGGGACGCCCGAAGTGGAATACTCTTGCATGGTGAGGCCTCCAATGTGATGTAAAAAGCAACTAATAACAAAGACGTATCATGGGTGTAAAAGTTTCGCTTTATTCGCCCGGCCCGGCGATAAGTTCGTCCTTCCGTTCCATCATGTAGGCAAAGGCGGCATCGTGGTCGTTCGGGATCACCCCCTCCAGGATGGCCTCCTCGATGGCCTTTTTAATCCTGCCCACCGCGGGACCCGGCTGCAGATCGAGGGTCGCCATGATCTCTTCGCCGCGGACCGGGGGCTGGAAGGCCCGCAGACGGTCCCTCTCCTCAACCTCCTGCATACGCTCGACCACGAGGTCGAAATTGGCCAAATGGCTGGCCACGCGTTTTGGGTTGCCGGAGGTGATGTCCGCCCGGCAGAGGGTGATGAGATCATCGAGCTCGGCCCCGCCGAGAAAGATGAGGCGGCGGATGGCCGAATCGGTCACCCCCTCCTCGGCGAGATGGATGGGACGGAGATGGAGCCGGATCAGCTTTTGCGCATAATCGATCATCTCCTGGGAGAGGCGGAGCCACCTGCCGATGGCCGGCAGCATGCGGGCCCCCAGTTCCTCATGGCCGTGAAAGCTCCAGCCCACACCGGGCTTGAACTCTTTGGTCTGGGGCTTGGCGACATCGTGATACAGCGCAGCCAGGCGCAGGCCGGGATGGTCCGAGACCCGTGCCACATTGTCGACCACCTTGAGGGTGTGCTCGAAGACATCCTTGTGGCGGTAGCCGGCGACCTGGTCGACCCCCTTGAGGGCGCTGATCTCGGGCAGGATCAGATCGAGCACCCCGGTGTCGTTCATGAGGTGGAAGCCGAGCGAGGGCTTTGTGCTGGCGAGGATTTTCATGAGCTCCTCGCTGATGCGCTCCTGGGTGATGATGCGCAGCCGCTCCCGTTCGGCGGCGATGGCCTCCAGGGTGACGGGTTCGATGTCAAACTGGAGCTGAGCAGCGAAACGGATGGCGCGCAGGATGCGCAGGGGATCATCGCTGAAGGTCCGGCGCGGCTCCAGGGGGGTGCGGATGATGCCGGCTTTCAGGTCGGCGCGGCCGTCATAGGGATCAATGAACTCGCCCCGGTCGGCGGGATTGAGGCTGACGGCGATGGCGTTGATGGTAAAGTCGCGGCGGGCGAGATCGGTGAGCAGATCGGCGCTGCTGACCTCGGGGTTGCGCGACTCGCCGCGATAACTCTCTTTACGCGCCCCGACCACCTCAATGACTGTACTGCGGTGGCGGATCATGGCGGTGCCGAATTTCTTGTAGACCGTGACATTTTTCACCCGCAGGCGGTCGGCGAGCAGGCGGGCGAAGGCCGGACCCTCTCCAACCACGACAATGTCGATATCCTTGCCCTGCTTGCCCAGCAGCAGATCACGGACATAGCCGCCGACGGCGTAGGCGGGGATAGCGGAGCGCTCCGCCACCTCACCGATAATTTTTATCAGAGCGGTGTCGAAAAGTCTGTTATTCTTTTTCATTTTTATGTAATTTAGTAGGGATTCCGGCGGCCCGGCAGCCTGAGAGCGGCCGTCAGAGGGTCAGTTATAATGTACAAATTCGGGGGTGAAAATAAAAGCCAAAAGCGCGAGCATCCGGCTGGTATTTGACCGAAATGGTGTAATTCCAGCCAGATGACCGCGGATGCAGCGAGCGCTGTCCGCCGGTCGGGGGGAGATGTTTCATGGCCGTACAATGTTTCACCAGAACACGAATGCGGGGGGTGGTGTTGAACAATTGGCTTTAAATCGCCATAAATGATGGGTTTGGCCGGGATCAGGGTGGCCAGGTTAAATCATTAAATAACAATAGAAGCATGCTGCGTTTGCTCAGCCATTGTGACGGAAATCTCAATTGCCGGTGAAAAATACAGACGATGTCAAACATGGCATTGAATTTGCGATCAAGCCTGCAGTCCATATTATGCTGGCAATATTGCGGCGCCCGGCTTTCGGGCTGCAAAACCGGGTGCGGCACAGGGCCGTCATCAAAAAAGAACCAAATGGAGGCGAAAATGAAGTCATCTCCCATGCTACGCATCTTGTTCGTCCTCGCGCTGATGCTAGGGGCGGCAGGTGATCTCTCCGCGCAGATTCTGCGCCGTGAGACTGCCGATCCTCTGCAGACGGGCACTGCAAGCTGGATCAAAGTCGAATTCAGCATTGCCGGAGGGAGCAGGACCTATTTGAACGACAACTTTACCGGCACGGAATTCCGGATCGACCTCAACGTCGACGGTGATGACAATCCTAGTACCAACCTCGGAGACCTCTACACCCTGCGCGGGCCGGCTGAAATCTATACGACGCCTCCGGGAGTCCCGGGGGGCGCTAAAGATGCGGTCATCTACCTTCCCATCCGCCAGGGCTCTTCGACCCCATTTCCCTACGACACCGACCTGCGCCCCTGGATCTGGCTGGTCGAGGGCGGCGGTCTGCAGATCAGCGGCCAGAGTGTTTCCGGCCCCTGGGGGGTGATCCAGTATCCCTCGGTCTACATCGAATGCGATGACGGCATCAGCCCGACCATCCGGCATGCCTATTATTACGATGACGGCAGCGGTCATTCCCCCGCCGTGTCCGGTTCGCATGTGGGCAACCAGACACCCTTTGACGGTTACATCGACCGCGTTGATCTGGAGTGGAGCGAGCCGATGAGCTCCTCCAACGTCACCGTCAATGACCAGATTTTCGGCGGCCTGGGCACGACGATTCACAGTATGGAATCGATCGGCAGCTGGAACATGATCGGCCCCTCCTGGAAGCGTTTCACCCTCTGGGTGCGTTCCAGCGCTCCGAACAGCGGCATCACCCCGATCCTGACCTATACCCAGCCTCTCAGCCTCACCGACCGCTTCCGCGAGGCCTCGACCGGGCAGTATCAGGCCTATGCCGCCAGCCATGCCCGTGCCCTCACAGACAAGGCGGGTCCGGCGATCATCAGCGCCCATACCAAGCGCGCGATGCGTCGTCAGCTCCTGGCTGCCGCTCTGGCCGACCGGCGCATCGAGGTGACCTTCAGCGAGCCGCTCGATTTCGCCAGCGTCCAGGGGGTCGATTTTACAGTCAATACCACCACGGCCAGCCCCAATCCCATCACCGCCATCATCTCGCCGACCTCCACGTCGACCTCTCCGAGTGCGGTTTGGGAGTTCCAGCTCACCACACCCTATGCGACCGGAGATGAGGTCGGCGCCATTCAGTATGTGTTAGACCGTCAGGTCACCGACGTCGTCGCCAATTATAATGGCGAATCGTTGGCCCCGGCGCCGCCCACAGCCCCCTCCAACGGGCCGGGATTGATCATTCCGATCACCGATGGCATCTTCCCGATCATCACCCACGTGCTGACCCACGACGCCATTCTGCCGGGTGATCTGACCACCGGCGGCACCAATGGCTGGGGTTATCTCGACTATGTCGATGTACTGTTTGACCATGCCATGAACACGGCCCGTGTCAGCACTGCCGGCTTGCAGGTGACCGGAGAGGGCATCGTCACCATCGCCGGGACCGGCACCTGGATCGCCCCCAACACCCTGCGGGTGATCCTGACGGCGACCACCCCCAGGGTGGCCAACACCGGGCTCATCCCGCGCGTAACCTATACCAATCCGGGCGATCCCAACGGCCTCAACGAACCGGTCAATCTCGGTCTCGCCGAAGCCCTCTACAGCTCCGACATCACCCTCTCCCCGACCAACGGCCAGGTTGTGCAGATTGTGGATAATGCCGGGCCGGCCATCATCCGCGCCCTGACTGCGGGGACCAAGCGCATCCGCCTGGTCTTCAGCGAGAAGGTCAACACCTCAAGCTGGCCGATCAACCCGACGCCGGGACTGCCCTCGCCCCTGTTCAAGTGGTTCGTCGGGCCTTCCAATTACGACGTCTCCGGCATTCAGGTCTACTTCACCGGTATGACCCCCTCCCGCCGGGACAGTATTGTTTATCTGAATCATACGGGATTGGCCTGGACCAAGAACGACAGCGGCGCCATCAATTACCGCGCGCAGGGGGTGGTTTGGGATCTGGCCTCCTCGTCGAACGGCAACCTGCAGTATGACGATGATGTCAGTCTCAGCGGCACGACACGGCGTCTGCTGGGTTCGGATGTCAAGGTGGAACGCGACAATATCCCACCCATCCTGCTGCGACTCGAGACCGTGGATATCGATGCGGACGGCAAGCTCGATCATTACCGTTTTTCCTTCGATGATCTCTCACCGATCTATCCCAAGCGCTCATTTGTCCCGGGCAACTGGACCATCACCGGGTATGACGGCCTCAAGAGCAACCTCGGCGTCAACCTCAATGTCTACAATCCCGGCTACGCCTACTATCAGCCGAATGCCATCAACGCCTACGGGGATACGGTAGCGGCCTATGTCGCTTTCAACGAAACCACTGCCGGCGGCCCGGCCCTCACCCCCTACGGCGGAGATACCGGGGATGTACCGGATGTCGTCGTTCTGGCCAACAACGGCTTCGCCGACTGGGCGGACAACCCGATGGCACCCTTGCCGGTGGGCATCACTCTGGAACGCGACGATGCGGGTCCGGCCATTATGAGCGCCAAGACCATCAGCCGTTTCGACGTCGAGGCCTTCATGAGCGAGGATCTCGCCGACTGGTCGGTCTTCAGTTCCGATTTCTTCCTGAACATGGCCCCCAACGCCAACTATTTCGGCGCCTGGCCGATCAAGGAGGCCAAAGAGGTTATCCCCGGCAAGGTGCTGATCAACACCTTCTTCTACAGCAGCTCCCTGGGCTGGGATCCCAAGAGCGAGGGCATCCTGCGCTTCGACAGCCAGGGCGTCGTCGAGGATGTGGTCAATCCTGTCACCAACGGCAACATCCAGACCAATTGGGTGACGGTGACCAGCAATGCCGCCTGCACCTTTGTGATTCAGCCGGTGGTCTCCGGCGCCCAGGTGCGCGGTGTGCCCTTCGACGTCCAGGTCATCGCCCGCGACAAGTACGGCAACGTCGACAGGAACTTTGCCGGTTATCTGACCTTCTCGACCAATCTGCAGCAGAACGAGATCGTCCTGCCCAGCGGTCCGAAGAAGCTGATCGATGGCATCGGCACCTTCCGTTTCACCAGCTGGGTGAACACCACCGATCTGGTCATCACCGCTTCGATCGCCACGGATGTCTATCCCCTTGATGCCGCCTCCAGCGGTCCGGTCACTGTGATCGATCCGATCATCGACCAGCCGGATTATCTGACGGTCGAGGATGTACCCGGCGATCAGGGTGGTTTTGTCACCCTCAAGTGGCCCTTCTCGGCTAACCATCAGGGCATGGGTGCCACGCCGGTGATCAATTACTACGAGATCTTTTATACCATCAAGGGCAGCGACACCCTGCACTACTGGCCGCAGCAGATTGCCGCCTACAATCCCTCCGGCACAGGCTCCACGATGATGACGGTTGATTTCCCGGTCGTCACCAGCGACTCGATGGCCTTCTACGTCCGTGCGGTCTGGGTGCCTCCCACCGCCGCGGTTAAAGGCGGCGCCACCCTCTCGATCATGGCTGCGAAGGCGGGTGATCTTCCCCTGGTCATTCACACCCTGGGCGAGGAGAGCCCGGTCACCTCGGTGCTCGGCGCGACGGGAGCCTCTGTGGTCTCCGGTACGGCCATGGCCAAGGGGCGGGCGGTGGACAATATCGCACCGATGGCGCCTGAGCGCATGGTTGCTGCCCGGGAAGGCGCGGCCGTCAGGCTGCACTGGGGCCCGGTCACCAAGGGCGTGAACGGCACCCTCGAACGTGCGGGCGCTATCGCCTACAAGGTTTATATGCATGAGACCAATCCCTACTTCAATCCGGATGCTGAGGGAACCCTGCTGGCGACCACGGCCGATACCAGCCTGATGGTCAACTCCGAGTCCCTGCGTCAGTACTATGTCGTCCGCGCGGTCGACGCCGACAACCACTCCGGCATCTCCCGCCGGGTGGGCAAGTACGGCTTCAGCCTGATCACGGCCGCCAAGCCGAGATACAACTACATCTCCCTGCCTCTCGAGACCGAAATCAGCGATGCCCGGGAGCTTGCCGAGGCGATCGGTGCGGGAGTCAAGGTCGTGCTCAGGATCGATCCGGTCACCAACGGCTACAGCACCTACTATCTGCCTGACCTGAACTACCCGGCCACCCCCTTTGCGCTCCACAAGGGCATGCCGGTTCTGATCCAGGCTGATGAGAGTGCGCCGGCCAGCTGGTTCTACTGCGGCGCAGTCCCTGACGCGGGCGAGTTCCAGTTCGCTCTCAACCGGGAGCACAAGTTCAGCTACAATGAAATCATCGTGCCGCTCAACCGCTCGGACATCACCAATGCCGCCGAGCTGGCCGCTGAGATCGGCGGAGTGGAAGTGCTGCTTAAAATCGGCGCCGACGGCAGGGGTTTCACCAACTACTGGCTGCCGTCGCTCAACTTTGGCAATCCGATGACGCCGTTCAGCGTCGCACCGGGTGAACCGGTTTTGATCCAGGTCAACAAGACCGCGCCGGCTCTCTGGCCCACGTATACTCGATAATCAGGAGGGATGGTCATGAAACGCAAATTCACCTATATCCTGTTCGGCCTGCTGCTTCTCGGCCTGTGCGGGGCGGCCCTGCCGCAGGAACCGCACATCATCGGCGGCAAGTTTCTCAATCCGGATGGTTCAGTGCCCGCCGGGGGCGAAATCCGTTTCCAGGCCTACCTGCAAAAGTCACCCGGGGACACCAGCGCAGCCAGCTGGTGTTCCACCGGCGGCGGCTGGAGCGTCGAGGTCAAGCAGACTCCGATGATCTCCTATGCCAACTGGGAGGCCGGCGACACCCTGGTGGTCGTCTTCGAAAATGTCCTGGAATCGAGCCCCTACTACGGGGCGCGCAAGGTGGTCAAGCATGCCACCACCGAGGATTCTCCGGAATTCGTGGGCAGCATCTCCCTGCCGGTTGAACTCACCACCTTCACGGCCGCAGTCAAGAACACCT
>Ga0302250_1002455_pt1 | contig 11387 bp, 7 predicted proteins | sample AAG_RA_Asp_MG_FD_193536 | JGI IMG/M metagenome (GOLD analysis project Ga0302250, IMG submission 193536) | Enriched activated sludge microbial communities from anaerobic digester in WTTP, New Holstein, Wisconsin, United States - AAG_RA_Asp | ecosystem: Engineered > Bioreactor > Anaerobic >... | reverse complement strand
GCAGTCCAGTGGAAGGGTTGGAATCAAATGCGTAAAGCATCTGCAGGGCCAGTTCTCTTGCGTTTCTGCGTATTCCCATTATTTCAAAGCCTTGAGCAGATTTGCCGTTTCTATGGCGGTCACAGCAGCTTCGAAGCCTTTGTTGCCCGCCTTGGTGCCAGCGCGTTCTACCGCCTGCTCGATGGTGTCAGTGGTCAGCACGCCAAAGGCGACCGGGGTTTCGCTGTCCAGGGAAACAGCGGCAACGCCTTTGGTTACCTCGGCAGAAACGTAGTCAAAATGGGGGGTGGAACCACGGATAACGGCACCCAGGGCAATGATGGCGTCGTATTTTCCACAGGAGGCCATTTTCTTTGTGGCCAGTGGTATTTCAAATGCCCCGGGTACGCGGGCAACCTGGATATCCTTTTCGGCAGCCCCGTGTCTGACCAGGGCATCGATAGCCCCTTCCAGCAGTCTTTCCGTGATGAAACTGTTGAAACGACTTACAATGATACCGAATTTGCATCCTTTGGCATCCAGTTTTCCTTCAAAATATACAGGCATGACACAACCTCCTTTGTGCGGAGTATAATTGGTGAATAATAGCAACAAATTTAAATGATTAACAGAAAAAAACCGTCAACATGAACGGGTCAGGTTGAAGATGAGTCAAAGATGATGTTATCGCTGTAATCCGCAACCAGAAACAGCGGCGTGATGCCTGGTGCGTGTTGTTGCGCGGCCAGTAGCGCCTGGGCGGCTGTCATCCTCAGCAAGGTGTCGTCAAAACCGGTGGCGATGACAACCTCTCTGGCCGTATTGGCCCCTCGGATGGTCTGGAGCAGTGCTTCTGGCAACTGTGCTTTTTCGGCCCAGTGCAGCAACTGTTGCAGGTCCATTTCAGAAGCTGCTGCATGGGTATTCTCATGGCCGCAGGCGATCTTGACCAGCTTGGCAAACTGGCAGGCGACCACCGGCTGTTTGAAGCCCTTGGCCAGGCTGGAACGCAGCGCGTGCGCCACATGGTCGCCCATCATTACATAGGCCTCTTCAGGAAGGCTGCCTGTGCCGGATTTGTCGTCAAGATAGCGCTGAGCTGCCAATTCGCTGGTGCGGCCGGTACAGCATACGACTGTTTCGCAGTTGCCGGCGGCAGCCACATCCAGGGCAGCGTCGATGGTGTCTGTCCAGGCCTTGGCGGAGACCGGCTTGACGATGCCGGTAGTACCCAGGATGGAGAGGCCGCCGATGATGCCCAGTCTGGAGTTGAGTGTTTTTAAGGCCCTCTGCTCGCCATCCGGTATGGAGACAACGACGTTGATGGTGAGTGGGGGACCGGAATCGGGGGCCGGGCGTAAAACCTCTTGAACTGCTTCTTCAATCATCCGGCGCGGAACAGGATTGATGGCATATTCACCCGGGGCTACGGCAAGTCCCGGCTTTGTGGCTCTGCCGATGCCGGTTCCTCCGGAAATGATGATGCCGCTGTTGGCGGCAGACGGATTGCGGGTCAGGGTCACGGTTACATGCACCTCGGCCCGGTTGGTGATATCCGGGTCATCGCCGGCGTCCTTGATGACATGGCATGTGGCGTTGTCCAAGGCAAATTCCTGCCCGTGCAGAGTGAAGGCCGCGGAAATGCCGGCTGGCAGCTCCAGGCTTACCTCTTGCACCAGTTGCTGTTCCTTCAGCATCATGGCCGCACCTTTTGCTGCAGCCGCAGCACAGGCACCGGTTGTATATCCGTGGCGTAGTGGTTTTTTCATGTACTTTTATGGGTTGCAGTCAGGCATGGATCAGGCCGTTGCCTGGATGGCCAGGGCGTTGATTACTGCCGCTGCTACGTTTGAACCGCCTTTGCGCCCCATGTTGGTAATGAAGGGGATCGCTAGCTTGGTGGAGGCCAGGGCGATCTTGCTTTCTTCCGCACCGACAAATCCGACCGGCAGTCCGACTACCAGAGCCGGTTTTACCTGCCCCAGTTCTGCCAGCCTGAGCAGCTCAAACAACGCCGTGGGGGCGTTGCCGATAACAAAGATACGGTTGTTTTCATCAGCAATGGCCTTGCGCATGGCGGCGATAGAGCGGGTAATGCCTTGTTGCCGTGCCAGTTCCGCTACGTCAGCATCCGCCACATGGCATGAGACCCTGTTGTTGAAGCGGCCCAGCTTTACCCTGCTGATGCCGGACAGCGCCATGTTGGTGTCGGTAACAATCCCGCAACCGCTCCTGATAGCCTCCAGTGCCTTTTCAATCGCATTGTCGGAAAACACGGTGGAACGTGAGTATTCAAAATCGGCGCTGGTGTGGATCATACGGCGCACTACCTGCCATTCAGCATCTGACCAGTCGTGAGGACCGGCTTCGCTGTCGATGATGCGGAATGATGCGGCCTCGATCTCTTCCGGTTTCATGCCCAGTGAATCCATCAGTGCCACCCCAGTCTGTCCAGTGCTTCCTGGATACGCTCAGCCTGCAGTTCCGCCAGTTTACGGTGTACGCCCAGGTGGCTGCCCATTTCCATGATCAGGCCGGGATATCGTTTCTGGGCTGCTTCAATTTCTTCAGGCAGATCATGCTGAACATGGGCGCCCATGAAGAGGAAGTAGGGCATCAGCAGGATGCGCTCGGCGCCTTTAGCTACGCAGTTGTCGATACCCTGCTGGATATTGGGTTCGTGCATTTCACGGTAGGAGACTTCGACAATATCGAATCCGGTTATTTCCCGGACCATCTTGGCTACTTCACGGGCGGCGTCGTTTGCTTCGGCAATGCGGCTGCCGTGAGCCATCATCAGAATTGCAGTCTTCATTTTACCTCGCGATGAGCCTGTCAACAGTACCAAACGGCTTCTTTCAGTCGGAATGTCCGGCTGTCTGGCCACTGAGGTCTGGCATGTTGTTTGATGTGTTGAAAGCTGATGGATTGAGAGGGTTGTCTGCATGAACAGCACTGGGGACCATCTTCATTTCAGCTGACATCCAAAAAAATATTATTACCACAAATAGTGGCAAAGGTGGAAGAGTATTTGCGGGGAAAGTTTGGGGGGTGCGGATGAGTCAGGAACCTGCAGCGGCCGTCATCAAATACGGCCGCTGCAGGGGGTGTAAGGCAGGTGGCAGCGGTTGTCAGGCCGGACGGCACCTTTCATACTGGCGGATCATGATCAGCTGTCCCAGAGGAACAGTTATTATTGCTCCGATGAACAGCAGCAGAAATCCGGCAAAGAAGATAACGCCACCAACAATATAGGCCAGCAGCCAGTTGGTCAGATCGGCCTGGATTGTTTCAAGACCCCACTTGAATGCATCGATGGCGCCCATCTTGTTGTCAATGATGGCATAGATGCCGGGTATGATCATGAAGCCCAGTGCCAAACTGGCCAGTGCGCCGACGATCGGTATGAAATTAAGGATAAAACTGGTGATGAGATAGATCAGCATGTAAACCAGCAAGTTGGCGAAGCAGTCCCAGGCGCCGAAGATGTCGCTGACCTGCGCTTTCCCCTGGCCCCTGGCAACTTTGGTGAGGCTTCTGGTATATCCGGCGATAAAGGCGATGTTGATGACCGGTATCCAGCAGACCAGCAGAAATACCAGGGAGACCACGACCAGATCGTTGAGGTTGTTTTTCCATGCATTCAGCGCCCAGCTGAATATCGAGCCGAAATCAGCGGCAGCCGGGTCGGTCGTTTGCGGGGTCAGGATCAGGTTTGAGCCGCAGTGTTTGCATTTGATTGCGCCTTCAATAACTTCTTCCTTGCAGTAGGGGCATTGCATCGGAACCTCCTTATTATGCGGAATCAGGCGAAAACCACCTGTGCTTCATAAAGATGAACAAATGCTTAGAGTCTACATCAAACGGCGGCCTTTGCAAGTCCGGCGGCGGCCTCTTCGCCCATGCCGTTGAAATTGTCATGGACGCGCTCAGCGCGTTTTAATGCTGCACCAATGTGCGGCATGATGTTGCGCACACCAATCAGTTTGGGTAGATGCGAGTCGCAGATAAACTTTCTGGGTTGTCCTCTCAAGCCTGACAGGATCAGAGTGCGTCCGGTAGCATGCAGTTTTTCGTACAGCTGCTCGATGGCATGCACGCCGGTGGCGTCAATGGCGGTCATGAAACGCAGTCTCAGGATGACAACGCTCTGCAGGGCATCGATATTATAGCTCAACTGATTCATCTTTTCCGCTGCGCCAAAAAGAAGCGGCCCCTGAACATGCAGTACACTGACATAGGAGGGAAAGACGTAATCCTGCAGCACCTCAGCCTTTCCTTCTGCAATGGCTTCTGTGGTGAGTTCGGAGACTACGGTGGTGTTGGAGACCTGATAGATATAGAGCAGTGCGGCCAGCACCATGCCCACCTCCACCGCAATGGTCAGGTCTGCCGCCACGGTCAGCACAAAGGTGATCAGCCAGACCGAAACCTCTTTGTAGTTCAAGCGCAGGATCATGGGAATTTCACGCCATTCACCCATATTGTATGCCACTACGAACAGTACCGCTGCCAGGGTTGCCAACGGGATGTATTTAGCCAGTGGGGCTGCAAACAATACGATGCAGAGCAGTACAAGCGCGTGAATGATACCGGCAAATGGTGAGCGGGCGCCGGAACGTATATTGGTAGCGGTTCTGGCGATGGCCCCGGTAACCGGTATGCCGCCGAACAAAGGTACTGTTATGTTGGCAACCCCTTGGGCTACCAGTTCCACATTGGAATTATGGCGGTCACCGCTCATGGAGTCAGCTACAACCGCTGAAAGCAGGCTTTCAATGGCAGCCAGCAGCGCCACAGTAATGGCGGAGGGGAGCAGAGGGAGGATCAGGTCCTGACGGAATTGCGGAATCTCAAATGCCGGCAGGCCGGTGGGGATACCGCCGAACTTGCTGCCGATAGTGTCCACCGGAATATTGAAAATGCCTACCAGGGCCGTCGCACCCAGCAGGGCCACGATTGAACCCGGCACCTTTTTGGTGATGCGTGGCATCAGCAGTATTACTGCCAGTGAGCAGACGGCAAGGATCAGGTTGGTAAAATCCGTGCTGTTCAAGTGCTTGGCGAGGTAGGACATACGTTCGAAGAATTCGCTGGGCATGGGGTCACTGGTATGCAGTCCCAGAAAATCCTTGATCTGGGTGGAGGCGATCAGTACGGCAATGCCGTTGGTAAAACCGATAATAACCGGACGTGGAATGAATTTGACCGCATTGCCCAGTTTGGTAAGTCCCAGAAATACCAGGATTACGCCGGCCATCATGGTGACCATCAGCAGACCGGAGATGCCGTGCTTGGCGATGATTGAGGCGATGACCACCACAAATGCGCCGGTGGGGCCGCCAATCTGGGTTTTGGAGCCACCCAGGGCTGAAATCAGAAAGCCGGCAATAATGGCGGTATAGATACCGGCTTGAGGCGTCACCCCGGATGCAATGCCGAAGGCCATTGCCAGGGGTAGTGCTACAAGACCGACGGTGATACCGCTGGTCAGGTCGGCAGTCAGGTCGGCGCGGTTATAATCTTTCAGACAGAGGATGGATTTGGGGAGCCATTGGGAAAGAACATCAGATTTCACAGCGTTTTCTCTTTTCATGTACTTGATTGGATTTTCAGGTCACAAAAGTGATTGGGAGGGCCGAGTGCAAGGTGCAGAGGGCATGGCACCAGGACATGGTTTGGATGAGGTGTTGAGTGTCGTGCAGGTGTGCAGACGGTTCTCTCATTGGAAATTTTCAGAGACCTGTAAAAACGAATCTTTGTAAAATAGCACTCTGAAATCTGACAATCAAGATTTAGTAGTCGTTGAGAACAAAAAAATCCGTGACGAGTGCCACGGATTTTTTCGCCAGGTTATAAAGGTTGCTGTGTCAAGTTAAAGCAGATACAAAACAGGCACTGCCGGATTTATCTGGCTGTAGCGTTTTCCGGTTTGGTCAGCAACTGCCACGGGGTACTTTCGCCCCTTACCTCCGGTTGGTACATGGGCCAGGCTGATGCCGGCAGGGCAATGGACTGGCCTGCCAGCTCGCCATAGATGACATGGCGGAACTCGTGGCGGCCTGCTGACAGGCGGGTGATGAAAAAGGCCATCTTCTCGTCGCGCCGCTCGCGGTGCGTGAACCAGCTGTAATAACCATTGTCGTCCATGAAGCGCGGGTCGCGGTCTGTCTCACGCGATTCGAATCCGGCCGGCAGCCGGTCTTCGATGATCATGTATTCCAGTGGTCTGCTGTTGTCCACGGTCAAGCGCACCTCGATGTCCTCGCCCGTTGTCACGCTTTCACCCGCTTTCAGTGGCGTGTATTCCCTGCGCCATTTATCGCCGGTTTTGACTGATTTGATACGGTACAGCGTCCGTTCCAGCTTCAATGTTGGCGATGATTGGGCGGATTGTGGCGGGACGATGTATTTCAGTTCGGCGGTCAGGTAGGCGGCGCCTTTGCCGGACTTGACCAGCCTGATCTGGTTGGAGCCATTTTTAACCGCTGCAGCCGGCACTGTGACAGTTTTATTACCTGATTTCAAAATGCCGGACTCCACCGTATAGCTAGCCACTCTGCTGCCGTTCAGCAGCAGTTCGGCCTCATAACTGCCAGAGGCTTCATCGGTTGCCGCAGCGTAGTCGGCCAGGGCGGTCACGGCTGCGGCGGATGAGGCGGTGGTCTGCCACCAGCCGCCATTCTGGCGGCGGGCCAGGAACATCGCCAGCCTGCTGTTGAGCGGGTCAGCGGGCTGTTCCTTTGAAAGCAGCGACAAAAGCCCCGAGGTGGTCTCGATCACCGAGGAGCCCCAGCGCCAGCCGTACCACCAGGAGTCAGCGTCCTTGTCGCGGATATAGGCGGCGCTCCCCTCACTCTGAATATCCTGCTTCAATGTTTCAAGCAGCGGTTTCAGGGGCTTCTTTTGTCCGCTAAAGGACAATGCTTCGGCAAAGGCGATCTGCTCACCCCTTGGCAATGATTTCCATTCCCTGGTGACACGTTCCTCGATGGTTTTGCTGCTGACGCCGTTGATAGCCAGTGCACGTCCGGCATGGGCCAGCCTGTCTGTCCTGGCTGTTTTGACCTGCTCCTCCAGTGACTTGATGCCGCGCTTGAGCATCCCTTCCGGTACGGCCACACCGGCCCGTTTGGCCAGCCCCAGGCCGTAGACCGCATGGGCGGTCATGGTCAGGGAGGTGGAGTCGTTTTTCCACCAGCCCCAGCCGCCGTCTTCATGCTGCATATCCTCCAGCCGTTTCAAGCCTTCACTGATAGCCAGCGGTAATTTGACGGCCGTAGCGCTGTCCGGTTGCCATGAGCGTTTTGCCAGCAGCTTCTGGGCGTGAACCGCCGGTATGAATCGGGAAAGCGTCTGTTCCACGCAGCCGTAGGGGAAGTCCACCAGTTTTGCGATGGCGCGGTTCAGGTTGGCGGCGATGGTCGGGCTGAAACTGATCTGCATGGCCGCCGAGCCGGGCAGGGTCTCAGTTGGTAGGTCCAGATCAGCGTTGCCCTCCTGGTCCGTAACGGCGATGGCATTTCCGGCAGTGCGGGTGATGCCGCGCTCATATACCGGCAGGGTCAGCTCCATGGCGTCTCCGCTGGCAGCGCCTTTTGCCAGCATCCGCAGTGTGGCGCTGCCCGGTTTGTCTGCGCGCACAGTCATGTCGCGGCGCAGGGTGCCGCGCGGGGGTACATTGCCGCTGAAATCCGTGTCACCCAAAAGCGTTAGTCCCATGGTTTCAAAGCGCCCCTTGGCCTGCTGCGGCGCATCGGTCATGCTGGTGACAATGCCGGGGATCTTCAGCTCATCGCCCACGGTCAGAAAACGGGGCGGGGCAAGCCGGGCCATCAGTTCCAGCCGGGCAATGAATTTCTGCCGTCCGGTGCCGAAAAGGCTGTCTGCTGTGTGGCCGACAGCGGTGGCACGCCAGGTGGTCAGGTTGTCCGGCAGTGTGAAGCTGGCGGTGGCAGTGCCGTCCGGGTGTGTAGTCAGCATCGGCTGCCAGTGGGCGGTATCCTTGAATACCTTACGGATCTTCAGACCTTTCAGGTCATCCTCTTTGGCGCGGAACGCACCGCTGTCCTTGGCTGCACCTCCCAGGTAGACACGGGGGAAGGAGTGCAGGGTGCTGACCAGATGCTCGCGGTCGCCCAGGAAGAACTGCCAGATATCGTCCTTGCGCTCGGGGGAGACGGCAAAGATAGCCTCATCCACCACGGCCAGCGAAAGCTCTCCGGCAGCCGCTTTCGAGGCGTTTTGTGATGAAATGGTCAGGTTGACCGTATCGCCTGGCGCATAGACCTGTTTGTCACTCTTGATGGTGACATCCAGTTTGCCCGGCTGGTGGTCAACACGCAGCGGCAGGGTGCGGCTGAAGAAACGCCCCTTGGCAACGGTAACGGCTGAGACCTGGATGAACGGCGCATAGCTTTTTTCCACCGGCAGTTCGACTACCTGGACCATGCTTTTCAACGGCAGGGAGGTGCGCCTTAAGATGTCGCGCCCCTCCACCGTCAGCAGCAGGGTGCCGCCTGTTGAAGGTGAGCGCACGATCAGGCGTGCGGTCTCGCCCGGTTTGTAGTGCTTCCGGTCAAACTCCATCTCCAGTTCGCGGTATGAGCCTTCCCAGCTGTATCCTTCCTTCCAGACCCAGACCGTGGATAACGCCTCGGACTTTCTGCCGGCGCTGTCACTGGCAACAGCCTTTACCCGCCAGTAGCCGGACCGGGGGAAACGGTAGGATGTCCGGGCGCTGCCGTCGGCTGCGGTACGGATGCCGGAGGTTTCAAGGGTCTCCCAGTAATAGCTGCGGTTTTTCTTTTCGTAGCGCTGCTGCTCGAAGGAAAGCGTCACCGGCAGCGATTTGGGGGCGCCTTCCCAGTCTGCCGCCTTGATGCTGATATCCACGGCTTTGCCCGGGCTGGTCAGGTATGTGCCGGACTTGACGTTCAGGGACACCAGCGAGGGCACCACATTTATGGCGGCAGATGAGGACACCTGCCGTGATGACGCGTCGGTCACATCCGCCTCGACCGTGTAGGTATAAGGCATGTCGTGGGTCTTGGCTGTAACCGGTATCAGCGCCTCGCCGTTTTCATCCAGTTTCAGTTCGCCTTCGCCGATGAAATCCGAATAACCGCCGAATCTGCGCTCATCATCATACAGACTGTCCTCCTCCTGTCCCAAAGCCCAGTTGGGCTGGGTGTAGATGCGCCAGTTGACCTTGGCGCCGGCCACGCTGGCGCCGAAATAGTAACGCGCCGTCAACCTGGTTTGGGCCGTATCCCCGGCCACCAGAAAACGTTTCTCCGGCAGTAGTTTGACCTCGAACTCCGGTTTGCGGTATTCCAGCACCTTGAACCACCCCTGCCAGGTTTCACCTGTTCCGGAGGCATTGATGGTATAACCTCCCAGAGATGCGGTTGCCGGCAGGGTACATTCACCATGGAATGAACCGTTGGCGGAAACCTGTAGATCACTCTCGCAGATGTTTTTATCGCCGCTGTCTGTAACGGCTGCATGCACGGTTTTCAGCTCAGGTAGCCCGTATCCCTCACCCGAGCGCTGACGCAATACCCCCTTGAAAAAGACGGTCTGCCCTGGACGGTAGGCGGGGCGGTCGGTGTACAGATAGGCTTTAAGAACTGACTTGGCGGTCTGTTCTCCGCTGGAGCCCAACTCCATGAAAGCCATGTTGCTGCTGTTTCTGGCGCAGAGTTTGCGGGCGTTTTCAGCGCTGTCCAGCCTGGCAAGGCCATTGGCATCGGTGGTTACGGAGTTGGCGCCTGGGTAGGCGGTGATAGTCGCACCACCAACGGCCTGGCCGCTGACCAGATCGGTGGCGAACAGCAGCGTGCCGTTGGGTGAACTTTTTGCCACCAGCCCCAGGCTGGTCACCAGAAAACTGAACCGTGCGCTGGCACCCTTGGCGCGCAGCTCCAGCATATAGGGGCCTGCCGCCAGTCCAGGCATGGCGAAGCGGCTACTGCGGGTATAGCTGTCTCTACCGGCCTTGAATTTTACCGGAAAGGCCTTGATCTGTTTCAGCAGACCAACCGGAATCTCGTCCGGTTTGCGCAGGTCGATACGTCCGGCGGCCAGCGCGTCGGCATTCACGCTGGAGATGACCGCCTCAGCCTTTTCTGCCCACAGCCCATGGGCGCGCAGTTTGAACGGCCGGTCAGGCAGGAATACATCGGTGTAATCCTCAATGTTCAGGGTCGGTGGTTTAACAGCCGCCTGCAAGCTGAACTCGCGTTTCTCACCTTCAGCCAGGCTGATTTCCTGCGTGGCGCCAGACAGCCGCTCATCGGCCGTGCTGATGCTGTAGCGTCCCGGAGGTAGTTCCTCAAAAACCGCTGTTTTCTGCGCCGAAGCCTTGAGAGAACGGTAGATGCCGCTGCCGGACAGGTTCAGCCCAATTCTGTCCAGTGGCCGTTTTTCCACATTTTCAATCGGCTGAACGGTGATTTTCAGGGTGGCGGCCCTGCGGATAGTCAGATCCCCCAGTTCTTTCTGCTGTCCGGCAGACAGGTGGATATATGAGCTTTTTTCCAGCACCCAGCCGGATTGTTTCAGGGCTGGTTCATAGCCGCGGGCATCCAGGCCGTTGATGCTGAAACGGCCGTCTGCTGCGCTGATTGCCGTTAGTCGGCGGTTGGCCTGGATGGTGATGCCTGGCACAGGTCTGCCGCCGCTGTCCAGCAGGCGTCCGGTGAGGCGGGCGGCCTTGCGCAGGTAGGCGGTTAGTTGTTCAGTCTGCTTGGCCTTGACCGATGTGCCGCTCTCAAACAGCCCGTATCCGTCTGCTTTGGCCAGCCAGCTGTAATAACCGGTCGCCAGCCTGACGCTGAAACGGCCATCCTTGTCGGTGGCAGTAGTGGCCGCCACCGTTTCGACGCCTTTGTCGCTGCGGCTGATAAAGGTCAGCGCCGCGCCGCCGACCGGCTTGTTGGTCTCGGCGGAGAGGATGGTGCCACTGACAGCTACTATTGCCGGTTTGGCCTTGGCCTTTGAGCGGGCTTTACCGCCTCTGGCGGCAAACACCAGGGTGGGGACCAGCAGCAGTAAAAGCATGGTGATCAGAAAACGGATCGGTTTCATAAGTGCTCCTGTTTACTTCATTTTTGTTATCGGAAAGAATCTGTCATATTTCGGCTGGAAATCGCCTCTGCCCGGAAACGGTACACCGTTACCCTGGAGGCATCCTGTTCGCCCAATCTGCGCAGTGCCTGGCGAAAGGCCCAGTTCGCTGTCCTGGCCTCGCCCGGCACAAAGGCCACGCCGCCATGTTGGCCTTCTACGAACATGCCTTCCCGCAGCGGGTCGATCACACTGTAGTCACCCACCTTCTGCGGCTGTCCAACGGGAAAGGTGATCTGCACCCCGGCCTTTGAGATTTGATCCGCCGTGATGCCCCG
>Ga0302250_1002450_pt1 | contig 11425 bp, 7 predicted proteins | sample AAG_RA_Asp_MG_FD_193536 | JGI IMG/M metagenome (GOLD analysis project Ga0302250, IMG submission 193536) | Enriched activated sludge microbial communities from anaerobic digester in WTTP, New Holstein, Wisconsin, United States - AAG_RA_Asp | ecosystem: Engineered > Bioreactor > Anaerobic >... | reverse complement strand
GGTATTACCGTAGAAGTCGCCTTTGTCATAGATCTGCTGTGCCAGTATCTCCTTGCGGGACTCGGCATCGATCACAGAACCGATCAGATGTAGACGACTCTCCAAGGCAGCATAGATTGCCAGGTATATCTCCCGCATCAGTTCATCCGGAGAAGTATAGCTATCCGGCATTAGATCACTCCCACCCTGATAGCTCGAGCTTGTCTGGGCTTGAGTTCGTTCAAGCGATCCAGTCCGGTTGAATTGAGATAGGCTTGCAGGATGGTCAGTGCTCTCAGTTCAAGATTAGCTTTAAAGGCATCTATTTCGCTCCCTGTGAGCAGTTCGGTAGCGGACTGGTCTAATCCTACGGTCTTGACTATGCCCTCGCCCAGGGTCTTCAAATTGAGAAATTCGGCAGTTGAATGTAGCATCAGAAAACAGAACCCAAAACGAAAAGAAACGAGCAGAGGATCCTCTTCCGGCAAGTCATCGTGAGTTGCAAGATCGTAATGTTCCTGCAGAACCAGTGAGTGGATCATCTCCATAACCATGCTCTGGTGCTCCTTGAAGATGCCATTGTTAGCCATCTCCTTGGGCAGGTTAAGTATGGCGAGCATAACATCGGTCTCGACCGGAATGGGAATCACTTTCCTTTCCTCATCAGTTCGGATAATTCTATAGCTCTGCGACCTACTTGCTTAGCCCATTTGGAAGCAAGCATGCCATTGGCGGCTCGTTCCCAGTCACCGGCATCGATAAATGCCAAAGTGTTCTTAAACTCCAGCAGTCCTTTGATACCAAGGTTAAAACACATATTAAGCAACACCGACTGGCGCACCTCATCGAGCTTGTTGTAAATCTCAGGTATCTTATCGATCAGCCACTGCTCACAGTCCTGGATATCTCTCTCCAGCATGGTATAAGCTTCTTTCTGCGAGATACCCCGGTCATCGAGATTGCGGCCAATCCCTATAGTTAGTTTACCAGCAGTGCAGCGGTATGGCTTCAACCGCAGACCTTCATGTCTGACTAACTGAGCTTTGATTCTGTTCATCAACGCTTCGGTCATGCTATCTCCTTGTTCCAGATGTGATTATTGATCCGGAGCCAGGAAAGCACTACCCTTTATGCTGACAAATCAGGATAAGCAAGGATGCGACAGATTTTTTTATTGACAGAAATAAGCCATACGCTATAGTAGGTTTAAGATGAAATGCTATAGAGAGTGGAGTAAATATGTTTCATGTTAATGACACTAGGGAAGGAAGAAAGAACGAGATATCTGGCTACATTAAAGAGGGTAACCAATGTGTGGCTGTATTACTGGCAACTGCAGATTTTGAATGGACGATACGAAGAGCGATAATGGCTTTGTGCCCTTTACCCACTTCAATAGTTAAAGAGTTCATTCTAAGGAATTGTAGCGGGCCTGATTCCTATGGAAAAGTTTGGAATGACCTAATAGCGAATAACAAAGGTCTCAATTTCCCAAAATATAGCCAAGATAGCCTTAGGCTATCGAAGCTAATACCTCATTGGGTATTTTTCAAAAAAGCATACGATCTTCGCCATAAGATAATACACGGGGTACAGGGCACCACAGGGTTGAGCTTTGCTAATAACCAAGTTCAATACATTTTAGACGCAACCGATATTATAATTGACTTCTGTACTCTAAATGGAGTTGACCTATACAAAAACCTAAGATATGTTAAGAAGTTGAAAAGCTGTAACAATTGTATGGTTTTTAAGACCTCAAGGCTTAACAATAAGTTATAAATAAACAACTTTTGAAAAGGAGCCCAAGATGAAAAAGTTAGTATTGTTTTTTAGTCTTTTAATGGCGTTTGTAGGGCTGTTGGGTATATCCGGTCATATCACATCGGATACGACTTGGGATACAGACCAGATAGTTACGGGTACTCTTTATATTGATGCAGGAGTAACTCTCAACATAGTGCCTGGCGTCCATGTTACTTTCCCAAAAATCGACCAGAATGCCGACGGCATCGGTGAGGTCTATATCGAGGTCTCGGGCCGCTTGCAGGTACAGGGCACAGTAGCCAACAAAGTGATGTTTACTTCCAATCAAACAAATCCAGCACCTAGCGACTGGCTGGGCATCAAGTACATCACACCCCAAAGTGGCATGCTCTCCACTATTTCCAACGCGGAGATTCTCTATGCCCATGAACCTTTGCTTATTAATGGGCGCAACATGACTCTCAACAATGTCCGGATTGCTAGCTCTGGCTCGTATGGCATGAGGATCAATAACACATTTCTTACGACAAGCATTACATACTGCACAATTGAAGAAAATGCCGGATACGGCCTATTAATAGAAGCCGGTCCTGTTAATATTACTGGCTTGAATCTGTTTCACAACGGAGATTACGGCATAAAATTGGAAGAAGCCTCGCTAGTCTCTGCTTCAGATATCGTGTCCTCAACTAACTCAGGACACGGGATATTCGTTGTTAATGATGCCGATGCGGCCATTACCAATAGTATATTTGTCAGTAATGAACTCAATGGAGCTGAGTTGCAGAACTGCACTATCTCTTTTCTTAACTGCGAGTTCTCGAACAACACATATGGAGTGAACTTCTCAGGATCAACGGGACTCCCAATTTTCAACAATTGCTCGATTAGATACAACGACTTTGGAGTGAGAATCGAAAATCAACCGCTATCATTCAGTCTATGCAATATCGAGTTAAATACTTATTATGGTGTTTTCGTGAATAATGCCACTCCTATTATTAATAACTGCAATATCACTGGTAATGGTAACCATACAACGCTCGATCCAGTATCCTTAGAAACAATCACAGTGAATACTTGGACAAGTAACAGTACATTGCCTGTAACTATCTGGAACCAAATGAACGATATTCCTTACCATCCTGTTTGGATTGAGAGTTTGATATACAAAAAAGACGGTGACGGTTACTGCTCCGGTCTTGACTACTACCAACATGGTAATCCTTATTGGTATAGAAACTACAGTAGGATAAATATAGGTACATCGACTTATCTCGATCATCAGTATAGTCAATATGTTACTAGCTATGCTTATTACTGCCCTATACATGGTTATGGTGAGCACATGTATTTCAATATGGGTGAGATTGAAGTTGGAGGTGATATACTTAGATTCTTAGATAATCAAGAAGATATGTCTATTGAAGTCTATTATGCAGAACATTGCCCAAACGCAAGAGCGTGGACAACCACGATTGAGTTCTTTCATATGCGACAAGTTGACTGTATTGTTCTAAACACAAACAGCGGTCAGGTTGTTGATTTACAGAATAACTGGTGGGGAGATGTAGAATATATCACTAGTAATGTGCAGCAGTACATTGCAGGAACAGCAAATCTGAACGGTGCAGCAGCGTCAAGAATAACCAATGCTGGTTCCATCCTTACTAATCTTATTCCCAGCATCAGTATGGTCACTCCTGTCGGAATGACACTCAATCCAGATAATGTGAATATCAGTTGGATAGATCGCGACTTGGATGACAATGCCATGATCTCACTCTATTATACGAATGATCCAACTCAAACTGGTACTTTGATCGTTGAAAACATATCAGAAGATAGCAATACAAACAGTTATACTTGGAATTGTGCGGATGTACCATACGGAACCTATTATATTAAAGCCATCATTTATGATGGAGTGAATCCGCCCGTCACATCAACATCCAGTGGCCGCATCATGATAGGTGAATTGCAGATTAAAATGCCCACCAACGCAACAGGTGTAGCAGGCACCACTGTTGAAATACCTGTACAGACAGTTAACACGGTAGATTATTTTAACATTATCTCATTCCAGTTAACATTGACATACAATAATAACATTATTCAAGCGACTGGCATTAATACAGAAAATACAATGACGGGAGAGACTTGGACGACATATTACAATACGAGTACCCCAGGACAGATTACAGTAAATGCATTCTCAACTCAACCTTTAAATAGCAGCGGAGATCTGATTAAGATAATATTTAATGTTATGCCAGGTGCCATAAATTATGCTACCAGTCCATTAAACTTTGCAGATTGCGTATTGAACGCGGGGACACCAGTTGCCACGCTTACTAATGGTCTGTTTAGAGTAGTTAATCAATACTATATATCTGGCAATGTGGAATACTACCAGGGAGCAAACCGACCTATTCCTGATGTAAACTTAACTCTTACAGGCGATCAAAGTTATCATACCACAACAAATCAGAACGGATACTTTGCCTTGCCACCTTGCTATGCTGGAAACTACACACTTACCCCTAGATGTTATACTCCCATTCCAGTACTGGTTGTTACACCTTATGATGCTGCTCTGACTGCTCAATATGCCTTGGGATTAATCACTTTTACAAATAATCAACAAAAGGCAGCAGATGTAAATGGAGATTTTCAAACGACAGTATTTGACGCAGCCTTGATTGCTCAGTATTCGGTAGGTATAGTGGATACTTTCAGTGTCGGTAGATGGGGATTTAGTCCTTCTTCACTAGAATATAACCTGGTTAGTAATTTTGAAAATGTCCAATTTTTAGGCTATGCAATAGGAGATCCATCAGGAAATTGGGGTTTGTCAACCATGAAGAATAGTGTTTTAATCCCATTAAACGTATCAAATAGAACCGGGAATATAATAAACATCCCCATCGTTTGGAACCAACCTTTCCATTCTGCTTATATCCAACTCAGTTATAATCAGGAACATCTACAACTCAGAAATATTGATTACTCATCAGCAGTGACTAATATGCAACATTATGCTAATGATCAGAATGGAACACTCAAAATCGCATTGTTTGGGGTTCAACCTGTATCGAGTACAGAGCCGTTGTGTAATATTCAATTCGATGCCGTTGTAGATGATGCAAGTAACATGATGAATATCAATCTTGAAGCAGTTCAATTTGATGAAGTAGCTGTCGATTTGAATAGTGTTGGGATTATACCCGATCTTGCACCTATGATTCCGCTGCAATTGAACCAGAATTACCCTAATCCCTTCAACCCCGTTACTAACATTAGCTTTTCAGTACCTAAATCGTCCCCAGTTAAATTGAACATATTCAACATCAGGGGAGAGTTGGTAAAAACTGTTATAAATGAAACGAAGTCTCCTGGTAATTACCAAATATCATTTGATGCATCTGGTTTGTCATCAGGAATCTATTTTTATCGACTTGAAACTGATACCGGTAATATCATACGCAAGATGATGTTGTGTAAATAAGCATAGAATATTATATAAACGAAACTTAATGATGTAGGAGAAACTATGTGTTTACATAAATGGATCAATCTTTTAATACTGCTGATGGCAGTTGGAATTAATAGTACGCTGTTAGCCGTAAATGTATCTCTACCAGAAATAACGGGTCTGTCAAGTGGTCAATCTGTGGAAATCCCGATAACAATTTCTGATGTATCAGGTGCTGGAATTATCTCCTATTATGCAGATATCAATTTTACAGAAGCAGTGCTTAATTGTACAGGAGTAGTAAAGACCGGAACCTTATCATCAGGTTGGGGAGCTCCAGCCGTAAATTTATCACAGGATGGTAAAGTAACAATTGCAGCGTATGGAACGCAGCCTCTCACTGGACAAGGGACAATCCTGAAATTGGTGTTCACAGTCGTGGGGCTGACAGGAAATGGTTCTCCTCTCAATTTTGACGTGTTTCAGTTTAACGAAGGAAATCCGCCAGCAATCACTCAAAATGGATATGCTAGCGTTGGGCAGCCGAATCCTCCGGCAACTCCAGTCCTTGAACTACCTGTAAACGGAGCAATCAATATTCCGGTTCAAACATCCTTATCCTGGAATGAAGCAACTAATGCAAGATATTACCAGTTACAAGTGTCTACCTCAAGTAACTTTTCCGGCGGAATCATTGTCGACCAAAGTAACATCATTAGTACAAGTTATCAGGTTAACAATCTACTGAGAGGGACAGCATACTACTGGAGAGTGAAATCAATAGGTTATAGTGCTAATAGTAATTGGTCACAAGTCAGTAATTTTACAACAATTTTGAATAACCTTCCAGATAGCAATTTACCTACAGATGTAAGCATCCAAGAAGACAACACTTATTCCCTGGACATTCAGTCGTTGTTCTCAGATGCTGACGGAGACCCAGTCACCGTTAATGTTAGTTCAAGTGCCCATATCACTGCATCTTTAAATCAAATGACATTACTGCTAGTCCCACTTGCTGATTGGAATGGCTCAGAGGCAGTTAACTTTACAATTAACGATGGATTTGACACTGTACAAGATAGCATATTAGTTACTGTAACACCCGTGAATGATGCTCCTATTATCAACTTGCCAGCATCCTTCACTTTTGAGGAAGACGATTCATTGATAGTGGACATGTCAACATATATAAGTGATGTTGATAATACTGACCTGACTGTAATAGCCCAGAGCAGTGCTCATGTTTTCGTAGCAATGAATGGGCTTAATGCAACATTTACATCCACACCAAACTGGAATGGTACAAATGTAGTCCTTTTTACTGTCAGCGATGGATTGTTGAACACGACTGGTCAAGTGAACACTATTGTGATTCCCGTAAATGATGCACCTGTTATTAACCTACCTGCTACTTTTACATTTGCAGAGGATGGTTCTTTGTCAATACACATGGGTACCTATGTGTCAGATATTGATGATGTAACGCTGACAGTTACTGCTCAAAACAGTGCACATGTTTTTGTGGCTTTTACCGATTTAAATGCAACCGTTACATCAACAGAAAATTGGTCAGGATCTGAAACAGTAAGTTTTACGGTAAGTGATGGAACCCTCACTGCGACTGGTCAGACGAGCATAACTGTAACACCCGTGAATGATGCTCCTATTATCAATTTGCCAGCATCCTTCACTTTTGAAGAAGACGATTCATTGATAGTGGACATGTCAACATATATAAATGATGTTGATAATACTGACCTGACTGTAATAGCCCAGAGCAGTGCTCATGTTTTCGTAGCAATGAATGGGCTAAATGCAACATTTACATCCACACCAAACTGGAATGGTACAAATGCAGTCCTTTTTACTGTCAGCGATGGATTGTCGATTGCCAATGGACAAGCGAATGTTACAGTAAGTCCTGTCAATGATTCCCCTGTTATAAATCTTCCGTCATCTTTTACTTTTGCAGAAGATACCCAGTTGCTTATCAATATGTCCCTATATACAAGTGATATAGACAACGCTACTTTAACATTATCTGCAACAGGTAATCAAAACGTGACCGTTTCAATAAGTGCTATGAGTGTTGCCCTTGGGTCTCTGCCCAACTGGAGCGGGACTGAGCAGATCACTTTTACAGTTAATGATAACATGGGCAGAGCAATAGCTACTGACTCAACTCACGTGATTGTAACACCCGTGAATGATGCTCCTATTATCAATTTGCCAGCATCCTTCACTTTTGAAGAAGACGATTCATTGATAGTGGACATGTCAACATATATAAGTGATGTTGATAATACTGTTTTAACTTTAACAGCCCAAGGAAGTACTCATATTTCGGTAGTCATGAGCGGATTGAATGCTACATTTATATCCTCCCCAAACTGGAATGGAACAGAATCACTGAGTTTCACAGTCAGCGATGGCACTCTGATTGCGACTGATCAAATCAATGTCATAGTATCCCCGGTCAACGATGCTCCCACTATCAATCTACCAGATTCATTCACTTATGCTGAGGATGGTCAGTTGGTTATCAATATAGCTGATTATGCGAGTGATATTGACGGCAACCCACTTACTGTAACCGCATCCGGCAACCAGAACGTAACCGTCAGTATCACCGGCATGTTTGTTACTTTGGGTGCTTTTGCCAACTGGTATGGCACAGAACAGGTTACATTCAGTGTAAATGACGATATGGGTAGAGTAGTTGCATCGGATACTGCTGATGTTATTGTGAGTTCCGTAAATGATGCTCCAGTGATAACCAGCTTCACACCAACCCAGACGGCCATTACTGTGAATCTATATGATTCTGTAATTTTCAGTGTCGAAGCCTCCGATATAGACAGCCCAATAAGCTACAGCTGGTTTGTAAATGATGTTAATCAAAATATTGCTACAAGTGAATTTACTTACCAGATTACTCAGAATGCGACTTATACTGTTAAAGCTGTTGTATCGGATGAGGATTCCTCTGTTGAACAGCTGTGGACGATTTCAGTATCTGTTGGAAATGATGATGAGATAGCCCCACCTGACGTAACACAATTATACCCAGGTTATCCCAATCCTTTTAATCCTGAGACAACTATTAAATTCAGTTTAGCCAACCCGGGGTGGGTCAATGTTTCAATTTATGATATCAAGGGAGCATTGATAAAAGTACTAATAAATGAAACGGAAGATGCTGGCGTTTACAATGTGGTATGGGATGGTAGAACTGATCACAATGTACAGGTATCTTCCGGTTTGTATTTCGTAAAAATGCAAACAGTGCACGGAACATATGTAAAGAAGATAACCCTATGTAAATAGCATCATAAATATGCTGATAACGCTATTTATAACTACTCACTGTAAATAGTTGTAGTTCGGCACTTCCAATGAAACGGTGGAAACGGGGTATGCGCTCCAGAGACACCAACTGGATTCATATCTGAGTCGTATTCGATCTGATCATCCTTGATCCAGGGTGCCAGGGCTTTGATGTAATCTCTGGAATCATCCAGGCTGTTGGATTTGGTGTCCAGAGCCATGAGGTTATCCATCACTTCCAGTGCATCATTTAGGGGATAAATTTTATCTTGGGCTGCTAGAGCCCGGCAGATGTCACTGGTGCGGTCATCCAAGATCACCACGAGCTTGTAGTATCTGGCTTTGGCTTTCTTGTAGCCCTGCAACCTTCCGAACTCTCTGATTCTGAGAGCAGTGTGCTCTGCCAGTCCTTGCCAGTAATGGGATGAGCGGTTGGCGATGTCATTGAACTGATCTTTGAGAGTATCAGCGAGCATCTCTTTGGTGAAGCCTTGTTCGATGGCTTTGGAGAGAGTATCGGCAAAGTTTTGCCGGACATCAGCTTCGAAGTGGTTTCCGATCCAGAATAACTGCTGTTTCTGGATGGTGGATGAGAGGTGCTGATCTTCAATGCCCCAGAGTCCGATGCTAGTCTTGGTTGGGGCTTGCACTTGCGTGTCTCGCAGTCCGAGCCGCACACAGCGGTCTATTATCGCTTTGGTGGGCTCATTGACCAGTGCTGCGAAGTCATCTCCCAACTGCGTATTGATGATACGCATAAGCCTGTCAATGGAGTCCTTGTTGATCTTCTCGGCTCGTGGCATATCACTCAGCATCTGTATGGCAAGTCGGGAGGCATCTCTGATCTCGGTCTTCCAGGCATTATTGAGGACCCGGTAGTACTCAAGCATGAGATTATCGAAGTAGTTCATTGACGAAATCTACTGCCTCCAAACTTCATTCTCGACTACTAGAAGTGGGACATTGAATTGTTTCCTTAGAGCTACTTGGAATCTCAGATAGTCATCATAATTGTCGGTACGACTCCAAGGTAAAGCCGCCCTGACATTTTGCCTATATATGCTTCCAATTCTAAAATCTTCTAATACAATGTTATCAACTGGCATGTGAAACCATTTGACATTGTGATCCAGAACTGCTTTGTCAAACGGAGATGGAGTTATTAGCAGGTTAGCCAAGTGCAAATAATACATATATTTCAATGACATATTTACCCATTTTTGCGACTGCCCGATGTGAAATGTTACAATTGATTTGAATGTCTCTTTTAACTGGTGGCAGGTTGTTCTGTGAAGATTGTCGAAATCATCAACCTCAAGTTTTATCGATGTGCACTTATTAAGCATTGTTTCTAGGATTGATTCTGCATGATTCTTAGCTTGTCCTGTTCCATTTGCAGAATTCATGCCGTGTAGGGTACGGCAGAAATCCTGATATGCTCTCCAGATACAAGTCGTAATAGTAAAATCTGTCTGCATTGTCATTAATGCGAAAAATCTTGTCGCATCTTGTTTATCTAGTCCAGCTTTCATTTGTTCCTCCATGAATGCAACGAAGGTTTGTTGTTCAAATCTGTCAAGTGCATCAAAAGCTGAATCTCCGAACCTTGACCATGTTCCTGCCGATATCGTATTCAGAGAAACGCTCCAAGCATCCGGCTAGAGCGTCACAGCCGTCTATATAGCCATCAGGATAGGTAAGGAACTGACTGATCAGTGTTGGAGTATCCTGTCCCTCCGGAAACAGCACTTTGGCAGTCTCGATGATGGTCTCAGTTCTCTCGATGCGGAGGTTCTTGTTGTTTTTGTTATCGATGCGCTTTATACGATGTGATATCGGTGGCAGATGGTTGTCTTGTGCCCACCGATCGAAGTCCGCCAGGATACGAGCCTGTCCGTAAGTGGTTTCACAAGCTGCTCTGGCTTTTACTCGGTAAGTTCTATCAAGCTCTTTGTAGGCATCATAGTAGTATCGGAAGAACTTGGTATTCTCAGTCTGTCTTATCCAGACATGGATCACATAGAAGCGATTACCATCATAGCCAATGGAGATGATCGCTTTGAAACAGCCTTTCTCTCCCCAAGCAGGATCGGCATAGAGCCAGACCCGTTTCATCTGGGATGGATCAGGAAGGGTTCTATATTTAGTGAACCAGTGGTTCTTGAAGATGTTCCCTTCGATTACAGGCTGACCAAGCATCTCCCTTTGATATCCGGTTAGACCGAACTTGGCTCGCAGGTTAGGCAAGGTGGCTGTGGGGTATTGAACCTCCCAGGTAGACTTGCCATGCTGATCTTCGAGAGAGAAGCGCAAAATCGCTTTTTGGTGCGTTTTCAACACTGATTGGTATCCCAAGTCCAAATCGGGATTATCGGCCCGCATCTCGCTTAATATGAGCTCCTGAAACTGGCAGATGGAGTAATTGGGATGTACCAGGTTACCGAGCCAGATTATCTTGCCGTTTCCCTCAGGTGAGAGTGCTCCGGCAAGCTCTTGAGTGATCTTCTCCATGCGTCTCTTACCGATGGACTGGTTACCCATGTTCTCTTCTTTATCGATATCATCGCAAACGATCAGTCCAGGTCGCTTGGCAGTCTTGGGATTGATCGTTCCCCGATGAGATTGCTTGATGCTTCTAGCTCTGATCCTGGCTTTATTCTTGAGATAGAAGTCCAGATCAAAGCTATCCATAGGCTGCAGCTCCGGATAATCAATGGTGAGCCGCTTATTATTCTGCAGTTCGTGTAAGGTGAAGGCAGTGCGTTCCTGCGCCAGATCTATGTCTGCAGCGGTATGGATCACATAGCGCTCACCTTTGATGATCATCCAGATCGGATAGACCACTCCCATGAGAACCGTTTTGCCCAGCCCCCG
>Ga0302250_1002449_pt1 | contig 11434 bp, 16 predicted proteins | sample AAG_RA_Asp_MG_FD_193536 | JGI IMG/M metagenome (GOLD analysis project Ga0302250, IMG submission 193536) | Enriched activated sludge microbial communities from anaerobic digester in WTTP, New Holstein, Wisconsin, United States - AAG_RA_Asp | ecosystem: Engineered > Bioreactor > Anaerobic >... | reverse complement strand
CGGCAAAAACGATCATCTGGTCGAAGATCGTGCGGATCACCTGAGGGAACAGCACCGGCAGGTGTGCGTAGGGATCCTTCAAACGATGCATTTTGGCCGCGCCGATGAGCGACTGGCAGATGGGCAGACGGGCATTGAGGGCGATGGTGGTCATCCAGATATCGATGCCGAAGTGCTGCACCGCATCCGTCCAGACCGGTGAGCTCAGGAACTTGTCCACCAGCTCTCCCCGGAAGCCGAAGTCTCCGACGTTCGGCTGGCGCACTCGCCGTCCGTAAAGGCAGCGCATGAAGGGATAAACCAGGGAACTGGTGAGGGTCGCTTCGTACTTGTGGCGGACATAGAGGGGGCAGACGTAGCCGGCACCATTGCGCACCGGTTCCCCCAGACTCCTGACCCAGTAAGGCGCCACATTACGGATATCGGCTTCCAGCACCACCACGATGCCGGCCTCGAGCTCCCGAACTTTTTCAAACAGGTTGCGCAGATTGTTGCCTTTGCCGTGCTGCTCGGGAGCGGTGGAAAGGTAGATCTTGGGCATTTCGCTGGGGGTTGCGAAGAAGGCCTCCTTGGTGCCATCGGTGGAATGATTGTCACAATTGATGATCACCGTCTCAAGACCGCCGAAATGCTCCACCAGGCCCCTGGCCGCCTGCATGGTGGTGTGACCGATGGTCCCCGCTTCATTGCAGGAGGGTATCCCCAGGACCAGGTTAGCTCTACTGACGTTGCTCGGATTCTCTTCGTAAAAAGCCATAGCGAACCCCCTGAGTTACTTCCCCGGCGTCTCCGCAAACCGTTCAGGATATGCCAACAAGTCGGCATCGGTCGAGCGAACGAAGCAGCTCCTGGGACAGTTGAAGGTCATAGGGAAATCCAGTTTATGATGGAAGCAAAGCGGTCTGCCCGTGGCGATCCGACCTCTTGGCTCGTAGCCAACACAGTCTGTAACATGGCCCCCTTCCATGGTGAGCTACGCCGAAACCCTGCCGCCCCAAGCCTCAGGCTTCCCGTGAGGTTCTAGGATTTCGGACCGCGATGGAAGATTTCGAGGACGTAAGCAGCAAGCGTCAACATCCCGGCGAGCCCGAAAATGGTCAGCAGGCTCGTACGGGGGAAGAATAATCGCGACAGCAGAAAAGCAAAAACCACTCCGAGCACGACGCGAATAATCAGGACCTTGATCCGCAACTCTCTGAAAAACTGCTCCATAGATAACGCTCACCACCAGGTGTGAAGGATGGGTGCCTGCTGTAGCGAAAGCCTGCTTCTGCCTGAATCTCAGGGCAGCATCCTAATGAGACGACCACCCAATGTCAAGCATGTCAGCTCAGCCCCGGGTTAATACCAGCCTGCCCTCCTCGCCCGGCGCCGTCCGGTTTGCCGCTTGCGTTTCCTTCCCCGATAAGGGTATAAGAAAAGGGTGGGTAAACCAGCGGCCTTTTCAGAAGGAGGAACCACATGACTGCCAGTCTCTTCAAAGATATTGCCTTCTGTACCGACTTTTCCAACCATGCCGACGAAGCCTTTACCGTGGCAAAGGATCTCGCCTGGCACTATGGGGCGACCCTTCACATCGTGCATGTAATGGTCAATTTCTCGGTCTCGCCTCCCCTCCATACCACCTATATGCCCATCGAGTACGACCCCAAGTTTGTCGAGGAAGTGACCGTGGCTGCCACGGAAGCCATTCAGAGCCGCTATATCGCCAATTTGAAGGAAAAACAGCCTCATCAGGTGCACCTGCTTTCCGGTTATTCCTCGACCGAAATCCTTCGTCTTGCGAAAGAAATCCCTCTCGACCTCATCGTCATGGGTTCCCACGGTTTGACCGGCCTCGCTCACGTGCTGTTCGGCAGTACCGCGGACCGGGTGGTGCGTAGAGCCCCCTGCTCGGTCCTCACCGTCAGGCCCAAACTTGAGGCGTAACCCTCGCAGCCCGCAACCCGGAGATGGGAGGTTCCGCCTGACGGATGCGAGCAGACCGCTCCCTCCAGGCTTGCGAGTCCGGGTCGGCGGTGAGGAGGCCGTTGCATGACTTCTGAAAAGCCCGTGCTGGTGACCGGGTGTGCCGGTTTCATCGGTTTTCACCTGGCCCGTCGACTGTTGCGCGACGGGCGGCAGGTGGTGGGTCTGGATAACGTCAACGACTACTACGACGTCAGCCTTAAATGGAATCGCCTCGAACAACTGCAGCAGTTTGCCGACTTTCGGTTCCAGCGGCTGGACCTAGCGGATCGGTTCCGGATGGCGGCCTTTTTCAAGGCCAACACCTTTGGTGTGGTGGTTCACCTGGCGGCGCAAGCCGGTGTGCGCTATTCTCTTGAGAATCCCTATGCCTACATCGACAGCAACCTCGCTGGCTTCATGACCATTCTTGAAGGGTGTCGCTGCCAGGGTGTCGGCCACCTGGTCTTCGCTTCTTCCAGCTCGGTTTACGGGGCCAATACCAGGATGCCGTTCTCGGTCCATCAGAATGTGGACCATCCAGTCTCTCTGTATGCCGCCACCAAAAAGGCCAATGAGCTGATCGCCCACAGCTATGCCCATCTCTACGGCCTCCCCTGCACCGGTCTGCGGTTTTTCACCGTCTATGGGCCATGGGGCCGGCCGGACATGGCAGCGTTTATCTTCACGCGGGCGATCCTTGCGGGAGAACCGATTCGAGTCTTTAATCATGGAAGAATGAAGCGGGATTTCACCTACATTGACGATATCATCGAGGGCGTTGTGCGGGTGATGGCCGTGCCTCCCGAGCCCGACCGGGCCTGGAATGGGAATGCTCCTGATCCCGGTACCAGCCTAGCCCCCTATCGGGTCTACAACATCGGCAACAACCGGCCGGTGAATCTCCTGGACTTCATCGCCATCCTGGAAGGCTGCCTGGGCGTGGAAGCCAGGAAAGAACTCGAAACCATGCAACCGGGTGACGTGCCCGAAACCTACGCCGATATCGAGGACCTTGTCCGTGATTTCGGCTTCAGTCCGAAGACTCCCCTGGAAACCGGCCTGGCCAATTTCGTGGCCTGGTATCGCCGGTATTACCACCATTAATCAGGGTCTGTGCCGCGATCATGCATTGCCAGGGCCGGGTGTTGCTGGTTGGAAGAGGTCCGGGTTGGGTGTTCCCGGTTCCGTGGTGCAGGTTGCCGGCTCCCTCCCCAATCCCTCTTCATGGCTGTTCTCGGACGGTCCCTGACCTCATTGGTCGTGGCCGGCTCAGCTCCCAACAACCGACGTCGGCTGCAAAACGGGCGGGAGAGTAAAATGCCTCTCAGCTCCGCTCGAAGGCCAGGCCTTGCAGGTTCAGGTAGGCCACAGCCTGCTTGATGCCCCCGAGTGTGAGGTCTTCCATCTGAAAGATCTGTTGAATCATCCGAATGGTCGGGCTCTCGTAGTCCCAGCGAGCTTTGGTGATGGGATTCAACCAGACACTGACGGGATAGGCTTGTTTGAGATCCTGGAGCCATTCCCGTCCCGGCTTGCGCTCAGTCGTGGCTCGCCCCAGTGAGCCGTATGCTGCCATCAGTTCCGCCGGCGCCATATTGGCGTCTCCGATGATGAGCAGACGGCTGTATCGGCTGTCGTCCAGGAACTTGTCCCAGACCACCGGTTGCGTGCGGGGCGGGTCCAGATAGACTTCACCATAGATGCAGTTGTGGAAATAATAGAACGTCACATCCCGGAATAGATCGTGAATGTGGTTGAAAACGGTTTTCACCAGCGCGAGGTAGGGAGTCATGGAATAGCCGCCGTTGTCGAGTAATACCTTCAGGTGCGTGCGATTGCGCAATTCTCGCCGAAAGACCAGTTCGATCTCGCCCCCGTTGCGTGCGGTCTGAGCGATGGTTTCATCCACATCGAGCTCGGCTGGCGGTCCCACCGGGCGCAGACTCTTGAGTGAAGCCAGCACCTGCCTCAGGTTTTCGGCCGAAAGCAGAGACCGGTCGCGGTAGTTGAGGTAGTTTCGCCGGTCGATCACCCGTTGCGCGGTACCGTAGAGGCCTCTGCCATAAACCCGGACCCCTCCTCCTTCGCGTCCCCCGTGCCCGAACGGCGAACGCCCCCCTGTGCCCACCCAGGTATGGCCGCCGTGGTGTTCGCCACGCTGGGCCAGGAGCGTTTCCCAGAAGCGCCGCAGCAGTTCCTCGTGATCAAACTCCCGGATGGTGTTCAGATCGATTTGACCCGTCTCGAGCTGCTGCCTCAGCCATTCCTCAAAGGGCTTGTCGGCAAGGAGTTCCTCCCAGTTGGGAAGCCGGCTGCCGGGCGGTCGGCCGAGAAAGAACGAGGCAAAGACCTGTTCGAAGACATCCAGGTGCTCGACCCGCTTGACGAAGATGAGTCGCGCCAGCAGGAACAATTGATCGAGATCGGCTGCCAGCCCCTGCCGCAAAGCTTCATAGAGATCGAGTACGTATTGAATGCTTACGGGAATTCCTGCTGCCTGGAGCTGATAGATGAAACCGAGCATGCTGTGCCTTGTGACGACTTCTTCGCCAGGAAGTCAGCAATCAGGGCGAAGACAGGAGGAAACCTTACCGGCATCAGAACCGGTCGCGTCGGTTGACTCCCCGGAACTTGAGAATATCCTGGGCTCGCTTGAGCAGGGTTCCCGCGTGCCGGAGTTCGCGTCCCGCCCCCGGTCCGCCAGTTCCGGAAACCTTCAGCGCACCGAGCCAGTCGAGCAGTTCGGCGGTGGCCGGCGGCTTCTCAAAGCCCTGCTCGCGCAGTCGATAAAAGGAGGTGAGGCAAGCTTCCACAAACCCGGCGTCGAGTTCGGGGAAATGGAGCCGGACGATGAGCGTCATCTCCTCGGGGGGTGGAAACGGGATGTGGTGGCAGAAGCAGCGCCGCAGAAACGGATCGGACAGTTCGCGCTTGGCATTGCTGGTGATGATGAGGATGGGAGCATGCCGGGCGGCCACTTTATGGTTGATCTCCCGAATGATGAACGAGCGTTCTTCCAGAACATCCAGGAGATTGTCCTGGGTATCGGAGTCGGTCTTGTCGATTTCGTCCAGCAGCAGAACCCGCCGATCGTCGGCCAGAAACGCCCGACCGATGGGGCCGAAGCTAAGGTAGTCCCAGATGTTGTTGACATTGCGACCGGTTTCGCCACTGCCGAAGCGGGAATCGTTGAGACGCAGGACGGTGTCGTAGACGTAGCAGAGCTCTTCTCCCTTGAAGGTGGACTTGCAGCGGGCTTCTTCCATCTTGAGCCCGAGGGACCGGGCCACCTCGAAGGCCAGCCGGGTTTTGCCGGTGCCCGCTTCCCCCATGAGCAGCAACGGTTTTTCCAGGGCAATGGCGAGATTGACAATCTCACGAAGCTCCGGGTTGAGATAATAGCGATCCGTTCCCTCGAAATGCATTGGCGGTGTCCTCCAAGACCTGGGATAAAGGATTCGACGGTGCGCCGACAGACCCACTGCGACCAAGACTCTACCCCATCATTGCCATCTTGGAAAGGTCGGTCCTTGTCTTTGCCCTCCGCATCCCTTATACTGGCTGGCACCAGGGACCTGAAGGCCCTCAAGAGGAGCCCCATGCGCCCGTAGCTCAGTTGGATAGAGCGTCGGACTTCGAATCCGCAGGCCGCCCGTTCGAGTCGGGCCGGGCGTACCAGTTAAATCAAGGAGTTGACCGTCTTCGGTTGGCTCCTTTTGCTTTGGTGTGCATGGATTTTATTTTGTAACTTACAGCTACTGCGGTTGTAAGTTACAAAATAAAATCCAAAATTTACAAAATAAAATCCAAAGTTTTATTGTCCAAGACTTGCGGATTTTATGTTGTAAAAGAGGATGAAAAGGCAGGTATTGTTATAGTTCTGTGATGGTAATCTAATTGCTGCGCCGGGCGGACAACAACCCGTTCAGCCTTCGTTGGAAAATCTGAAGTGCAATTTTACCCCTTCTTGCCACAAACGGACGGCAAACCATAGGAAGACATGCTCGACCCCAGACACCCGCCAAAAAGGCCATTCTGACGCTCTTCTGAGGGTCATGGCAAAAAGGGCGTTCTGTCTGCCGCGTTTCGCTACCCTCGCCCCATTGGTGATGATTGCCACCTCCGCCAGGGGAAGGCAGGATCGCGCCCGCCCAAGCTGCAGGAGGTCCCCCCCATCCACCCTCGGTTGCTCTTCAGGAGATGACACAGCCCAACGGTGAGCCAACCACAAACGATTCCGCAGCAACAGCAGATTCGACTTGATACCTTCCACTTGCAAGCTCATCGAGGGACTCGCTCCTTGCCGGTTCCGCCGCAGCACGACAAACGAGAGTCCCGGCGAGTCTTGCGCCACACGTATAGCCCGAAGGCGGCTGTGATAAGGACGATCAGAAAGCCGGGGACGGCCGGAAACCAGATGGCGAGAAGCACCCCGGTCAAGATCACCCCACACACCCGAGACGGCAGCCAGTAGCAGAAGGCGATGACCGGGGACGTGATGGTGCGGTGTTCTGGAGCGGCTTCACGAGAGAGCGGGCGAAAATCAACAAAATGCGGACTGCGGTACTCATCCATGCAGAGTGAGGCTCCGCGCTTTTTCCAAGTCCGTGGCCTTGCGCGGACCCGCCGCAGGTTATCGCCCACGGGCAACCTGCGGGTCAGGTAGACGAACGCTAGCGTCGGCAGGAGATAATGTCAACATAATCATCCTCCTTTTCTGAACCCTGCCATGATCCTGAATATAGATGCCCTGCTTAAGCCCGTAAGCTTGACAAGCTGCGGTGTGGTCAGTCCCAAATCTGGAAGCGCTGCGATAACCTTGTTTCGCTCTTTGATGAAGGGGTTATGCTTCGATATGGCCAGAAGCTCTTCCGGTTTGAAGGTTCTCCTTATCGACAATTCGGCGCGAGAGCCGCCTTGAGGGTCGAATCCAAACGCCCAAGGCAGCTCACCTTCCACATCAACAAATTGCTCCCGAAGCCTTGTCACAAAGTCCACGATCACGGTTTGTCCTCATCTCTCCCCCTTGGAAGTGTCCCCTATCATTCTCCATCAGGCCAGACATGCCGACCCTCTTCCTGAACCCTGATGGTTCCTCAACCGGCCGGGCGGCCGGTTGGCCGCCCCGTTCGCTTCTGTTCGTAGGTTTCGTTTTACCCGTAATAAAACCGCTCACGCCGCAGTACCCCTACAGACCTGGCCTTTGCGTCGGCGCCGTCGTCCTCGTCGTATTGTTCGCCGAGGACGGTGAAGAAGCTCCCACATCCCCCGTCGATGTCAAATTGTGGTATGGGGTCCGGTGCCGTGGGATTGTGACAAAAACCTACGGGCCGCCCCACACATTTGCGGGTGCCTGGTACGTACCCGGCCTCCCACCATACCCACGTTCCCCCGCAATCAGGACACGTGCCGGATTGGAGATTTCGCCAGAAATCATCTACATCCAAGGGTATTTCTACCCGCAGATTGTCGTCTTCCGTTTCTTCGTCCTTTAACCTCACCAAGTATTCCATGTTAAATCCTTTCATCTCAGCGTGGCCGCCAAGTGCAAAACATCGGTAGCGGCGGCACACTTATCCTTAATGGTTTTGTTCTCCCAAACAACAACGTAGTTGGAGTAATCACCGATTTCTGGGGCAACCAGCTGACAGTTGGCGGCCGCCCGGATCTCCTCGTCAGTCGGCTCGCCGGGGACAACAAGTTCCCCCGAAGCCGCTGACGCCTGAACAACGCGAGCATAGAGCGTGGCCGACTGGTGGTCGGCCTCGATGATTGTGAGCATTTTTGTCCTCCTTGTTCTCTTTGTCGCTGTCGCCACCTCCGCCAGGGGAAGGCAGGATCGCGCCCGCCCAAACGGCAGAAGCCCCCCCATCCCCCCCCGGTTGATCTTCACGACATGATACAGCCCAACGGTGAGCCAGGCATGAACGCGTCGTCCGCAACAAGAGCAGATTCGACCTGATACCTTCCACTTTCGAGATGATCAAGGGACTCGCTCCTTGCCGGTGCCCCCGTGGCACGACAAACGATATTCCCGGCGAAGTAATTGCCGTCACTCCAGATGATGCCAGCCAGCACGCCGTTGGGTTGCCGAACCACAAGCCAGCCTCCTACGACTCCGAGAGCATACAGGGTCTGCTCATGGTCGCCCTGACTCCAGATAATGTCCCCCGGTTCAACTTCATCGCGTTCCACAACCCATATCGGCTGACCATAGCTAGACCTTGGATGATGGCGGGTATGGTGCGCCAAAATCTCTTCAGCGCGACGTATGACAATCTTCTCCATGATCTCCCCCTTTCTTTCAACAGCTACATTCGGAATCCTGGTGGTTTTTCCTTGACCTGGCAGCACCCCTACAGTATGTTTGGAATTGTCTTTCCAGACAATGGGCTTGAGAAGCTCACATGGCTTGAACCACCATGTGAGCTTCTCTTTTCGCCCCAGCGTTTACTCTATCAAGATCTTAGATTTTTTTGAAATTCTGCTCCAACTCTCTCGTGAGGGACGCTATCTCCTCATCCAGTCGCGCCACCTTAGCCGCCCGCTGTTCTTCTGAAAGGCCAATGTCCGGCAGCTCGCTCACCAACTTCTCAAGCAGCTCGTCGGTAATCACCAGGTAGCAGAGTTTCCAAGTGTTTCGCTCATTGAATAGCCCAGTGCTCATAACTGAGGGCCAAAGCGGCACCCCCCCGCCCTTCCGTTGGCACTCCTCAAGGTGTTTGCGCAGTGTCACCAGGCTGATTTCTTCGCGGTTCCGGCGCAACTCTTCCTTCGCTGTTGATAGCAGCTCTTCCTTGGTCCTTGGTGATCTCAGAAGCTCATGCTTCTCGTCCTGTAGTGCCTTGATCTTCGCCTTGATCTGATTGCAGAATGAGTCAATTCCTTCGAGCCTCGATGCTTTCAGACTTTCAATGCGTTTGTCGAAATCTTCGAGGGTTTTCCTGTCCCGCAAGCTGACTTCATTCAGCATATTACGGTGTTCGGTCGGCCTGTTGTCCATAACGTCACGCTCCTATCTGATGGTTTCGTTGATAATGAGGACCCCCGCTTCCTCGGCATACTCCATTGCAAGTTCAAGGTCCTCCAGTTGCGCGATGGTGAAGGCTTCGCTGTAGGTGAGGGATTGGGTGATGGGCCTGCCCCATCGGTCGTACTTGGGCGGGTTCTCCAAGATTGCCTTGACTCTTTCCTCCAGCGCAAGCCCCGCCTTCCTCTTGCCAGTTTTGTTTTCCGGTGAACCGAATTCAATGGTCATAAACCTTGCTCCTTCTCTGAAGTTGATGTCCGCGAGTCCTTTTACTGCCGGTGGCACAGCCCCCAAGAACCCGATATGGCGTAGCGTCAAGTCGGGATAGAGGCTGATGGAGCGCTTCTTGAACAGCCCCGTCTTAAGCATCTCCACGAATTCAGGGTTAAGCTGTTTCAGTTTAGCGAAGAGCTTGGCGCCCTCCCGCTTCAATGCCTCCACCCACCCGAAGGCGGGCTCGTTGTCCTTCGGGTGGCCTATCACTACTGGGGCTTCATGCTCTGCCGGATTGTACTTTCTGACAATGGCGTCAATGTCGCCTTCATCAAAAGTGACCTTCCGGCCGTCACTTGCTGCATGAGTCCCTGCCTTGAACACCTCAATCCACATTTCATCCCCTTCTCAGCAATAAGATTCCTCGATTTCCTCCAGCCCCCATTTCATGACGTTCAGCAGGGTGAGGAGACCATTGACACCCTCCGGGCTCACCTCCAGCGCCTCATTGGGATTGGCCATAGCAAGACAGTCAAACACGAAGGCAGCCAAGCTTTTCAGCGAACAGGCTCCTCCTATCGGATGCTCATCTTTGGACAGGCAGTAGAGGACTCCATTTTCTGGCACACGATTACACTTCCATTTCGGGGCCTCGCCCCGATCGCGTTTCATTGCCTTAGCTGAGTTCTCAAACATCCTTACCGCGTCTACCAATCTTTCCGTTCCACTATTCTTGTTCATCGTGATTCCTCCTCTAAAAAAAATGGGACCATCTGATCTGGAAGCCAATCTTCCAGCTTCGGACGGTCCCTTAACGCCGACCCCCCTTAGTTTTCAATGAACCGGCAGGGCGCTAAGGGTACGCCTTTTCGCGGGCCAGGCTAGCCGGTTCAAACCCTCACGTTGATTTTGTCAGCTGTTCTGCGCCTTCGCTTTCTGGCGCTTTTGAAAAACAATCAGCGCCTGAAGCAGCTTGTAGGTCTGTTCCTCAGTGAGGAACCGAACCCTTTCTATTCCAAACATCCTTTTTGACATGCCGTCCGCATAGGGCCAGGGGAGATTCATGTCGGCCAGAATTGCTTCCATATACGACAGCATCGCGGCCTTCCCCCTGGGCGGTTTCTTGTCCATGCCTGATTTCCGGGCCGACTTGTGGATTTTTCTGAACCCTGCCCCCTTCAACCGTTCCATCAGCTCATCGAACCGCTGAAAGTCCAGTTCCTTTGAAGACGAAACGCCAACGCTTCCCAGCATATCGCTATAAGCCTCATCGCTCATGCCCAGTTGCTGCTTTGCAATGTGGAGAATCGCCTTTTCCTTGTTGCCGATAAGATCAGTTTGCCGCATGGTCGGTACCCTCTGCGTCGCTTTCTTCGATTCCCGGAAAGATCTCTCGGATAAGCCGCTCGACCTCCTTTATGGCTTGGCGCGCTTCCGATATCTTGGCGAATCTAAGCCGCCTGAGCCGTTCCGCCTTCTCTTCGTTGACGGGCATGTCCAGCGAATCCTTGACCAGGCGGAAACTCCCGCCCGCCTCAACTCTGACGATCCCGAGCTTTACCAGGTTCGAGAACCATTCCTGGGCATACTTTTCGGGGACCCCTAAAACGACTCGAACATCTTCGAGGGTGACGCTCCGGTTCATGCGCAAGAAGCGCCACATAACTTGCTGCTTCTGTGGTTTGGCGTCCTTCCCGGTGTAGCGATAAAGCCCCCGCGCCACCCTTTGAAACTCTTTCCGGCGGACCAGTTCTTCCGTGGCTTTGCGCAGTTTTCGCCGTTCATCGTAGGTTTGGACACAAACAACCCTTTCGAGGTCGGCAACTCTGAAGGCCGTCCCGGTCTGAGCATATTGCTTGCCGGCATCCCTCACCATTGATGAATAACTGGTCCTCATTTCCCGGCACCTTTCACGGCGAGTCCGTTGATCTTTCCAGTGAGGCTCATATCCAATGCCGTGCGCATCATCTCGGCAGTAATGTTCCGTGTTAGGTAGGCATTTGCAATTTGAACCAGGTAGATGGTCGTGCGCTTGATAATGCGCCAATCGCCACCCTTCGGGGATTTATGCGCTATCGCCGCCGCTTCCTTCGATACTTGAAGACCTGCTGCCTCGCGGGCATAGGCGATTATGTCCGAAGCACTGGCGGGCTCGAACCTCACGCGCACGGAAGTTCGAGACCAAACCCGCTCAATCTGGCTGAGATGGTCGGTGAGACTCTCTTCGCCGATCAGAACGAA
>Ga0302250_1002447_pt1 | contig 11445 bp, 9 predicted proteins | sample AAG_RA_Asp_MG_FD_193536 | JGI IMG/M metagenome (GOLD analysis project Ga0302250, IMG submission 193536) | Enriched activated sludge microbial communities from anaerobic digester in WTTP, New Holstein, Wisconsin, United States - AAG_RA_Asp | ecosystem: Engineered > Bioreactor > Anaerobic >... | reverse complement strand
CACCTGCTGGCCCTGGCCGAGGGCGGGCAGGTGTCCGCCAGCGTCGCCGACCTCGCCCGGCGCATGGCCGCGCATCCCAGCTCCGTCAAGCGCCTCCTGGCCCGGCTGAAGGACCACGGCGTCATCGAGCGCACCGCTCTGGGCGCGCTGCTGTTTACCGACACGCTCACGGAGAGGTTGCTGTGGGGCCAATAGCGCGGGGTATCACTTTTGCTACCCCTGGCCCGCATGGGGGGCCAGCCGCATCATTTTTGCCACCCCTGGCCCGCATGGGGGCCGGGGTGGCCCGCATGGGGGCCAGGGGTGGCCCGCATGGGGGGCCACATGAAGGGTACCCATGGAAGGGTACCCATGAAAGGAACCGTTCGGCACCCACTGGCCCGAGATCCGATCCTACTGTATCTCCAAAATCTCACCGCGGGCAGTAGGAGGAAACCTTGAACGCTCGACAGGTTTGGGGGTTGGTCCTGGACGATCTACAACTGCGCCTACCGCGGTCGGACTACGAGACCTGGCTGCATGGCACCGCGATTGTCGATTTCCAGGACGGCCTGGCCATCATCAGCACCCCCAACTCCTACGCCAAGCAGTGGCTGGAGCGCCGGGCCGGCGACCTGCTTCGCCAGGCCCTCGCCAACGTGCTGGGCTACCCCGTACAGCTGCGCATTGTCGTTTCGCGGGCCAAGAGGGACCCGGCGGCGCGCCGGCGGCCGGCGCCGACCAGCGCCCCCCCGCGCCCTCCCGCGGCCAGCGCCCCGCAAGCCGGCCTGGCGCAAGACCAACCGATAGCGCCCCGCGACACGCGCAAGATTGGCGCCTTCTGGGTCCAGGACCGGATCCTGGACGATTACGCGCCCGTGTTGGGCCCCGTGGGGCTGGCGGCCCTCTCTTTCTTCTACATGATGGCCCATGCCGATACCCGCGAGTGTTGGTTCTCCCAGCGGCACCTGGCGCTGCACCTCGGGGTCCACCGCTCGCATGAGCTCGCGCCGGCCCTGGACCTGCTGCGCAAACTGCGGCTCGTCCGGGACACCGGGCGGCGGACCACCAGCGGGGCCTACGTCTGGGAGCTGCTGGATCCGGCGCCGATCGACCACGCCTTGCTGCAGTTGCTCGCAGAGGAGGACGCCGAACGCGCCGCCGGGACGGCGGCGGCGCCACGGAGCATCGCCGAGAAGATCACGCGCCTGCGCGGGCTCTACCCCGTCGCGTGGCGACCGGTGCGCGCGAAGGCCCAGTTCCGGTCGGTGGAGGAGCTGCTGGCCGCGGTGGAGCAAGCGCTGCGCGCGGCCGGGGACCCGGCCCAGCTGGCCGGGGCGCCCGCCGCGTAGCGCGCCAAGACAGAGCAGAGGAGGTCGTAGCCCATGCGTACCTGGACGAAAGTGGCAGGAATCGTTCTCCTGGCGCTGGCCGTGGTGTCCCTGGGGGTCTGGGGATGGCAGCGCTGGACGGCGCGGGAGATGACCGTCGCCGTGGCCGCGGTCGAGGTGCCGCCCAACACCATCCTCACCGCCGCCATGGTCAAGACCGCGCGGGTGCCGGCCGTGCCGGAGCACCACTACGCGCTGGCCCCGGCCGAGGTCGTGGGCCGGGTCACCCGCGGCTACCTCGCCCCCGGCCAGGCGATCGACACCCGCGGGTTGATCGAGGCGCAGCTCCCGGAGGGCGCCCGCCTCCTCCCCACCGGCGAGCTCTGGGAACAGGGCTATGCCCTGGTGGCCGTGGCGGGGGACCCCCTGCAGACCACCGCCGGCGGGGCGCTGCGGCCGGGCGACCGCGTGCGCGTGGACACCTGGGTGGACCTGGAGCCAAAAGGGGCGGCCACGACGCCGCTCTCCGCGACGCACGGCCTGGTCGCCACGGCGGCGCTGACCATGCCCGTCGTGCCGGCGGCCCACTCCCCGACCGGCCAGCCCGGGCAGTGGGTCCCCGGCAAGGTGTACACCGTGGTGGACCTGCGCGACGAAAAAGGTATTTCGCGGGGGCTGGCGGAGGCCACGGCCGCGGGCAAGTTCGTGCTGCTGGCGATCCCCATCGCCGAGGTGGGCGAAATTGAAGGCCTGCCGGCGCGCCTGGTGCCGGTCCTGGAGGGCAACCCATGAGGCTCATCTTCTTTGGCGATGGCCTGGAGGGCGCGCTCGTGCGCGGCTACCGCTGCGAGCGGGTGGCGGCGCTGCCGGCCGTGCCGGAGCTGGTCTCGGCGCGGCTCCTGGAGCAGGCCGACGCGGTGATCATCGGCCGGGTCGGACCGGACCTCCTGGAGCCCCTGGCCCGCGCTATTCGCGCCACCGGTTGGACCCACCGCAAGGTCGTGGCGCTGGTGCCGCCGCAGGGCATGCTGCCGCCGGCGCTGCTGGTCGACCTGGTGGCCCAGGGCAAGGACGAGCAGGAAGACGCCGAGCGGGTAGCGGCCACCCTCGGCCTGCCGCGGCGGCCCAACGCCGACACCCTGTTCGTCGCCGTCGGGCAGAACAAGGGCGGCTCGGGCAAGACGACCACGGCCACCAACCTGGCCGGCTACCTGGCGATGCTGGGCCGGCGCGTCCTCCTAATCGACGCGAACGTCGACGACGGCAAGGTCCGCCAGGCGGTGGGGCTGCCGGCGAAGACCACCCTGACCGTTTACCACGTGCTGGCCGAGGTGGGGACCACGTTGGGGTTGACCGTGGCCACCTTCCAGGCGAACACCTACGGCGTCGACCTGGCCAAGCGGGCCCGCGAGTCCCGCGCCGCGGAGATGGGCCCCCTGGCCGTGGAAGGCGAACTGCGCGTGCTCCTGGCCCCGGCCGGCGTGGGCGAATACCAGCCGGCCACGCTGGAAGAGGTCCGCGAGATGTACATCACCGCCCGCAGCGTGTACGAGGTCGTCGTCGTCGACCTGGGCATCGACTACCAGCGCAACTCGCTGGTGCCGATGGCCATCCAGGAAGCCGACGTCATCGTGTTGCCCTGCCCCCCGCAGGTCTATGCCCTGCAGGACGTGGACAACAGCCGCGTCGTCGTGCAGATGGCCCGGGGCGGCAGGGGGGCCCATGGCGCGGTGGCGGCGCCGGTCTTTGTGTTGCCCACCATGGCCAACCCGCGCTTGCTGGATATGTACAAAGACCTCGGGCTGCCCTGCCTGCCGCCGGTGATGCGCAACGACGAGGAGGCCGAGCTGCTGGCCCAGCTGGGCGTGCCGGCCGTGGCCCTCAACAAGAGCGCCATTGGCCGCGACTATCGCAAATCGTTTGAGGAATTGATGCGCCAGATCGGCCGCGATGAAGCCGGGCGCCGGCAGAAGCCCGCGCCGGGAGGTGGGCAGTGACCGACACCCTTGCGCGCCTGAAGGCCTCCTCGCGGCGGGGACCGCTCCAGCGGAGCGAGGCCGAGGGGTCGGTCCGCCTGCCCTTTGGGGACTTTCGGGCCGAGAACGTTCTGGCCACGCTGGTCCGTGGGGGCTACCAGCCCGACGAGGAGCTGGCGGCCCTCCTGCGCCGGCGGCTGCTCGAGGTCCTGCCGCCGGAATACATCTCGCCCCTGTCCACGGGGCCCGATCGGGACGCGACGGTGCGCCTGGCGCTGCGCGAGCTGCTCCAGGAAAACGCCGTGCGGCTCGGCGCGCCGATCACCGACGAGGTCATCGACTGCTACTACGGGCTCACGGTGGGCCTGGGGCCGCTGCAGGTCTTTGTCTCCGACCCGACGATCACCGACATCCGCGTCGGCGACGACGGCGCCGTGTTCGTCGCCGTCCATGGCGGACCGTGGGAGCGCACGGCGGTCCGGCTCACGGCGGAGGAAGCGGAGCGCGTGGCCCGGCAGATCGCCGAGCTGCGCGGGGAACCGCTGGGCGAAGGGGAGGCCCGCAAGGCCGTCGACTTCCCCGACGGCTCGCGCTTCGTCCTGCACGCTCCCCCGCGCAGCCCCCGCTATCGCATCGTGGCCCGCCGGCGCGGCGAGCGCATCCTGACCCTCGACGACATGGTGGCCAACGGCACGATGGCCGCCGAGGTGCGCGATTTTCTGCTGGAGGCCATCGTCACCCACCACTGCAACGCGGTCGTGGCCGGCCCGATGGGTGCGGGCAAGACGGCGCTGGTCACGGCGCTCATCGAGGCGCTGCCCGCCGCGGAGGCGCCGGCGATCGTGCAGGACGTGGGCGAGATCGTCACCCAGCACCCCGGCGCCATGCGGCTATACTTCACCCGCGCCGAGTACGACCTGGCCATTGCCGACTGCCTGCGCATGCGGCCGACGCGCATCATCGTCGGCGAGGCCCTGGGCGACGAGATGTTCCTGATCCTGGAGCTCATGAACACCGGGGGCGGCGGGCACATGACCACCGGGCATGGGGAGTCGCCCCAGACCGTGCTGACGCGCCTGGCCGGGGCCGCGCTGCGGCACCCCAACGCCCGCGGCCTGGTCCAGGTGGTCGATCTCTACGTCCGGGTCGGCATCGACCTGGTGGTCTTCCTGGACATCCAGGAGGGGCGGCGGGTCGTCACCGCGGTCGACGAGGTCGACTGGGAAGCGGGCATGGCCGTGACGCCCTTCGTCTACCCGCTGCGCAACGCCTGGCGCTACGCCGGCGCCGGCCGCTGGGAAGCCGGCCCGGCGCTGCGGGAGCACACGGCCAAGGTGCGGACGAAGCTGGCCACGGTCTGGACGGCGCCCAAGGTCGGCGCGGCCCGCTACCAGCTCCGCGAAGCGCTGGCCGAGCGGCTGCGCGAGGCGCACCAGCTCATGGCCGTGCGCCGGTACCCCGACGCCGTGGCCCTCCTGGAAGGGGCCCAGGACCGCTACCCGGCCGAGGTCCGCGGGGTCGAAGTGGGGCGGCTGCTGGAGGTCGCCCGGGCCCGCGCCAAGGCGGAGGCCGACGCGCGGCAGGAAGAGGAGGCCAACCTGTGGCGGGCTGTGCTGACCAACATCGACGCGCCCGAAACCGCGGCCTACGCCCTGGGGCGGCTCTGCGACCTGGGCGGAGATGTGGCGACCGTTGCCGAGCGCCTGCGGCACATCTTGCGCGGCATGCAGCGCATGGATGCGCTACCAGACCTGGCGCAAGCGCTGCGCCCGGACTTGGCCCAGGCGGTCGGCCGGCAAAAGGAGGGCGGCGATGCCCGGTCTTGAGGTCTCGGGGGTGATCCTGCTGGGCCTGGGGGTGCTGGTCTGGGCCGTGGTCGCGCTGCGCCCGCGGGGCCTGGAGCTGCAGCGCCGCGGCCCCCTGCACCTGGATGGGCAGGCCCTCCTGAACAGCCCGCTCGCGCCGGCCGCGCTGGGCGCGGCGGCCGCGGCCATTCTCGGAGGGCTGCCACTGGGCCTCCTGGGGGCCGTCGTGGGCGGAGGAGTCGCCTGGGCCATGCGCTTGCGCCAGGAGCGGGCCCGCCTCCTGCGGGTCGAGGCCCAGCTGCTGCGGGCGCTCGAGGGCTGGTCCCTGGAGATGGAGACCCTGGCCCGCGAGAATACCCTCGCGGCGCGCATCCGGGAGGCGGCGCGGGGCAAACGCGTTCCCCCGGTCCTGGTCGCCGAGCTGCGGGGGCTGCTGGCGATCCTGGAGGTCGGCGTGCTGGGCGCTGGCGAGGTGCGCCGGCTGCAGGCCGAGACGCGCAGCCCCCTGGTGCGGGACTTTTTGGTGCTGCTCCTGAGCCTGGCCGGTCAGGGGGGCATGGATGGGGCCCGGCGGGTCCAGGAGTTCCTGCGCCAGGAGAACGCCCGGCGCCGGGTGGTCCAGCGCGTGCGCGCCAGCACGGAGCGCGTACGGATGAGCCTGATCGCCGTGATGGGCCTGGTCGCGCTGACGGCCCTCGGCATGGTCGGGATCAGCCCCGAGATCCGCGCCATCCTGGCCGAGAGCCCGCGCGGTTGGATCGTGATGGGGGTCATCTTCGCCTTCATGGGCGCGGGGATCGCCCTGGCCATGCGCATGAGCTCCGTGGAGGTCCACAGCTTCCCCCCGCGGGCCGATTGATGCAATTGGATATCCCAACGCAACAAGGAGGTTTCCATGGCGCTCGCAACGGTAGGCGTCTTGCTGCTGGCGGTCGGCCTGGCCCTGGTCCTGGCGCCACGTGGTAGCGGCGGAGGGCCGTGGCTGCGAGGCCAGCGCGGCGGCGGGACCGAGCGCGGGCTCGACCGGCTGCGACAGGCGCTCCAGGAGAGCGCGGGCCGGAAGCGCGTCCGCCAGGCCCAGGCCCGCGACTGGATCCCCGTGCTGTGGGCCGAAGCCGCCGTGCTGTATAACCCGGCGGGCAAGGTCGGGCTGCGGGAGTCGCTGCGACTGGCCATCGAACACCGCGGCGGGTGGATCGCCGAGGGTCTGCGGGCCGCGCTCGAGCAGGCGCAAGTCGCCGACGTCGGGGAGGTGCTGCGCGAGTGGGCGAAAAGCGTCCAGTACGAGCCGCTGGAGGACGATGTGGCCGCGCTCGTGGGCGCGCACCGGGCGGGGGTCGACCTGGGGGAAACGCTGCGCGTCCTGGGCGAGCGGGCCGCCGAGCGCCAGGTGGCGGAGCTCGAGCTGGCCACTGGCCGGAGCGAGGTCATCGCCACGCTCGTCGGCGTGCCGGCCGCTTTGCTGGGCCTGATGGGCCTGCTGGGTTTCGTGCTGTTGGAGCTTTTCTCCATGGGCCTGGGTGGGTTCCTGGGAGGGTAAGCGGTGGTCGGACGACGGCTGGGCGCGGCAGCGCTGCTCCTGGGCCTGGCGGCCCTGGCATGGGTCGGCTGGTCGGCGGCACGGCACAGCGGCCGCGCCCCCGCCCGAACCCCTATCCCAACCGCCGCGGAGGACCAGGGCCCCTGGCGAGAGGAGGCGTGGCAGGTCGTCGTGGCCCTCAACCGGGCCGCGGTGCTCTACGCGCCGAGCGGCGACCTCCACCTGGTGGCGCCGTGCCTGGACCTGGCCGGCCCGGCCTACCAGGAGTTCAAGGCGGCGCAGCAAGGGCGCGCGGACCAGGGTATCTTGCGGCGGTCGGCGCTGCGGCAAGGGCCCACGCTGCGGCGGGCCTGGCGGGAGGGGGCGGCGACCTTTGTGGAGACCAGCGAAACATGGGATGAGATAGGCTACCTGGCGGAAACGGGCGCCATCGTCTACCAGGTAACCGGGGACAGCTCGGCGCAGCGTTACGAACTGCGCCGGGGAGCGGACGGCCAACTGAAGGTCTGGGCCATCGAGGAGGTGCCGTAATGCAACTCTGGACACACGTCGTTTTCGGGACCGCGGTGGGCATCTTGGGGGCCCAAGCGCTGGGGGCCGACGCGGGCCTGGCCTACACCGTGGGCCTCGCCGCGGGGAGCGCCGCTCCCAACGGGGACGCCCTGCTCGAGCTGGCCCGCCGCCGCGGCGCCGCCTGGGTGGGCCAGCATGGCCTGCAGGAGCGCGGCGTGACGCACTCCGCGGCCGTGGTGGCCCTGCTGGTGGGGGCCGCCGCGCTCGCCGGCGGGGGCGCGCTGGGGGGCCTGGCGGTGGGCTGGGCCCTGCACGTGGCGCTGGACCTCTGGACCAAGGATGGCGCGCAGCTCCTGGCGCCCTTTTCCGGCGAGTGGCACGCCGCGCCGCCGCGGACGCGCCTGCGGCCCGGGCGGGGCGGGCTCGTGGAGGGGGCGCTGCTGCTCCTGGGGGGGTTGGTCATCCTGGCGGTCTATGGACCGCCGCTGGTGGAAAAGCTCGTTCGTTGAAAGCGAGGAGGAAGAAGCATGCGCAAGGGACTTTCCGTCCTACTCATTGCCGTATGGGGGATCCTGCTGGTCCTGCCGGCAGGGTCACTGGCCTACCCGGCCCCTGGCGTTGGCGCCAAGGAGGGCTCGCGGGGGGACGGCACAGGCTGGGCATGGCATACCGCGGCCGTGGACACGATCGGGAACGTCGGCCAGCACACGGACCTGGTCCTGGACGCCAACGGCCGGCCGCACGTCTCCTACTATGGCAGCGGCGATCTCAAGTACGCCTACCACGATGGCGCGACGTGGGTCGTCCAGACCCTGGACAGCGCGGGGGATGTCGGCCTGTACACCAGCATGGCCTACCACGGGGCGGGCAATGTCGGCATCTCCTACTACGACGCCACCAACGGCGACCTGCGCTTCTGGAGCAACAGCGGCGCGGTGGGGGTCGATACGACCGGGGACGTCGGCCGCTATACGTCGCTCGCCTTTGACAGCCAGGGCTATCCGCGCATCTCCTACTACGACGCCAGCAACGGGGACCTGAAGTACGTCGCCGCCGGCGCGGCGGGGTGGGGCCCGCCGGAGGTCGTGGACAGCGCGGGGGACGTCGGCCGCTATGCCGCGCTGGCCCTGCAAACGGGCGGGTCCTACGTGGGCTGGCCGGCCATCGCCTACTACGACGTCACCAACGGCAACCTGAAGTACGCGGCCGCGGGCCTCGAGCCCCGCCAAGGGTCCGCCAACCCGGCCACCTACTGGGCGATCGAGACGGTGGACGCGCCCGGCGATGTCGGCCAGTGGGCCAGCCTGGCCTTCGACAGCCAGGGCCGCCCCCACATCGTCTATTCCGCCAGTGGCGGGGCCAATCTGAAGTATGCCCGGCGGGGCCCGGGGGGCTGGTCCTATGACGTCGTGGACGTGGACACGTTGGGCCAGGGTAGCCTGGCCCTGGACGACCTGGGCCACGCGCACGTCTCCTATTGGAAAGACCACCAGCTGCGTTACGCCTACCACGACGGCGCGGCGTGGCACCACGAGACGGTCGACGCCGCCGCCGACGTGGGGGCCGCCAACGCCCTGGCCCTGGATGACAACGGTTATCCGCACATCTCCTACCGCGACGACACCAGCATGGACCTCAAGTATGCTTTCGCCTGCTGCGCTGCCCGCTTCGCCGTGGCGCCGCAGCCGCAGTGCGTGGCCCAGGCGGTGGGCTTCGCGAACTATTCCCACGGCGTTGGGGAACCGTTCGCTTACCTGTGGGCCTTCGGTGACGGCGCGACCTCGACGGCGATCTCCCCGACGCACGCCTACACGACGGCGGGGGTCTACACGGCCTACCTGACGGCCACCGCCGCATGCGGGTACGATACCATGACCGCCAGCGTGGTCATCAGCGGCACTCCCGAAGCCGGCTTCACCTACGGTCCGCTGCCCGTCTGCGCGGGGGAAACACCCGTGCAGTTCACGAACACGACGGTGGGCAGCCCGACGCTGACCTACCTGTGGGATTTTGACGATGGCGGATCCTCGGCGCTGGAGGACCCCACGCACGCGTTCGCGCCGGCCGGCAGCTACGAGGTGGTCCTGATCGCCACCAACGGCTGCGGGCTGGACCCGGCCACCCAGGTCGTGCCGGCCCATGGCGCGCCGCAACAGGTCACGCCCTCCTGGGCGCCGGCGCCTCCCGAGGTGGGAAACGTCATCACGTTCACGGCGCAGGCCTCCAGCACCCTCCCGGTGGCGGATTGGGCGTGGAGCTTTGGCGATGGGCAGTCCGGCGCCGGCCCGGTGGCGCAACACGTATACGCCGCAACGGGCACCTACACGGTGGTCCTGACGGCCAGCAACGCCTGCGCCAGCGGCGTGGGCCAGGCCGAGGTCGTCGTGACCTGTGACCCGGTGACGGAGACCGTGTTGTCCTGGGCGCCGCCGACGCCGACCGTGGGCTATCCCACCACCTTCACGGCCACCGCCGGCGGGACGGCCCCGCTGGCCTACGCCTGGGACTTTGGCGACGGGCAGGTCGGCGCGGGCGCGACCGCGCAGCATACCTACGCCACGACGGGCACGCGCACCGTGGTCCTCACCGCGACGAACTACTGCGGGGAACAAGTAGTCCAGGACACCCTGGTCGTCGTGGCCCGGCCCACGGCCGCTTTCACCAGCAGCGCCCCGGTGTGCCATGGGGAGACGGTGGTGTTCACCAACACCTCCAGCGGGGCCGCGCCGTTGGCCTTCCAGTGGGCCTTCGGTGACGGGATCACGACCACGGTGGAGCACCCGACGCACACCTACGCCCTGGCGGGGGCCTACACGGTCACGCTCACCGCGACCAATCCCTATGGGCAGGACCCTGCCGCGGGGACCGTGGCCGTGCGGCAGCCGCCGGCGGCCGCCCCGATAGCATACGAGCCCGCCTGGCCGACCCCCGGTGGAGTCGTAACCTTCACGGTGGAGCTGAGCGGCACGGCGCCCTTCACGATCGCCTGGGCCTTGGGGGATGGCGCCTTGGGCGCGGGCGCCGTGGTGACCCATGTCTTCGCCCTCACCGGCAACTATACGGTGTCGCTGACGGCGACCAACCCGTGCGGCGCGGCCTACGACAGCGCCGCCGTGGCGGTGTCCTTCTGCGCCGCGCCGGCCGGCCTGACGGCGGCCTACACCCCGACGCTGCCCGCGCCGGGCGCGACCGTGTTCTTCAGCGCCAGCCTGGCGGCGGGGAGCGAACCGCGCGCCATCGCCTGGGACTTTGGCGATGGCGCCCCGTGGGGCCACGGCGCGGCGGTCACCCACACCTACGCCGCGCCGGGGGTCTACACCGCCAGCGTCGCCGCCTGGAACGCCTGCGGGTACGTGGGGCCGGTGAGCCAACAGGTGGACGTGCGTTTTTCGGCCCGCCCCGGTTATGTCTACATCCCCTTGGTCTACAAGGGCTATTGCGCCGACCCCTTCGAACCGGACGACGTGGCCGAGGAAGCGCGCCCCCTGGCGCTCGGCGCGCCGCAGCGCCACAACTTTGCGCCCGAGGGCGATGAAGATTGGACGCGGTTGAGCCTCACGGCGGGGCAGAGGTACCGCTTCTGGACAAGCAACCTGACCGGCGGCGCGGACACGCGGCTGTATCTGTACCAACAGGGGCAGTACGGTTCGCCGGTAGCACAGAACGATGACTGGGCTACCGGAAACTGCGGTGGCGCACCCGCGGATCCGAAACAGAGCTGCTTCGAGTACACCCCCAGTTCTGCCGGTGTCTACGTGCTCAAGACCAACCAGTATCCCGGTGGCGCGGTGTGGGGCTGCGCCGTAAGCTATGTTCTGACCGCGACGCAGCAGTAGTTGTTGGTCACCTCTTGGCGGGGGCGCAGTCGTTCCCCCCGCCAGGCCAGCTAGGTGCAAGATGATGCACAGTCCGACACGGTCACGAATTCTACTGCTCCTTTTCCTGGTGGTGAGCACGGCGGTAGTAGCCCTGGGGCGCTACACCGTCAGGGCCGCTGCTCCATCCGCGGAACTTCCGCCCGGAGACCAACGGGTCTTCCTGGCTTACCTGCCGCGGGGCAGCGGAGCCCAACTCCGGCCGACATTGGGACCCAGTGCGACCAGCACGCGGACGCCACTGGTCACGCTGGGACCAAGCCCAACGGCCACACCAGTGCCGTCGGCCGGCCCGACCATAACCCCGGGGCCGACACCTACGCCCGCTTTTGCTCTGCAACAGGCAGTCATGCCAGAGCAGGGAAACATCGGAACGCCCTATGTATTCACGCTGGGCTTGCTCAATTCCTTGCCGGTCCCAGCGCA
>Ga0302250_1002441_pt1 | contig 11476 bp, 9 predicted proteins | sample AAG_RA_Asp_MG_FD_193536 | JGI IMG/M metagenome (GOLD analysis project Ga0302250, IMG submission 193536) | Enriched activated sludge microbial communities from anaerobic digester in WTTP, New Holstein, Wisconsin, United States - AAG_RA_Asp | ecosystem: Engineered > Bioreactor > Anaerobic >... | reverse complement strand
TTATTTCGATTATGAAGACGTTTTCTGCTTTACTCAGCCGTTTCCATTAAAAATCACTGCCGACAATGTTCTTCCGGTTGAACTTAATTCATTTACATCTTCTGTTCTGAATAATAAGGGTCTGCTTAACTGGCAAACTGCTGCAGAAGTGAATAATTATGGCTTTGAGGTGGAAAGAACCCCCATTAATTTCTCTTTTGATAAAGGTGTGATACGGAGGGCATTCCGGGTTTTGTGCGGATTTTTCACGGATCTGAGTGTAGTAGGGTGTAGTAGCGTAGTAGGGTAGTAGCCCGAAATATATATAAATATATTATTATTATTATTATTAATATATATTTATGTTACTACACCGACTACATTACTACAAATGGCGATTTTGGCTCTTTTTTCAATGTTTTTGTAGTAGGGCACTCCCCACGCTTACCTACTACAGTTACTACATCCGCTTTGAGGCGAGGTACCGATAAGGTGGTGGCGGAGAGGGGCTGTTTTACGGTGTCTGATCGAGGGAGGATCGAAGGAGGAGGGAGGAAGAAAGAGGCGGGATTTAGAGACGGAGCGGCAGAGGGAGGCAGAGAACTGAAAGAAAAGGGGTGAGGAATTAGGGGTAATTCCGGGGGATTTCAGGGGTGTTTGCGGGGTAATTTTCCTTAATTAGGGGTGTTTTCCCCCTCTTGAGAGGGGGAATTTGTGTTGTCCTGAATACTGTTTACAGATTACTTGAACCTAACCCATGGAGGGCGTAACCCGGAATGGGTTAGCTTCTCTTATTAATTTCGTTCCCTTATCATAAATCTGTGGTAATCCGTGGTTATGTTTTTCACCACAGATTCTCACCCCGCTTCACGGGGCAGACAGATTACACACAGATTCCCACAGATTAACAACTCGCCTGTCCCGCTTGCGGGAAAACATCGACAAATAATCCTTTCATTCATTTTTGTAAGAATTATTGGTTTGGATAGGTTTTTAAAATAGGATATTTTTGTAAGTTAGTTATTTAATTATTGTTGAGTGAAATATGTACTACCAGCGTCTTCATCAGACTCTTGAGAGAATTACTTCCAAGCGCTTTGGCTCCGAAGCTGAATTGCTTGCTTCGGTTATTAATGAATTGGTAAACCTCCGCTCCGCCCAGATTATTGGCGGTCGCATCTGGAAGCTTAATTCCAAACGGAGAGGTTACGAGATTACTTATCAAACGGGCGATATCGACACTATTCCGGGTAATTATATCATTTATACCCGTCAGTACCCCGTGATGGATCTCTTCCTGAGGGAAAGAACTATCCTTTCGGATGAAACAGATAAAACCCTGCGCAGCAGCGGGGTGTTTAAGTATTCAGCCTCAGGAGTCGGCGACAGGATTAAAATTGATAATAAACTTTATTACGAGTACATTATCGCTTTTAACAGTCCCGCTCTTTCCATTGAGTTTAAATACGAACTGAATATCATCGCTACCGTGCTGACCAGCAAGATAAAACAGTGGCGCGCTTCCTCAAGTCAGCGTGACCTCTTCGATAAGATTGATAAGGCGCGTCAGCTCCAGAGAAGCATCCTTCCGGAACATGAGTATTTCTTTCATGATTATGAAATTTACGGACTTACCGTCCCTTCCGAATATGTGGGGGGGGACTTTTTTGATTATCTGGAAATTGGCGGGGAGGGGGACCGCGTTGGAATTACGCTTGGTGACGCCGCCAGTAAAGGGGTTGCCGCCGCAGCGGAAGCCATGTACATCTCCGGCGCTCTCAGAATGGCTATGAATTTTGAAATCAAGATTACTCCCCTGATGAGGAAACTGAATAAACTCGTAAATAAGATTTTCAAGGACGATAAGTTCAGTTCACTCTTTTATTGCGAGTTGTCAAATGATTCTTCCGGACTCTGCCTTTTTGCCAATGCCGGGCATAATCCTCCTCTGTTCCTTAAACGGAAAAGTAATGAACTCAGGCTCCTTAATCCTACCGGTCCCGTCCTTGGTGTCGCTCCTAAAGCCCATTACGCTACGGAAAGTGTTATTTTTGAGAAGGGGGATGTCCTGCTTATTTATTCCGACGGTTTGTGCGATTCTACTAATGAAAAAGAGGAGGACTTTGGAGAGGAACGGGTGCGGGAACTTTTCTTTAAATTACGAAAGCTTCCCCCAAAGGATATGGCACTCAGACTGATGGAAAAGGTTATTAAGTTCAATGCTAAAGGAACTTATTCGGACGATAAGACCATTGTGGTTATAAAGAAAAATTAAATGCGAGGAAGTTATGTTGTTATCTGTTAATCCTGCTTTCTCCTCGGTTATCGAGGAGTACGATGAGTACAGCGATGAAAAGGTTAATGCAATAATTGACAAGGCGGACTCTGCATTCCTTGCCTGGAGTGAAGCTCCTTTTACCGAACGGAGCAGGCTTATGAAAAACGCTTCGGATGTTCTTTGTAAAAGAAGAGAATTTCTGGCTGAACTGATGACGCTCGAAATGGGCAAACCAATTATTCAGTCCCGCGCTGAGATTGACAAATGTGCCTGGGTATGCACTTATTACGCTGCTAACGCTGATGAGTTCCTGAAGGATGAATTGGTTGAGACTGATGCGAAAAAAAGTTTTATTACCTGCAGACCCCTGGGGGTGATACTCGCTGTTATGCCCTGGAATTTTCCGTTCTGGCAGGTTTTCCGGTTTGCAGCCCCCGGCTTGATGGCAGGTAATACCGGTCTGCTTAAACATTCTTCCAACGTCTCAGGTTGTGCTTTAGCTATAGAAAACGTATTCAGGGATGCAGGTTTTCCAGACGGGGTTTTCTCCACTTTGCTTGTCAGCTCTAAAAGGGTTGAGAATATTATTAAGGATCCGAGAATCAAAGGGGTTACTCTTACGGGAAGTACTCCTGCGGGGATAAGTGTGGCTACCGCTTCGGTGAGTGTGCTTAAAAAAGTAGTACTCGAACTTGGGGGGAGTGACCCATATCTGATTCTTGACGACGCGGATCTTGAATCGGCAGCAGATACCTGTGCCACGGCACGGCTTCTTAACGGGGGGCAGAGTTGCATTGCTGCCAAGCGTTTTATTGTTACGGAAAAGGTTTACGACGAATTTCTTAAACTCTTTGTGAAAAAAATGAATTCAAAGAAAATGGGAGATCCCCTTGATCCTTCAAACGATATTGGTCCGCAGGCGCGGGAGGATCTGCGCGATGAACTCCATTCCCAGGTGCGCAGGAGTGTTGAGCTTGGCGCTGAAGTGCTGCTGGGCGGGGTGATTCCCGATATTAAAGGCGCTTATTATCCGCCTACTATACTGGTGAATGTTAAGAAAGGCATGCCCGCTTATCACGAGGAGTTGTTCGGTCCGGTTGCCTCAGTGATTAAAGTCAGGAACGAGGATGAAGCCATTTTCGTTGCAAATGATACCAGTTTTGGCCTGGGTGCGGCTGTGTTTACGCAGGATATAAAAAAGGGGGAGGAAATTGCCAAGTATAAACTTGATGCAGGCAGCTGTTTTGTGAATTCATTCGTCAAGTCCGACCCCCGCCTTCCGTTCGGCGGTATCAAGGAAAGCGGTTTCGGCAGGGAACTTTCACTCTACGGTATTAAAGAATTTGTTAATATTAAAACAGTCTATATAAAATAATGAACGACTCCCTGCAAACTGTAACAAAAGAATTCCTGACCTACGGTTTCGAAAGTTCGCTCCCTGAACTGGGGCTGCTTGCGCAAAGGTTGGGAATTGCACTGCTGATTGGCTTGCTGATTGGCATGGAAAGGGAGTTCTCCAGAGGCAAGGATCAGAATAGCTTTGCCGGGGCGAGGACTTTCCCTATAATAGCCCTCTTTGGTTACGTGGCTGCAATGCTCTCCTCGATTATATCATTATGGATGTACCCGGTGTTTTTCTTTACTTTTATAATGATTGTCTCGATATCCTACTTTGTAACCGCCAGGGAGGGGCAGCTGGGTATTACCACCGAGCTTGCCGCAATTCTCGTATTCATTCTCAGCGGAATGATTTTCTGGAATATTATCCTCCTTTCCGCAATCATTGCAATTATTGTGGCGGCACTTCTTTCCCTCAAAACGCAGGTGCATACTTTCGTTGAGAAAATCAATGAGGAGGATATATTTGCCTTCCTTAAACTTTCTTTGGTAACCATCATTATCCTCCCTCTGCTTCCCGATAAAACCTTTGGACCGCATAATATTCTTAATCCCAGGATTATCTGGTATATGGTTATATTCATTGCGGGGATCAGTTTCCTTGGTTACCTGCTTACCAAGTTCATCGGCTATCAGAAGGGGATTAAATACACAGGTATCTTCGGCGGATTCGTTTCCAGTACTGCACTTACTTTCGCTTATTCCAAAAAAAGCAACGCGAATGTGGGGGTGGTTAAAAATTATGCGGCGGGTATTATCCTTGCATGTACAATTGTCTATCCTAAAGTGTTTTTGGAAATATACGTGGTTAACGCTTCCCTGGCTATGACCATGCTAATCCCCCTTGTAATCCTTACCGCGGTGGGGGTGCTGCACAGTGTGATACTCTGGAGACAGACCAAGACCGCCGCACTAAACGGTGAAACGGTTGTTAAGAATCCTTTTGAACTTAAAAGCGCCCTCTTTTTCGGATTGATTTTCGGAGCAATACTTTTTGTATCAAAACTTTCGCAGATCTATTTCGGGGAGAAGGGTGTTCTGCTGGTCAGCTTTATTTCCGGTCTACCGAATATTGACGCAATTGTTCTTTCAGTCAGTCAGCTCGCCGGAAAGAGTTTTAACGAGATTACCGCGGCCAAGGGAATATTGCTTGCCCTGCTGGCAAATTCGCTCCTTAAATTTGCACTCTCCGCAATTACCGGACACAGGGAACTAAGAAGGAATGTGACACTCGGTTTTACATCGTTCATCGTAGTTAATTTATTACTCATTTTATATTTCTATATTATCGGGTAGTTGCCGGCAAAATGAAAAAAAGTTTCTTAATTTATCTTATCTCGCTTATAATTGCTTTCCTTGGGGATGTTTCCATGCGTTCACTTGCCTGCAACAGCGCAAACGGAAATTTGTTGGATAATATGCAGAATGATGAGGAGGAGTATATCCATCCGGAACAGAAAAAACTGGATATCCTCCATTACGATCTTGATATTCTTGCTGATCACCGGAACAAGATAATTTACGGCACTGCCGTGCTAACTGCAACGGGACAGGCGGATTCGATTGTCCTCAACTTCTTTGATAATATGGATATCCTCCGGGTGGCTCTGAATGGAGCGGAAACATTATTCTCGGAATACGGCAATAAAATTTATATCCAGGAAAAAATTAAAACGGAGGATACGGTGACGGTCTCCGTTACATACAGGGGAACTCCGGTTATGGAGGGACATACGTCCTTTATCTTTGGAGAGATCAACACAAACCCTCTTATGTACACAATTAATGAACCGATGAGCGCAAGCAGGTGGTTCCCCTCAAACGATTTACCGACCGATAAGGCTCTGCTCGATATTAAAATCACCGCCGATTCCGGGCTTGTTTCGGTTTCCAACGGTAAACTGATTGGCGTTTATCCCAAAGGATCAAAAAAAACTTATCACTGGCAAACAAAATATCCAATTTCCACTTATCTTATTTCTGTGAATATTTCCGACTACGCCCATTTTACGGATACCTATACGGGTCTCCGGAATGAAAAGATGGAATTACACTACTTTCCTGTGAAAGAACATCAGAAAGAAGCAATGATTGACTGGGAAGACCATCCCGCTATGATCAGGGTCTTTGCGGAGTTGTTCGGCGAATATCCTTTTATTGATGAAAAGTACGGCGTTACCGAATTCCTCTGGATGAACGGGGCACTGGAACATCAGACAATCACCTCCATCGGGTATAAACTGGTAACCGGACGCAAGTACTTTAACGATATCCTTGTGCATGAGCTCGCTCATCAATGGTGGGGAAATGCAGTGGGTCCCGCCTCCTGGAAAGATATCTGGCTGAACGAGGGGTTTGCAACTTATTCCGAAGCCCTCTATGATGAAGCTCTATACGGAAAAGGAGCGCTGTCTGCCAATATGAACAGGATATACTCAATTCACTTTGCCGGTACGCTATATGACCCGCCTGAGCTTTTCGGCAGAATGGTTTACGACAAAGGGGCTTGGGTGCTGCATATGTTAAGAAACGAGATCGGGGATCTTTACTTCTTCCGCCTCCTGAGGGAGTACTATCAAAAGTACAAATACAAAAACGCATCTACATTTGACTTTGTTGCCCTGGCTAAGGAGGTTTCGGAGATGGATCTGGACTGGTTCTTTGATCAGTGGGTTTTTAAGGGGGATAATATCCCGGTGATTGAGTGGTCCAAATCATTGAAAAAAGAGAATAATAGAGTATATTTGCAAATTAAACTTAGTCAGATTCAGGATAAGTTTCCGGTTTACCGGATACCTGTGGACATTGTGATAAATTATGAGAAAAGAAGAAGCGAAAGAGTGTTTGTTCTGATGGATGAAAGGGAAAAATCCATTACCGTTGAACTCAAAGATGAGTTGCAGACAATTTCATTTGATCCCGATACCAGAGTCCTTGCCTCATTTAATGAAAAGGAGTCTGAATGAACGGGGACAAGCGCTACTTTTTTATTTCGGATATCCATCTGGGTCTGGATACTCCCGAAAAGGAGAAAGCAAAAGAGGACAAACTACTCGAATTCCTTGAGTTTGCTTCCGGAAATTGTGATGAACTCTTTATTATGGGAGACTTGTTTGACTACTGGTTTGAATACCGGCGGGTTTATCAAAAAGGGTATTTCCGCACACTTACGGCTATCCACACACTGGTCCAAAAGGGAATTACGGTTCACTATTTTATAGGAAATCACGATTTCCTGCATCGCGACTTTTTTACCCGGGATCTTGGTGTGAAACTTTACCCTGAGGAAGTGAGTCTTACGTTAAATGGCAGAAAATTCTATCTTGGGCACGGCGACGGATTGGTTAAGAATGATTACGGTTATCTGATTGTGAAAAAAGTGCTCAGAAACCGGGTCGCTCAATTCCTTTTTTCCCTGATTCACCCGGATCTTGGAATCAGGATTGCCAGCGGAACTAGTAAAAAAAGCAGGAAATATACATCCGGAAAGGATTACGGCGAACTTGACGGGCTTACCCAGAAAGCTGAGGAGATGATTGACAGCGGATTTGACTTTGTGATTTTCGGGCATCTGCACCGGAGGAAGTTTATTAAATACAAAAATGGTACTTATATTAATCTTGGAACGTGGCTCAGGCAGCCTTGCTACGGACGTTTTGAGAACGGAGTTTTTGAAATAGTAGATTTGACTTGACGGAAATTTATGAGCAATAATGATTTAAATGAGATGAATAACAAACCCCGTAAGAAAGTTTCCAAACAACGGAAATGGTGGTATTTTGGAGGCGTGGCATTTCTCCTTTTTGCCGCTTTCATGACTTATGTCGTGCTTGGCTTGCCCTCCCTGGAAGAACTGGAGAACCCCAAGCCTGCTCTGGCAAGCAAGGTATATTCCGTTGACGGCGAACTGATCGGGCAGTTCTTTATTGAGAATCGTATAGAAACAAGCATTGACAGCGTTCCGAAATTACTGCTGGATGCGCTGATAGCTACCGAGGACAGGAAATTCTATGACCACTGGGGGGTGGATGTTGACCGCTTTATTAAAGCAATTATTAAGAATATCCTTACTTTCAGACGCGAGGGAGCAAGCACAATCACACAGCAGCTTGCAAAGAATATGTACAACCTCAAGATAAAAGGGGAGAACAGTTTTGATACTTTTGTACGGAAAATCAGGGAGTGGATCACTTCCATTCAGATAGAAAAGAACTTCACGAAGAAAGAGATTCTGGAACTCTACCTCAACGTTTCCTACTTTGGCAAGGGAGCATTCGGAGTGGAATCCGCCGCAAATATCTACTTTGACAAAAAGGCAAAGGAACTTAGCGTTACTGAATCCGCCCTGCTGGTGGCATTGTTAAAATCTTCCGTAAACTATGATCCCGAATTCCGTTACGACAACGCTCTTCGCCGGCGTAATATTGTACTGATGAATCTGGTTAACACGGAGCAGTTGAGCCTTACCGATTTTGAGAAGTACAAGAAAGAACCAATTGTACTTGCCAGGGGAGAAAAAGTGAAATCGAACAACGAAGCAGCCCATTTTCTCGAATACGTGCGCCAGCAAATGATTTCTATGGCGGACCGCTACGGTTATGATCTTTACCGTGATGGTCTGACGATCTTCACTACCCTGGATATGAGGATGCAGAGGATTGCCAACAGAGTTGCTGCGGAGCATCTAAAAGAATATCAGGATATTTTCAATAAAAACTGGAGCTGGGACAAGAATAAGTCCGCTTTGAACGCTCTGTTGGAAAAAGCAATAAGGAATAATCCTGAATATAGGGGAGCAGACGAAAAACCTGAAAAAACAATGATTTACAACCGTTTAAAGAATGACCGGAAGTTCATAGATTCCGTAAAAAATGCCGAAGCTACTGTACAGACAGGATTCATTGTTTCGGATGTTAAAACCGGGCAGATCAGGGCAATGGTCGGTGCAAACAACCAGACTTTTATGTATGGGTTAAATCATGTAACTCAAATAAGACGCCAACCCGGATCTTCTTTCAAACCAATAGTTTACACGGTTGCAGTTGATAACGGGTATTACCCTGCATATTCTCTTCTGAACCAGAAATTCAATTATAATGGCTGGTCACCTAATAACAGCGATTTCTCAGAAGGTGGGTACATGACATTGCGTCGGGGTCTTGCCCTCTCTGTTAATATTATTGCTGCAAAACTGACTGTAAGCGACATGGCTCCACCATCGCAGGTGGCAAAATTTGCTAAAAGAATGGGGATAAACTCCACTATTCCAAGTTTCCCCTCTATTGCGCTTGGCACGGCAGAGGTTTCTCCGATGGAGCTTAATAGTGCTTATCAAACGATAGCCAATAACGGTATATATATAAGCCCGATAAGTATCCTTAGAATCGAAGACCGCAACGGGATGTTGATAGATGAATTTAAACCGGAATACAGGGAAGCGATCAGTCCGCAAACAGCAAGTATTATCAGTAATATGATGCAGGACGTTCTTCAATATGGTACGGGAGCACGATCACGTGAGTTTTTCCACCGTCCGGCTGCAGGAAAAACAGGAACTACTCAGGATTTTGGCGATGCCTGGTTTGTTGGATTCACTCCTCAGCTTGTGGGAACCGTCTGGACAGGCTTCGATGATGGCAGGGTGAAATTCAATGGTTGGTATGGTCAGGGAGCACGTGCCTCTATGCCCATCTGGGCTAAATTTATGGAAGCCACTTATAAGCAGTTAAATATCCCGCTGGAATATTTCAAACTCGCTGAGGATGTCGAGTCTGTACAGTTCTGCAAACATTCGGTGGATATGGGGGACTCAAAACTCGCTACTCCCCAGTGTTCGGAAAGAATTTCCGACCTTATCAATGTAAATAAGAAACCCGGATACTGCACTTTCCACGGTGGTGGCGGACATGGTGAGGAAAAACGGGGAAGTGAGTGGTAATTTTTTATTCCCGGCAAATTGAAATTACCATTTGCCGGGAATTGGTTAATTCCTTAAAAAGTGTTATTTTTGTTAATGAAATTTGCCCGGATGGCGGAATTGGTAGACGCGCTAGGTTCAGGGTCTAGTGAAGATGACTTCGTAGGGGTTCGAGTCCCCTTTCGGGCACAAAATTCATTCAACTCAAATTCATATAAATCTGAAAAACGCTGACTTATATAAAGAAGCCTTTAACCTTTCGAAATCTCATTACGAAAATTTCCCCGTTGCCTCTTTCCTTATTCCAAAAGAACTCAGAAAGCATATTGCTGTTATTTACTGGTTTGCTAGGGCTGCGGACGATATCGCCGATGAGGGCTCCACAAATAATCCGTCGGATGAAAAGAGAAGACTCGAGGAACTGGACCGTTTTGAAGTATCCTTCCGAAAAGCGCTTGACGGCAGGGGTGAATCTGTTCAGTTTACCGCACTTGCGCATACAATTAAAGAACGCAAGCTTACTCCCCAACTTTTTCTTGATCTGCTGAGTGCTTTTAAGCAGGATGTGGTAAAAAAGAGATACTCCACGCATGATGAGGTGCTCGATTATTGCCGAAGATCTGCAAACCCTGTTGGCAGACTCCTGCTTGAACTTGTAGGTGTGCGGCATAGTATCCCGCTTCTTTACTCCGATAAAATATGCACGGCGCTGCAGTTAACTAACTTTCTTCAGGACGTTAAAATTGACTTCGGGAAGGGGAGAATATATTTCCCTCTCGACGAACTGGAAAGAAATTCAGTCAGCGTAAACGATTTCCTCTCCGGCGAAACACCGGAATCCCTTAAGAAAGTGGTAAGAGAAAACATTGAACTGGTGAGAAATATGTTCCTCGAGGGAAGAAACCTGATTCCGTATCTGTCCGGGCGTTTTAAGTTCGAGATAAAATGGACTGTTGCAGGGGGAGAGAGAATACTTTCAAAAATTGAAAAAAGCGGTTTTAATGTCTTGACAAATAGACTAAAACTTGATAAATTGGATTTTATAATTATTTTTTTTAAGTCATTACTTAGTGTCTGAAGCAAAAAACATATCGAAGAACAGTAAAAGTAGTTTCTACTATGCGTTCAATTTACTCCCCGCAGCCAAGAGGGATGCAATGAATACCGTCTATGCTTTCTGCAGGAAGACAGACGATATTGTTGACGAGGACGTTATGTCCCAGGAGATGAAATCCCAGACGCTCACTAAATGGCGAAGCGAGTTCGAAAATGCCCTGAAAGGGGACTCAGAATACTCCCTCCTGAATACTCTTGGAACTACTATAGCCCAATTCAATATCCCCCTGGATCCATTCTTCAATCTCATAAAGGGAATGGAGATGGATCTGAACTACAACAGATATGAGAATTTTGAAGACTTGCGCCTCTATTGTTTTCGGGTGGCTTCTACTGTCGGACTGATGTGCATCGAGATTTTCGGGTACAAGCATAAATCCGCAAAGGATTTTGCCGAGAATCTCGGAATAGCTTTGCAGCTGACAAATATCCTGCGTGACATTAAAAAGGATGCACTTAAAAACCGTATATACTTACCCCGGGAAGATCTGCGCAGGTTCAATTATTCCGAAGAGGAACTTCTGACAAGCGTTTATAACAATAATTTCGTCAGTCTTATGAGATTTGAGGTCGAAAGGGCTAACATCTACTTCGACAAAGCAACACGGCTGTTGCATATGGACGACAAGGTATCTATGTTTGCTGCCAGGGCAATGCAGCATATTTATCACAGGCTTCTGGACAGGATTGTTGAGAATAACTACGACATCTTCTCGAATCACGTAAAAGTAAGCAAATTCGAAAAAGTTGGTATCGCACTCGGGGTCTGGGTGAAATACAACTTAGTC
>Ga0302250_1002440_pt1 | contig 11485 bp, 7 predicted proteins | sample AAG_RA_Asp_MG_FD_193536 | JGI IMG/M metagenome (GOLD analysis project Ga0302250, IMG submission 193536) | Enriched activated sludge microbial communities from anaerobic digester in WTTP, New Holstein, Wisconsin, United States - AAG_RA_Asp | ecosystem: Engineered > Bioreactor > Anaerobic >... | reverse complement strand
GATCGGTCAGCGCTTCATTGACGATCTTAATCACCTGCTGGCCGGGAGTGAGGCTCTGCATGACCTCCTGCCCCACGGCCCGCGCTGCAATCCCCGCCACAAAGTCCTTGGCCACCTTATAGTGAACATCCGCTTCAAGCAGCGCCATGCGCACTTCCCGGAGCGCCTCCCGAATGTTTTCTTCGGTCAGCCGGCCCTGCCCGCGAAGATGTTTAAAGATCTTCTGGAACCTTTCGGACAAGCTGTCAAACATCGTATTCACCACACTCTGTTAACATAAAGACGCGTGCTTCAGGATAACCACGGGATCTGAGCACCGCGCCACACTGATGCAGGCCGGGACTGAGTGGTCAGACCGCCCATCCGATCTGCTTGTCCGGATTCCCGCCCAAAGCCGCGGGGAATGACATTTGGTGACGACGGTCAGGTCGTTGCTGGCGCCATCCCGAGGCGACGCCGCTTCGTTTATACCTCACAAGTTTCAGTAAAGAAAGGGATTTCAAGGCAGAGCAAGAAGCGGGAAGGAACGCCGACAGGGAAGGCGTTTCCCCTGTCGGCGAAGGTGAAGGGGCGGTCCTATTTTATGAGCGGAATGATCAGCAGGGCGACGATGTTGACCACCTTGATCATCGGGTTGATGGCCGGGCCTGCCGTATCCTTGTACGGGTCGCCGACGGTATCACCGGTGACCGCCGCCTTGTGGGCATCGGACCCCTTGCCGCCGTACATGCCGTCTTCGATAAACTTCTTGGCGTTGTCCCAGGCACCGCCGCCACTGGTCATGGCAATGGCCTGGAAGAGGCCCGTGACGATGCTCCCGATCAGCACGCCCCCCAGGGCTTCCTTGCCGATCAGCATGCCGACAAGGACCGGCGTTACCACCGGAATCAGAGCGGGAAGCATCATTTGCTTGATGGCACTCTTGGTCACGATGTCAACGCACTTGCCGTATTCCGGTCGAGCGGTCCCCTCCATGATCCCGGGGATATCACGGAACTGACGGCGCACTTCCTCGACCACGCCGCCGGCGGCCTTGCCCACGGCTTCCATCAGGAGCGACCCGAAGAAGTAGGGCAGCAGACCACCGATGAAGAGCCCGACGAGAACCTTGGGATTGGAGAGGTCGAACGCCAACCCCTCACCAAACGACCGGGAGTACTCGGCGAAGAGCACCAGCGCAGCGAGGGCCGCCGAACCGATGGCATAACCCTTGGTAACGGCTTTGGTGGTGTTGCCTACCGCATCCAGAGGATCGGTAATGGCGCGAACACTCTCGGGCAGTTCCGCCATTTCGGCAATGCCGCCGGCGTTGTCGGTGATGGGGCCGTAAGAATCGATGGCCACCACGATGCCCGTCATGGAAAGCATGGCTACCGCGGACAGAGCAATGGCGAACAGACCGCCACCGGGGCTCCCGGCAAAGCCGCCGCCCAGCATGTAGGCCCAGATGATGGCCCCACAGATGACGAGGGCCGGAGCGCCGGTCGATTTCATGCTCACCGCCAGGCCGGCGATGACGTTGGTGCCGTGACCGGTCTGGCTGGCCGCGGCGATGTGCTTAACGGGATTGAAGCTCTTGGAGGTGAAGTATTCGGTGATCATCACGATGAGTCCGGTCAGAAGCAGACCGATAACGGCAGTGGTGAACACCCCCAGAGGCGTGAAAGCCTGTTCGAGGTTGGGGATCTTGAGGAACATATCCGAGGCGACATAGAAGGCGCCGGCGGCCAGGATGCCCGACACCGCAAGGCCTTTGTAGAGAGCGCCCATAATGTACTGGCTCTTGCCAAGCCGTACAAAATAGGTCCCGATGATGGAGGCAATGATGGAGATCCCGCCGATCAGCAACGGAAACTCAACCCATTTGCTGTCTGCCCCGTAAACGGTCTTGGCCAGCAGCATGGCGGCTACCAGGGTTACCGTGTAGGTTTCATAAAGGTCGGCGGCCATACCGGCGCAATCACCCACGTTGTCCCCGACGTTGTCGGCGATAACGGCAGCATTGCGGGGATCGTCTTCGGGAATGCCGGCTTCGACCTTGCCCACCAGGTCGGCACCCACGTCGGCCGCCTTGGTGTAAATGCCGCCGGCGATACGGGCAAACACGCTCATCAGGGAGCAGCCAAAACCCAGCCCGACCAGAGCATGAAAAACATCATCAATGGGGGCAATCGACCTTACGAACGAATAATAGCCGCTGATGCCCAGCAAACCCAGCCCGACCACCATGATGCCGGTCACCGAACCACCCTTGAAGGCGACGTTCAAAGCCGGCTGCAGTCCCCCCTTGGCCGCTTCCGTCGTGCGCACATTGGCCTTGACACTAACCATCATCCCAATGTACCCGGCCAGAGCGGAACCCACTGTTCCCACCACAAAGCCGATGGCGGTCCACTTGCCCAAATAGACGATCAGGGCCGCCAGGATAACCATGACGATAGCCACCGTCCTGTATTCGCGATTCAAGAAGGCCACTGCCCCCTCGGCAATGGCTCCCGAGATTTCCTGCATTCTCTCGGAGCCCGGACTTTGTTTCGATACCCATGCTGCGGTCAGCAGCGCATAGACCACCCCCAATGCGCCACACCCAAGCGCGAACACCAGAATGTTGTCAGCTAGCATCTAATCCTCCTTTTGTTGTTGATCGATTGTGGCAATCCCTTGGAAAAACTCGGTTGTCCCTAAACTCCTCACTCTCGCAAAGGTCCAGATAATCTTTTTCACCTCCTCCTTTCATGGGTCCAATACGTTGACTGATGCGATTCCTTGGACGAGTAATAAAAAAGAAACACTTGGCCAGTTCTCCCTGTCGGCAGACCCGGTTAGTGAATCTTGCGAAACGATTCCCTTCTTGTCATCAGGAGGCGCAGGTGAGGAAACTGAAGCGGAGAAAGTCGTATCAGAAGCGGAAAAAAGAACCGTTTGACGTTACGCCCTGTCCATATGCTCTTGCCATCTCTGTTCATGATCCGCTCTGCAGGGGACCCCCTCACGCAAGGCCTCATGATGAGACAGCTTGTTCGCACGCGGCGGAAACCTACTTTAGCCCACCCGGTTTGTCAAGTGGAAAAGGTTCACAATTCGCGACCGGAACCGGGGAAGGCCTCCCCAACCCGCCACATCTTCGCTTCCGGGAGCTCAAATTCTAATACCGGACTTCACAAGTTTCTGGCGTTTTCCCGGATGGTCACCAGCAGCTTCTGCAGTTCATCCATCCGACCCAGTTCCCGGGCCAGCACCGACTGCCGCTGCTGCAGCTCTGCTTCGCCCTGCGCGCGCTGTGCCATGCCGCGTTCCAGGGCGGTGCTGATACCCTCAAGGGTCGCGTCCATCTTCTCCACCATTTCGTGGTGGAACTTGTGTCGGCTTTTTTGGAGCCGCTCGATAAAGTCATGACGCATCCGGCCCGCTTGCATCTCAATGGCTTCCAGCATGTGCCGCTTGCGCTTGCGGAGGATGGCGCGGTTGGCGGTGCGGAAGAGATAGGCTCGCAACCGTTCCAAGCGACTGCTGACGTAGCGCGGAAAGACCTGGGTGAGGGAATCGGTGAGCAGCTCGAGTCCCACCGGTTCTTCCCGGAGCTTGTAGGAAAAACGGGATTCCTCGCTCCACAGCGATTCCGCTTCGACGCTGCAGAAAGACACTCCGAAGAGCTGGGACGAATAGACCAGAAGGGCATCGATGATTTGGTTCATCTTCTCGGCGAAGCGGGTGCAGACGGCCTGCCAGGCCTTGGCCAGCGCTTCATCCTCCTTGAGGCGCCAAGCCGTGAGGGCCGGTTCCACCTGGGTTACGACATAGCTTTCGAGGGTGTCGTTCAGATCCTTCAGGGAGAGCTCTTGGTGTTCCTCATAGAACTCCTCAAATCCCTGTTCCATCCTAGGAATGAAATCCTTCTTGAAGGCTTCGAGGTCCTCATCCAGCCGGGTCGTGATGAGCCGTTTCAGTTCGCCGTCCAGGAGGAGGGCGAAGCTTCTTTCCTCGAGGAGGACGGCTTCCTTTTTTTCTTCCAGGGCCTGCAGCTTTTCCTGCAACTGCTCCAGGGGACAGGTCAGCGACTGCCATTCGAGCTCGAGCTGGAGACGGCCCTGAGAAAGGATCCGCAGGAGGTTATTGGTCACCGAAAGGAGCAGGATTCTGCCCTTTTCTTCGACCAGAAAGCGGTTCAGAACCTGGGAAAAAGCGGGCAGCTTGCTTTGCTCGAGGAGCTCGGGGGAGGCTTGCAGTTTTCCTTCGAGGGCCAGTTTGGCCGAGATGGGGTAGAGCTGGACGTCCAGCCCCGTGGCTTCCTTGATAGTCTGGTGGGTGAAGGTAATCGATTCCGTGATTTCCGCATCGCTGAAGTAGTCGATTTTGTTCAGCAGGAAGAAAATCCGGTCCGAGTATTGCTGTACGTCCGTTAGAAAGTCGAGTTCAGCCTGGCTGACGGGCTGATCCACGGAAAGGAGAAAAAGCGCGGCATCCGAGTTGGGCAGATATTCATAGGCAATATCGGTGTTGTGCCGGTAGACCGAGCCCACCCCGGGCGTATCAACCAGGCGCACTCCGTCTTTGAGGTACGGCGAAGGGTAGGTCACCCTCACCTCCCGCACGTGCTTCTCATTCTTTGGGTTGCCCGGCTCCGTGACATAGGCGACGAGTTCCTCTGGAGCAATGGTTTGCACCCTGCCGTCCTGATAGGCCACTTCGAGTCGCACTGGCTCTCCGTAGGTCAGGACGGTCACGATCGAAGTGAGCGGGACGACCGCCGTCGGCAGGAGATCCACTCCCAGGAGGGCATTGATCAGGCAGGTTTTGCCCCGTTTGAACTGGCCCACCACAACCAGGTTGAGGGTATTCGTGCGAACCTTCCGGGTGAGCTCAGCCAGAGGGAACCCCGCAAGGTGCTCGATTTCTGCCAGACGGTCGATGGCCTCGAGGATTGCCGCCTTGAGGCTGGTATAGGTTGCTATATCCGAAGAAATGATCGCCTCCATCGCTGTTCCCGATTGGGGTGCCAACTGAAGTAACTTATGGTCGTTGGAGCGCCGGGACAGCATGAGTCCCGGCCTGCAACCGGCTGGCTCATGGGCCGACGCTGAGGAAAGACAGAGGAAGCACGAGAGCATAAGCCTGCCCGAGGGCCATGACTCGACCGAGTTGCTGCCAAAGTTGCACGCCGCGAGGCATTCACATATAATGAGCAACCACCAAAACGGCAAGCAAAAAGCGCGTGTCTGGCTTGACCCAGAATCGTTTATCGATAAGGAGATTCGTTGAACAACTCCCCCAAGAGGCAAGCGTCTCCTATTGTTGGATCTGTGATCCTTTTGATGCTGTTGTGCTTGATCACGGCTGGTCGTGCGGCAGGCGTGGCGGCGGCCGACGATTCCATCGCAGGGCTGAAACAAAGGCTGGTCTCAGACGGTTTCGAAGCGAGTCGGATCAACCTTCTTTACCCCCCACAATTCTCTCCCTCCTACAAGACCGTCTCACAGACCCTGCGGATCCGGGAAAGCAAGCTCGACTATGCTCAGTTTTTGCGACCTTCGGCCATTGCTGCAGCGAAGCGCTTCCTTCGCCAATACGATCCCATCCTCCAGCGGGCGGAGGTCATCTACGGCGTGAATCGCTGCGTGATTGCCGCCATCCTGCTGGTGGAAACCCATTTTGGCGGGTACACCGGAACCGTGCCGACCTTTGCGGTCCTCTCCACGTTCGCCCTCATGGACCAGGAGATCAGTCGCAACCGGGTGTGGAATCTCCTGCCGCCTCAGGACCAAAAGCAATGGGAACGGGCTGAATTCGACCGAAAGCTCATGAAGAGAGCGGACTGGGCCTACGATGAGCTCTTTGCGCTGCTCCACCTTACCGACGGCAATCCCACCCAGCTTGCCATCATGAGGGGATCCATCATGGGCGCCATCGGCTGGCCGCAGTTTCTCCCCTCCAGCCTGGTGCGCTGGGGGACGGATGGCGATCGCGATGGTCGGGTTGATCTCTTTCAGCCGGAAGACGCCATCTTCAGTGTCGCCAACTACCTCCGCGCGCACGGCTGGGATGAGGCCAAGACCGAAGTCGAAAAGGAAGAGGTGATCTACACCTACAACCATAGCCGCCCCTACGTGGGGGCGATCCTGGGGGTGGCCGCGGCTTTGAACGAAGGGTCGGAAGCATCCGCTGTGGCGCCGGTTCGGCCGGAGTCTCGGGCGCGAGAATAGAGGATGAGGAGTTTCCAATGAACAACCGGGAGTGTTCCAGGGAAGAGCTCATCGCCGAATTGATGCTTCTGCGCCAGCGCACGGCCCGACTTGACAAGCTGGAAAATGATTGTCAGAGGGCGGAACAGGAGCTGGCCAGCTATCGGGAGTGCCTGGAGGATTTGGTGAAGGAACGCACCGCCTCCCTGGGAGAATTGAACGAACAACTGACCCGTGAGATTCAGGAACGGAACCGGGTGGAGCAAGCGCTGCAGGAATCGCAACAGATGCTGCAATCCATCTTGGATACCATTCCCATGAGGGTCTTCTGGAAGGATCTGGAATCCTCTTACCTGGGCTGCAACCGTCCCTTTGCGCTCGACGCCGGTCTGCAATCACCCGAGGAAATCATCGGCAAGAACGATTACCAGATGGGTTGGGTGGAGCAGGCAGAACTCTACCGGGCCGATGACCGTCTGGTGATCGCCAGCGGCCAACCCAAGCTGGGCTATGAGGAGCCCCAGACCACCCCGGATGGGGGCAGAATCTGGCTGCGTACCAATAAGGTGCCGCTACGCGACACCCAGGGTCGGATCAAAGGTATTCTGGGCACCTATGAGGACATCACGGCCAGCAAGCGGATGGAAGAATCGCTGCGAACCTCGGAAACCAAATATCGGATCGTTGCCGACAACACCCACGACTGGGAGTATTGGACCAGTCCTGAAGGCCGATTCCTCTACATTTCCCCTTCCTGCCAAAAAGTCACCGGGTACGCGGCCGGTGATTTTGAAAAGGACCCGAAGCTCTACGCCTGCATTGTACACCCTGATGATCGGGACCTCTTTGGCGACCATCTGACCGTGCTCGACCCTCAAGACACCTCGTGCGAACTTGAATTTCGGATCGTTCATCGCGATGGCACAACGCGGTGGCTTGGCCATGTCTGCCAACCGGTATTCGATGCCCAGGGTCAATTCCTTGGCCGTCGCGGGAGCAACCGCGAAATCACGGACCGAAAGCGATTCGAGCAGGCACTGCGCGACAGTTCAGAGAAATTGAAACATTTTGCTTATTCCGTCGCTCACGATCTGAAGAGTCCGGCGGTTGGTCTCTACGGCCTGTCGCGGCGACTGAGCAGGATCTACCGGGATGTTCTCGATGAAAAAGGGGTGGGCTACTGTGAGCAAATCATGAAGACAGCGGAACACATTGCCGCCCTGGTCGACAAGGTGAACGCTTACATCGCGACCAAGGAAGCTCGTCTGACCATTGAAAGGATCAACGTAAGCGAGTTACTGCAGCTTCTCAAAGATGAATTCTCGGTGCGGCTGAGTGTCCGACGGATCGCCTGGGTGGAGCTGCCTGTGGCGGTGGAGATCAATGCCGATCGGCTCTCCATGCTGCGGGCCTTCCGCAACCTGGTGGACAACGCTCTCAAGTATGGCGGAGAAAAACTCAGCAGGATTCGTATCGGGTATGAGGATGCCGGAGATTCACACATCTTTTCGGTCAGTGATAATGGCAAGGGATTGAAAAAAGAGGATTCCGAAAAAATCTTCGGCGCCTTCCAGCGCAACGAAAGCTCCCGTGGCATCGAAGGAGCCGGTCTGGGCCTCACCATCGTGAAGGAGATAGCCGAACAACATGGTGGGCGAATCTGGGTCCAACCGAAAGGCAAGAAAGAAACCACCTTCTGCCTTTCCATTTCAAAACAGCTGATTCCCTCCTCAGCCCCGGCCGCGACCTAACGAAGTGCTCTCTTCACCGGTCCCACGGCCAGGAGATAAAGCATGACCGAAGCTGGGTTCAGTCCCAGGAGTGCGGCTGTTTCCTCGTCGTAAAAGGCCCCGATGCCACAACAACCAAGACCGAAGGCGGTTGCTCCCAGGTAGACGCGATGCCCCAGCCGCCCGGCAGTCAGCATGGCGTAGCGATAGCCGCGCGGCCCCCAGGTCGAGTCGAGGACTTCAAGATTCGCTGCCACGAAGCAATGTAGCCCCGCCCGCTCCAGCCATTCCTGATCGAGGCAGGAATGGGCCATGGGTGGCAGGAATCGCCCTGCCCTGGTCAGCCCGAGGCGGAGTCGAGACCGATCCAGCCAGTAGCAGCCGGGATCCAGTCCTTCGACGCTGCCAACCAGGAACCCCGGCGCAATGCTTTGCTCCGGCAGAAAAGCCCGGCTTTCCGAGGGAGGGCACGGTGCGCTGAGGAGCGTTGCCAGAGCGTGGAAGGTGGACCGGGGGATTGGCTCAGGGATGAAATTGCGGTGAGAACGCCGCCGCCCGGTGGCTTCTCCGAAGCTCATCTGCTCGGGTTGGGCTTCGCCCGCCAAGATCGGGTGCCAGGAGACGGGGGACTGGCCTACCGCCTCGATCATGTCCGGCACGAGAAGCTGTGCCTCAACCACGCGCGAGCTGGCTTCGTGGAATTCCTGCAAGGCCGGATAGGAGACTTCCTGGGATGCTACCCGGCTGGCCGCCTGAATGGCTTCGGGGAGTCTGGTCGCGGCGGCGGTTGCTTCACGGTGCAGGCCGTTCCCTTCAGCTCCTGCGGCAACCATTGCCAGGCAGCCTTCTTGTCCCACATCGCATCCCAGGAAGGCATTGACTTCCTGGTCGCTGAAATCGAAGCTCACCTTGCCAGGCAGCGAGGCCGCCTTCAAAGCCAATAGCAGACTCTCCAGGAGATGCCCCGAATCCAGAAGATGGTAACGATAGGACCGCGCCCGATACTTCCAGGCACTGCGAAAAAAGATGGCGGTTACCAGGAACACGACGGCCGGCGCAGGAGCTGTTCGGTCGCGCTGAGCGTGGGGCGCTGCCGAGTCGAGAAAATGACCGGAGCGCAGCCGGACCAGCCCATGGCGGCCAATGGCATAATGATAAAGACCGTCGGACAGGCCCGGAAGGTCGCGCGTGGCCAGGTAGAGTTCGCAGGGATAGAGCGCTCCGGCGGAGGGCACGCTGCGATAAAAGAAATCCCCGCCCGCATGGCGGCTCCGGGCTGTAAGACGATAGGCCAGGGCAAGAACGAGGCTCAGTTGTTCCAGGGAGATGGCGGCCATCGATGGCACCGCCCTTTCGGAGGCGACAAGCTGCAGCAGCCCGGGGCGCTGCTCAGCGGGTGCGGCTGGCGGCAACGGAACAACCTCCAGGCCGGGATAGTCCTTGAAAACAACGGGTTGGTTGGACCAGTCGAGCGTGTGCCCGCTCATCCGGTATCGGTTATAGCTCGTCAGCCGGTGGTAGGCAGTGCAGGTGGTTACCATGGTGGTCGCCTCCAGAAGCGAGCGCCCCTCAGACGAGATGTCCCGGCAGCCCCTCCTCCATCGCCTTTCGGCGGTTCCTGGCGGGAACCGGAATGTCCGTTAACCATGCTTTTCGGCAAATTCCTTCATAAAAGCTGCCAGAGCCTGCACCGCCTCGAGGGATACCGCATTGTAAAGGGAAGCCCGGCAGCCGCCCACCGATCGGTGGCCCTTGAGCCCGCCGAAGCCGCTGGCGGTGGCTTCCCTGATGAACTGCTCCTCCAATTCGGGGGTCGGCAGGCGAAAGGTGACGTTCATTTGCGACCGGGAATCCGGCCGCGCGGTGCCCCGATAGAATCCCCCGTCGTCCAGACACGCGTAGAGCAACCGGGCTTTTTCGCGATTCCTTGCTTCCATCCTGGCAACTCCGCCGATGGTTTCCTCGAGCCATTTGGTCACCAGGCCGACGACGTAAACCGCGAAGCACGGCGGGGTATTGAACATCGACTTCTTTTCGGCAAAGGTGGTGTACTGCAGCATGGTGGGAAGGTCTTTCGGCACTCGCGCCAGCATATCATCACGCACGATTACCAGCGTTACTCCGGCCGGCCCGGCATTCTTCTGAGCACCGGCATAGATCAGCCCGAATGGCCGCGGATCGAACGTGCGGCTGAAGATATCCGACGACATGTCACTGATCACAGGTGGGCCGCCGGTTTCGGGAAAGTCGTGCCACTGAGTGCCCCGGATGGTGTTGTTTGAGGTGATGTGGAGGTAAGCGGCCTCGGGAGGCACCACGAAATCCCTGGGGATATAGGTATACTCGCGGTCCTCCGAGCTGGCCGCGACGATGACGTTCTTCCCGAGAATCCTCGCCTGTTTGATCGCATTGCTTGCCCAGGTCCCGGTGTCGATGTAGGCGGCGGGCTTGCCGGGGATGGTGAGATTCATGGGGATCATGGCAAACTGGAGGCTCGCTCCCCCCTGGAGAAACAACACGTGATAACGCTCATCGAGATTGAGCAGCCGTCTGATGCGGGCAATGGCCTCATCCAGCACTTGTTCGAAGGGTTTCGAGCGATGGCTGATTTCCAGAACCGACATGCCCGTACCCTGGAAGTCGAGCAACTCCTGCTGGATTTGCTCAAGCACCGGCAGCGGCAGGGCAGCCGGTCCTGCATTGAAATTGTGGATACGTCTTGCCATTGATTCATACTCCTTGAGAAAAAGTGTCAGCGCCGGGAAATCCTGGCACAAACCAGCCACGCTAAAGATGGGGACCGCTTTTGTCAAACAGATTTTCCAGCAGACTTTCTTCCGGCAGCCGGCATAACCGTGCTCCCCTTTTGCGTGCTTTCGTGCTTAAATAACAGCCCTGTACGGTCACGGACGGTCGTGGCGGATGAGGCTCGAGGGGAGCATTCCTGGCCTCACCCGAGAGAGGAGTGCGTGCAAGTGGAACTCAAAGATCTTGCCTATCTCACCGATAAAGCAGGTGAAGTTCGGCTGGTCATCGAAGACGGGGCTCTCCTGGAGTGGTCGGCGGGAACCGGGACAGCTCCTTCTGCCGCCCAGGTCGCCGCACTGGAAGAAGGTATTGTCCCCGTGCGCTATGAGAAGAATCTGTCGGCTATCAAGCTTGTCGATCAAGCCCGTATTTGCAGAAGCCGGGTTCTGGTCTGTGGGTGCGGAGGGCTGGGCGGAACCCTCATCACCCTCCTCGCCCGGTTGGGCGTCGGGAAGCTGCGGCTGGTCGACGGCGACGCCTTTGCCGCCTCCAACCTCAATCGCCAGTGGCTCTGCGACAGCCGGACCCTTTCCCGGTCCAAAGCCTTGGCGGCGGCGCAGCATGTACGGGATGTCAATCCCTTGATCGAGGTGGAGACGTTCACCCACATCATGGATGAAAGCAACCTCGAGACCCTGGTGCAAGGGATGGATCTGGTCATGGACGGTCTTGACAACCTGGAGGGGCGCTTTTTGCTGGCAGCCGGGGCGCGTCGCCATGGCATTCCCTTCATTCATGGGGCTGCTACCGGCTGGTGGGGGCAGGTCA
>Ga0302250_1002433_pt1 | contig 11512 bp, 10 predicted proteins | sample AAG_RA_Asp_MG_FD_193536 | JGI IMG/M metagenome (GOLD analysis project Ga0302250, IMG submission 193536) | Enriched activated sludge microbial communities from anaerobic digester in WTTP, New Holstein, Wisconsin, United States - AAG_RA_Asp | ecosystem: Engineered > Bioreactor > Anaerobic >... | reverse complement strand
GACCCGCGCGTCGATGCCCGCCCTTGAAAACAGCCGTGCGGCGGCCGAGAACCGTCTCGCGCTGCTCACCGGCCGACCGCCCGGCAGCCTGCGCGAGTTGCTGCGGGAAATCCGGCCGCTGCCGGCGCCGCCGGAGACCATCGCCGTCGGCATTCCGGCCGACACCCTGCGCCAGCGTCCGGACGTGCAGGCCGCTGAACTGACGCTGAGGGCGGAAATCGCCCGCACCGCCGAAAGGGAAGCCGACCGTTACCCGGCGCCCACGCTCAGTGGCTCGTTCGGCTGGAAGGCGCTCAGCCTGTCGGCGCTCGGCGGCGGCGACGGGATCGTGCGTTCGCTGGCGGCCAGCCTGGCCACGACGCTGTTCGACGGCGGCCGCATCCGCAGCCGGATCGCCGTGCAGAACGCCGTGCAGGAACAAGCGCTGATTGCCTGGGAAAAGAGCGTGCTGACCGCGCTCGAAGACGTCGAGAACGCGATGAGCGCCTACGCCACCGGGCGCGAACGTACCGAGGCGCGACGCCGTGCCGCCGTGTCGGCCGCTACCGCCGCAGAGCTCGCCCGCGACCAGTACCAAGCGGGTCTGGCCGACTTCCAGAACGTGCTTGAAACCGAACGCACCCTGCTCTCCGCGCAGGACAACCTGGCCAGCGCCGAAGCCGACGTGCTGACCGCCGTCATCCAGCTGTACAAGGCCCTGGGCGGCGGCTGGCAGGCCGTCCCCGTCACCATGGAATCCGACAAATCATGACCGCGCCCGAACAACGCCCCGACAACGCCCTCCCCGATTTCCTCCAGGCCGGAGGACGATCCGCCTCCTTTCTCGGCCGCTCGAAGCGCTTCTGGGTCATTGCTGGGCTTGGAACAGTCGCCGTGTTGCTCGCGCTGGCTTTCTCCGGCAGCGGCAACGGGGGGGCGGGGCAGTTTCTGACCGAAGAGGCACTCACCGGCAACCTCGTCGTCAGCATTTCCGCGAGCGGCACCCTGGCGCCGACGCGTTCGGTCGATGTCGGCAGCGAACTCTCCGGTACGCTCGAAGCGGTGTTGGCCAACGAGAACGACAAGGTGACCAAGGGGCAGGTGGTAGCCCGCCTCGATACCTCGAAGCTGCGCGACGCTGTGGCGAAATCGCTGGCGGCCGTGCAGGCTGCGGAAGCCGTCGTCGCCCAGATGGAGGCGACCGTCGCCGAAGCGCGCGCCAACCTGAACCGCCTCAAACACGTTGCCGAACTCTCGGGCGGCAAGGTGCCGTCGAAGAGCGAACTTGAAACTGCCGAGGCCACCTCTTTGCGCGCTCTCGCCAATCTTGCCAGCGCGAAGGCCGAGGTTGCCCAGGCGCGGGCGACGCTGAAGACCGACGAGACGAACATCGAGAAGGCTGTCATCCGCTCGCCGATCAACGGCGTCGTGCTGACGCGCAAGGTCGAGCCGGGCCAGACCGTCGCCGCGCAGATGACGACGCCGGTGCTGTACGTGATCGCCGAAGACCTGACCAAGATGGAACTGCAGGTCAAGGTCGACGAGGCCGACGTCGCGGCGGTGCAGCTTGGCCAACCGGCCACGTTCACCGTTTCGGCATGGCCGGGGCGAAACTTTCCAGCCACGATCCAGCGGGTCGGCCTCGGCTCGACGACGACCGACAACGTGGTGACCTACAAGACGGTGCTCAGCGTGACCAACGACGACCTCGCGCTGCGCCCCGGCATGACTGCGACCGCGCGGATCATCACCGCCCGGCGCGACAACGTGCTGCTCGTGCCGAACGCGGCGCTGCGCTTTTCGCCCCCTGCGATTGGCGCCAAACCCGAGGGAGGCATCGTTTCCCGCCTGATTCCCCGCCCGCCGCGACCGCAAAACCAGAAGGCGAAAGCCGCCGGCGGCGACAACAAGCAGGTCTGGATCCTGCGCGACGGCCAGCCGGTGCCGATCCCGGTGCAGACCGGCGCCAGCAACGGCCGGCAGACCGAGATCACTGGCGGTGAACTGAAAGCGGGCGCGGCGGTGATCGTCGACTACCAGGAAAAGGCCAAGTGACCGAGGGGCCGCTGATCTCCCTGCGCGCCATTACCAAGACCTACGGTCAGGGCGCGGCGGCCTTCCAGGCACTGAAGGGTGTCGACCTCGACATCCCGCGCGGCCAGTTCGTCGCCATCATGGGGCCGAGCGGCTCCGGCAAATCGACGGCGCTGAACATCCTCGGTTGCCTCGACGGACCGACGAGCGGTGCCTTCCGCTTCAAGAACATCGCCGTCGAAGGACTGACGCGCAACCAGCGCGCCCTGCTGCGCCGGCATTACCTCGGCTTCGTCTTCCAGGGCTTCAACCTGCTCTCGCGCACCTCGGCGCAGGAGAACGTCGAGCTGCCGCTTCTTTACCGCGGCGCGGAAACGGCGCAACGCCACGCCGCCGCGCGCGAAGCGCTGGCGCAGGTCGGCCTGACCGGCTGGGAACATCACACGCCGGCCGAACTCTCCGGCGGCCAGCAGCAGCGCGTGGCCATCGCCCGCGCCATCGTCACCCGTCCGCTGGTGCTGCTCGCCGACGAGCCGACCGGCAACCTCGACAGCCAGCGCGGCCACGAAATCATGGACCTGCTCGTCTCGCTCAACCGCGAACAGGACATCACCATCATCATGGTCACGCACGAACCGGAGATGGCGCATTACGCCGATCGCGTCGTCAAGTTCGTCGACGGGCTGGTGGCCAGCGACGAGCTCAAGGAGCGCGCATGATCCAGATGCTTCTCAATGCCTTGCTGCTCGCCCTGCGCGCGATCAGGCGCAACCTGATGCGCTCGTTTCTCACCGTGCTCGGCGTGGTCATCGGCGTCGCTGCGGTGATCACCATGGTCACGCTCGGCAACGGCGCGACGCGCATGGTCTCCGACCAGATTTCCAGTCTCGGCAGCAACCTGCTGATCCTGCGTCCCGGCCAGCAGCTCGGCCCGGGTCGCGACAGCGCCGGCGCGGCGAACTTCAAGCTGGCCGACGTCGAGGCGATCCAGACGCAGGTGCCCGCCTTGAAGGCGGTGGCGCCGGTCGTCGGCAGCAAGGTGACGCTGGTTGCCGGCAACCAGAACTGGCAGTCGCAGGTGAACGGCACCAGCAATGCCTATTTCGTCGCCGGCAACTGGCAGATCGCGAGCGGGCGACAGTTCGAGGACGACGAAGAGGCCGCCGGCAAGGCCGTCTGTATCATCGGCGCGACGGTGAAGAAACAACTGTTCCCGCGTGGCTCGCCGATCGGCGACGAACTGCGCGTCAAGAACTTCACCTGCGAGATCATCGGCGTACTGCAAGGCAAGGGCCAGGGCGCCATGGGCCAGGACCAGGACGACGTGGTGCTGATGCCGATCCGCACCGCGCAGCGCCGGCTGACCGGCAACGTGAACGACGTCTCGACGCTGATGCTCTCGCTGCGCGACGGCGTCGCCGCCGACCCGGTGATGGAGCAGATCCGCAAGCTGATGCGCGAGCGGCGCAAGCTCTCGGAGAACGCCGACGACGATTTCCACGTGATGGACACCAAGCAGATCGCCGAGACGCTGTCCGGCACCATTCGGACAATGACCGGCCTGCTCGGCGCGGTGGCGGCGGTCAGCCTGCTCGTCGGCGGCATCGGCATCATGAACATCATGCTCGTCTCGGTCACCGAACGGACGCGCGAGATCGGCATCCGCCTGGCCATCGGCGCGCTCGAACACGAAGTCCTGCTGCAGTTCCTGATCGAAGCGGTGGTGCTCTCGGCGCTCGGCGGGCTGGTCGGCATCGCGCTCGCGCTGTTCGTCTGCCTCGGCCTCACGGCCCTGATGAGCATGCCCTTCCTGTTCAATCCGGGGATCAACCTGCTGGCGTTCGTCTTTTCCGGTCTGATCGGCATCGTCTTCGGCTACATGCCGGCACGCCGAGCTGCACGGCTCGATCCGATCGTCGCGCTGCGGTTTGAATAGGACGCGGTCATTGGTACCATCGCCGGTCTGATTTTTTCCACCAGACCGGAGCTGACAATGACTCGCCCGCACACCCCGAACCATATCGACTACATCGAGTTCCCGCTGCCCGGTGCCGACGCGCTGACGCAATCGCAAAGCTTCTTTTCCAAGGTATTCGGCTGGACCTACCAAAGCTGGGGCGAAAGCTACGCGGATACGGCCGACAGCGGCGTCGGTTCCGGGCTGGCTGCCGATCCGGCCCGCCACGCCGGCCCGCCACTGGTGGTGATCTACACCAATGATCTTGCGGCGACGCGCGAGAAAGTCCTCGCCGCCGGCGGTACGATCACCCGCGACACCTTCGCTTTTCCCGGCGGTCAACGCTTCCACTTCACGGAACCGAACGGGATCGAACTGGCCGTGTGGTCTGACCAATAAGCAGCATTCCGTACCGGGAGAATGCCCCCCGCTTTTTCCCTTGGTTTGGCGGTTGGTCGACTGACCAAGCCAATCGAAAAAAATCGATTTTCCCTGAATAATCAAACCGTTTCAGAAAACCAACAGGAACCGGGAAAAGCGGCCGGATTTCACCGGCCGGCCGTGCGACCTCGCGCCAGCAGGACTACAATGTGGCCTTCGGCATTCCATCAGGAAAAAATGCCGAGCCAACAACAAGAAAACCAAGCCACCCACTTCAGGAGATTTGCATCAATGAATCAGCGCTTCACCCAGACCTTCCTTGTCGTTCCCGCACGACAAGGCGTGGGTCTAACCTCCGTTACCCTGGGGATTGTGCGTGCCCTGCAGCGTCACGGCGTCGAGGTTCGCTTCGCCAAGCCCGTGGCGCAGGAGATCGGCGACACATCGGTCCATTTCGCCCGCGAAATTTTCCCGGTTACCGTCCCGGAAGCGATTCCGCTGCAGGACGTCGCCGAGCAGGTCGCCGCCAACCAGTCGAACGAGCTGATGGAGGAGATCGTCACACTGTGCATGAATGCCGGGGAAGGTGCCAGCGTCCTGGTGGTCGAGGGACTGCACACCGATCCGGCACATCCGTTCACCTCCCAGCTGAACGTCGACATGGCACGCAGCCTCAAGGCGGAAGTCGTCGTCGTGGCCGACGCCAAGGCGTCCAACGCCACGGGCGATCTGCGCCTGACGATCAGCCAGTACGCCAACGAGGGCTGCAAGGTAGCTGGCGCCATCCTGAATATGGCGCCGGAGGACTATGTTGCCGACGACCTGAAGCGGCGCCTCGGCAACGTGCCGCTGTGGGGCGTCGTCCATGACACGCCGCTCCTGCAGGCGCCACGCATGGTCGACGTGGCCCGCCACCTGAACGCGGAAATCATCCTTCCCGGCGAAATGGCCACGCGCCGCGTCACCGACACGATCATCACCACCCGTTCGGCCGCGGCGTTCATCCCGCGCCTGCGTCCGGGCACGCTGGTCATCGCCGCCGGTGACCGCGACGACATCGTGATGGCCGTGGCATTGGCCGCCAGCCGTGGCATTCCACTCGCCGGGCTGCTCCTCACCCACAACAGCTCGATCGCGCCGGAACTGATGGACCTCGCCGGCCCGGCGCTGAACACAGGTTTGCCGATCCTGCGTACCCAGGGCGACAGCTACGTCATCGCCCGCGCAGTGAGCAAGATCCCCAACGACGTCCCCAGCGATGACACCGAACGCATGAACGCCGTGCTGGATACCGTTGCCGAGCATCTGGACATCAACGCGATCACCGGGTCGTTCCACATCCCCGAATCGGTCAAGCTCTCGCCGCCGGCGTTCCGCTACCAGCTCATCCAGAAGGCGCGTTCCGCGCAAAAGCGCATCGTGCTGCCGGAGGGCGACGAGCCGCGCACCGTGCGCGCCGCGGCAATCTGCGCCGAGAAGGGCATCGCCCACTGCGTGCTGCTCGGCAAGCGCGACGCCATCGAGACGGTCGCCGCCTCGCAGGGCATCACGCTGCCAACGAGGAACCTGGAAATTCTCGATCCGGACAGCATCCGCGAACAGTACATCCCGCCGATGGTCGAACTGCGCAAATCCAAGGGCCTGACGCCGCAGATGGCCGCAGCCCAGCTCGAAGACACCGTGGTGCTCGGCACGATGATGCTGGCCGTGAATGAAGTCGACGGCCTCGTTTCCGGCGCCGTGCATACCACGGCAAACACCGTCCGCCCCGCGCTGCAGCTGATCAAGACCGCGCCGGGCTCGTCGATCGTCTCCTCGGTGTTCTTCATGCTGATGCCCGACCAGGTGCTGGCCTATGCCGACTGCGCGATCAACCCGAACCCGACCGCCGAGGAACTGGCGCAGATCGCCAAGCAGAGCGCCGACAGCGCGGCCGCCTTCGGCATCACCCCGAAGGTGGCGATGATCAGCTACAGCACCGGCAGTTCCGGCGCAGGACAGGACGTCGAAAAGGTGCGCCAGGCGACCGAGATCGCCCACGCGAAATTCCCCGACCTCGTCCTCGATGGCCCGATGCAGTACGACGCCGCGTCGGTCTACGAAGTCGGCAAGCAGAAGGCGCCTAACAGCCCCGTCGCCGGCCAGGCCACGGTGTTCATCTTCCCCGACCTGAACACCGGCAACACGACTTACAAGGCCGTGCAGCGCAGCGCCAACGTCCTGTCCGTCGGCCCGATGCTGCAGGGCTTGCGCAAGCCGGTGAACGACCTGTCGCGCGGCGCACTGGTCGACGACATCGTGTTCACCATCGCCCTCACGGCAATCCAGGCCGCCTCCGCGCCGCAGGGCTGAGCGTAGACTGAGCGTCCTGCACGGAAAGACGGGCTGCGCCTCGCGGGGGCGCAGCCCGTCTTCCTTATTACGCCTCGTTACAAAATCGTCGGGCCTTTGGCCGGGGTGGGGAAAAAGCGGTTGTTATAATCATTTCCTTTGCAATTTCTTCCGGATTCTCGCCCCATGACCATGCTCCGTTCGTTGTTCCTGTCCTTCCTGCTCCTGCCGCTGCTGGCCTTCGCCCAGCAGATGCCGACCCCGCCTGCACTGGCAGCCAAGTCCTGGTTGCTGATCGAGTCGGCCTCCGGTCAAGAACTCGCGGCCCAGGCTGCCGACGAGCGTCTGGAACCGGCCTCGCTGACCAAGCTGATGACCGCCTACCTCACCTTTGCTGCGATCAAGCAGGGCACGATCAAGATCGACCAGACCGTTCCGGTCTCGGAAAAGGCCTGGAAATCCCAAGGCTCGCGCATGTTCATCAAGGTCAATACCCAGGTATCGGTGGAAGACCTGATCAAGGGCATGATCGTCCAGTCGGGGAATGACGCCTGCGTTGCGCTGGCCGAGGCGATCGCCGGCAGCGAGGACAATTTCGCGCAGATGATGAACCGCGAGGCGCAGCGTCTGGGCATGAAGAATTCGAACTTCCGCAATGCCGCCGGGATGCCCGACCCGCAGCACTACACCACGGCACGCGACCTGGCGATCCTCACTGGCGCACTGATCCGCGATTTCCCCGAGGAATACGCCAAGTACTACTCGATCAAGGAATTCCGCTACAACAACATCACCCAGCCGAACCGCAACCGGTTGCTGTGGATCGACCCGACCGTCGATGGCGTCAAGACCGGACACACCGAAGCCGCCGGCTACTGCCTGATCTCCTCGGCCCGGCGCGGCGACCGCCGCTTGCTCTCGATCGTTCTCGGCACGGCATCTGATTCGGTGCGGACGCAGGAATCGCTCAAACTCCTCAACTACGGTTTCCAGTTCTACGAAGCCGTGCGCCTGTATGCCAAGGATCAGGCGGTGTCGAACCTGAAGGTCTGGAAGGGCTCCTCGCCGACGGTGAAGGCCGGCTTCCAGAACGATTTCGTCATTTCCATTCCCAAGGGATTTTCTTCCCGCCTGACCACCGAACTGGTCTCGCAGCAGCCGCTGATGGCGCCGGTCGCCGCCGGCCAGCCGATCGGCACGCTCAAGGTGCTGCTCGACGGCAAGCCCTTCGGCGAATATCCGGTGGTCGCCGTCGAGTCGGTGTCGGTCGCCGGCATCTTCGGACGAGCCATCGACAGCGTCCGTCTGTGGTTCAACTAGGAGCGCTCGCATGAAGGCGTACCTGAACGGGCAGTTCATGCCCCTTTCCGAGGCGCGCATCTCGCCGCTCGACCGCGGCTTTCTCTACTCAGACGGAGTCTATGAGTTCATCCCCGTCTATTCGCGTTGCCCGTTCCGCATCGACGAGCACCTGCGCCGGCTACAGGATTCGCTCGACGGCATCCGGTTGGCGAACCCGCTCAGCAACACCGAATGGAAGACGATCATCCTGCGCCTGATCGCTGAAACCGAGTTTGCCGACCAGACCGTGTACATCCAGGTCACCCGCGGCGCCGACGTCAAGCGCGATCCGTGCTTCCCGCCCGGCGTCACGCCGACGATCTTCCTGTTCAGCGCGCCGCTGGTCGGGCCGTCCACCGCCCTGCGCGAGCAGGGCGTCGCGGCGATCACCGCGCCGGACCTCCGCTGGGCGCGCTGCGATATCAAGACCATCGCGTTGCTGCCGAACGTCCTGACCCGTCAGCTCTCCGCCGATAGCGGCGCGGCCGAGACGATCATGCTGCGCGACGGCTACCTGACCGAGGGAACGTCCACCAACGTGTTCGTCGTGCGCGACGGCGTCATCCTCACGCCGCCACAGGACCGGCACATCCTGCCCGGCATTACCTGCGACGTGGTGCTCGAACTCGCGGAGAAGCACAAGGCGCCGTACGAAGTCCGGCCGGTCAGCGAAGACGAACTGCGCAACGCGGACGAGTTGTGGCTGACCTCGTCGACCAAGGAAGTGCTGGCGGTGGTCACGCTCGACGGCCGACCGGTCGGCCACGGTGAAAACGCCGGCAAGCCCGGCCCGGTGACGAAGCGAATGCACGCGTGGTTTTGCGCCTTCCGCGAAGACGTGATGAGGCGATGCGATGCCTGAGCAGAAGGAAACCCTCCTCGAGTTCCCCTGCGCCTTCCCGCTGAAGATCATGGGACTGGCCGGCGGCGCGCTGGCGGATACGGTGCTGGAGATCGTCCGCCGCCACGCGCCGGATTTCGACGGCGCGACGATGGAAATGCGCGCCTCGTCGGGCGGCAAGTACGTCAGCCTGACCTGCACGATCAACGCCACCTCGAAAGCCCAGCTCGACGCGCTGTACCGCGAACTGAGCGGGCATCCGCTGGTCAAGGTCGTGCTGTAGGCAGCGGATGTCCGACGCCGCGATCGCCGTCCGCCAACTCGGCCGGGTCGACTACGAACCGACCTGGCGGGCGATGATCGACTTCACCGTCGCCCGCAACGAATCCACCTCCGACGAACTCTGGGTCTGCGAGCACCCGCCGGTCTACACGCTCGGCCAGGCCGGCAAGCCCGAACACCTGCTCGCCGACAACGGCATCCCGCTGGTGAAGATCGACCGCGGCGGGCAGATCACCTACCACGGCCCCGGCCAGGTGGTCATCTACCTGCTGCTCGACCTCAACCGGCGCGGCCTCAAGGTGCGCGAACTGGTCGGCCGCATGGAGCAGGCGATCATCGACCTGCTCGCCGAGCATGGCGTGGACGCCTCCCGTCTCGACGGCGCCCCGGGGGTTTACGTGCCGCGAGACGGCAACGGTGACTACCCCGCGAAAATCGCCGCGCTCGGCCTGCGTATCCGCCGCGGCTGCAGCTACCACGGGCTGTCGCTGAACGTTGATATGGAACTCGCGCCGTTTTCGGCGATCAACCCCTGCGGCTACGCCGGCATGCCCGTCACGCAACTGCGCGACCTCGGCGTTCAAATCACGCCGGCGCAGGCCGCCGACGCACTCACCCGACACCTGATCCAATTACTGTAAGACTCGCTCGAAACCCCGCTGGAAACCTCATGACCGAAACCACCACGCCATCCGCCACGAAAATCGCCGGCGTCAAGCAGAAAGGCGAACTGAAGACCGCGCGCATCCCGATCAAGATCATCCCGGTCGCCGAACCGCTGAAAAAACCGGCGTGGATCCGCGTCAAGGCCGGCAACGAGGTCGGGCGCTTCGGCGAAATCAAGCGCATGCTGCGCGAACAGAAGCTGCACACCGTCTGCGAGGAAGCCGCCTGCCCGAACATCGGCGAATGCTTCGGGCGCGGCACGGCGACCTTCATGATCCTCGGCGACATCTGCACGCGCCGCTGCCCGTTCTGCGACGTCGGCCACGGCAAGCCGCTGCCGCCCGATCCCGACGAGCCGGCCAACCTCGCCGAGAGTGTGGCGAATCTCAAGCTGCGCTACGTGGTGATCACCAGCGTCGACCGCGACGACCTGCGCGACGGCGGCGCCGGGCATTTTTCCGACGTCATCGCCGCCGTGCGCGCGCAATCCCCGGCGACCACCATCGAAACGCTGGTGCCCGACTTCCGCGGGCGCATGGAAGTGGCCATCGACGTGCTCGGCCGCGCGCTGCCCGACGTCCTCAACCACAACCTGGAAACCGTGCCGCGCCTGTACAAGCAGGCCCGCCCCGGCGCCGACTACACGCACTCGCTGGAATTCCTCAGGCAGTTCAAGGCGCGCTACCCGCAGATCCCGACCAAGTCCGGCCTGATGGTCGGCCTCGGCGAGACCGACGAGGAAATCCTGGAAGTCATGCGCGACCTGCGCGCCCACGGCGTCGAAATGCTGACCATCGGCCAGTACCTCGCCCCGTCGACGCACCACCTGCCGGTCACCCGCTACGTGCATCCCGATACTTTCAAGATGTACGAGGACGAGGCGAAGAAGATGGGCTTTTCCGGCGCCGCCTGCGGGCCGATGGTCCGCAGTTCGTACTGGGCAGACAAGCAGGCGCACAGCGCCGGAGTCGCCTGATGTTCAACATCGGCTGCCATCTGTCAACGGCCAACGGCTTCCTCGGCATGGGCCGCGACGCGCTGGCGATCGGCGCCAACACCTTCCAGTTCTTCACGCGCAACCCGCGCGGCGGCAAGGCCAAGGATCTCGACCAGGGCGACATCGACGCCTTTCTCGCGCTGGCCACAGAACACGGTTTCGGCAAGCTGCTGGCGCACGCGCCCTATACCCTGAATCCGTGTTCGGCCGACCAAAAAACGCGCAATTTCGCGCTGGAAACGATGATTGACGACTTGGCACGCATGGAGAGATTGCCGGGCAACCTGTACAACTTCCACCCCGGCAGCCACGTCGGGCAAGGCGAAGAGGCCGGCATCGCGCTGATCGTCGACCAGCTCAACACGGTGCTGACGCCGGACCTGCGGACGACCGTTCTGCTCGAAACGATGGCCGGCAAGGGCAGCGAAGTCGGGCGCAGCTTCGAGGAACTCCGCCGCATCCTCGACGGCGTCACGCTGCAGGAAAAGATGGGGGTCTGCCTCGACACCTGCCACCTGCACGACGCCGGCTACGACCTGGTCGACGACCTCGACGGGGTGCTGGAACACTTCGACCGGGTGATCGGTCTCGGCCGTCTGCACGCCATCCACCTCAACGACAGCATGAATCCGCGCGGCGCCCGCAAGGACCGCCACGAGCGCATCGGCCACGGACACCTCGGCCTGGAAGCGATCGGGCGCGT
>Ga0302250_1002432_pt1 | contig 11515 bp, 8 predicted proteins | sample AAG_RA_Asp_MG_FD_193536 | JGI IMG/M metagenome (GOLD analysis project Ga0302250, IMG submission 193536) | Enriched activated sludge microbial communities from anaerobic digester in WTTP, New Holstein, Wisconsin, United States - AAG_RA_Asp | ecosystem: Engineered > Bioreactor > Anaerobic >... | reverse complement strand
AACGACCCAGAACCCCCTGCATATCTTCAATGCGAGAGGAAACTACACGGTCAACCTTACAGTCACTAACTTCTGGGGGACGGATACAGAATCAAAGACTGAATACATAAGGGTAGGGGAGGTTCCGGTAGCGAACTTCACTGCCGAACCAAGAAACCTCGTGGAGAGCAACATCGTCAACTTCACCGACCATTCGACCGGATATCCCAACTGGTGGCTCTGGGATCTTGGAAATGGTTTCATCGACAACAAGACCAGCAACCTGACATTCAACCATACGTATCCCAACGCAGGGAACTTCACGATCAAGCTTACGGTTGGCAATGAATTCGGCACGAGCAGCATGACGAGGGACCGTTATATCAGTGTATGGGGGAATGCATTTGTCGCAGACCTTACGTTTGTCCCATCGACAGCGATCATTCCCACCAACTCGACCACCGCAATGAAGCTTATCCTTGAAGAGGCGGATCGCGGGCTCTCGGGATACAACATCACCATCTACTTCACTGATCCTTCAGCTGCGGATATGGTGACTTTCCACCCGCCTTCATGGATCAATCCCACGTATGTTATCAATGGCACGGTACCTGCATCATCGATCTGGATGAAGGTATCAGATATCGACGATATAATCCATCCCGGGGCGACCAACATTGAACTGGCACTCTTCAACAGCACGGGGAAGGTGCCCATGTCCACGACAATGAATGTGACGGTATCCCAGATTGATACTGATACTGGAGATCCGGTACACACTCATGTCAATCCGGCCTCTGTCACCATCGTTGCCCTCCTTCCCTTCCCGGGGTATACCTCCCCTCCCACAGATCCATTCCATGATGGTGTGTATTGGGACCTCAACGGAATCAATGGGATCGATTTCGATGATGTGATCCTTTACTTCCTCTACCTTGAGTGGATCCGGGAGAACGAACCAGTGAGCCTGTTCGATTATAACAACAATGGCAGGATTGACTTTGATGACCTCTATATCCTGTTCACCATGGTTCCCTAAACAAATCCCCCATTTTTATGAAAAACAGGTATATTCGGGAAAAATTGGGAGATTGTCGAAGAATTACTTCAATTTACCTCGGGGTTTAAATATTATGATGCATAACCAAGAATTCAGGAGATTTTCGCAGGAAAAGGCCAATCTGCCTTTTGCTGGAAGATCGGAGCCTATAACTGCAGATGAGGGATATACATGAACCATTCTACCCTGATGAGACTAGAAATTCTCGGACTGTGCCTGTGCATGCTCGCACTACCGGCACTAGCTACCACATTGACTGTTGGTTCCGCAGCACTTCCTGCTGCAGGAGCTACAACCAGTATCGCGATTACGGGGGATAATTTTCCTGACGGTCTTCGCGGTTACAGTATGAATGCCACATTTACAGATCCGTCCATCGCGGAAGTGATAGGAATTACTTTCCCGCCAGTGATGTTATTTGCAGAAAATAGCACCGTACCATCAACCGATTTCAAGATGAAAGCCGCAACGTTTTCAGTTACCGCCGGCAGCACTGATGTCACCCTCGCAACCCTCACCCTAAAGGGGAAAACAGCAGGAACAACCTCGCTTAACCTCGACATTTCCCAAATCACGGCAATTGGAGGAGGGTTAATCACCCCGGCAATTGTTCCGGGAACAATAATTGTCGGTGGAGTGCCCACGACGGGCTCCCTGAACATCACCAGCAGCCCGACGGGAGCGACAGTAACGGTGGACGGTACCACGTATGGAACGACACCGGAATTAGTATCAGGGCTCTCAGCGGGGAGTCACAGCGTCGGCGTGTCGATGACAGGGTACCAAACCTATAGCGGTACCGCATCAGTCACTGCAGGTACAGAAACCCCGGTGAATGTCGTACTCACACCGGTCTCACCCACGACTGGATCGCTGAGCATCACGAGCAGCCCGAGCGGGGCGACGGTGACGGTTGATGGAACAGGATATGGATTGACACCGGTAGTCGTATCCGGACTCTCGCCAGGGAGTCATACCCTAGAGCTCTCGCTGACGGGCTACCAGGCATACAGCGGTACCGCAACAGTCACCGCAGGTGTGCAGACCCCTGTGAATGTCGTACTCACACCGGTCTCACCCACGACCGGATCGCTGAGCATCACGAGCAGCCCGAGCGGGGCGACGGTGACGGTGGATGGGACAGGGTATGGAACGACACCGGCAATCGTATCCAGTCTCTCTCCAGGGAGTCATACCCTGGGGCTCTCGCTGACGGGCTACCAGGCATACAGCGGTACCGCAACAGTCACCGCAGGTGTGCAGACCCCTGTGAATGTCGTACTCACCCCGGAACCAGTGGGAGAACCCGGCTACCTCACCCTCTTCACATTCCCGAACAAGGCTATTGTTACCGTAGATGGTACAGTGATTGGAACCAGCCCTCTGATGGATGCAGCAATCAGTCCCGGAATCCACACCCTGAAAGTCAGTGCTTCCGGCTATTCCGAGTATACCACAACCCTCGAGGTGATCTCAGATCAGCACAAGAGAATGCCCTTCGTCATCCTCAAGAGAACCAGTGGTGGCGGTGTTCCGACACCGACACTCACCACCACCGTGACTCAGACCCCCTCTCCCGGAGAAACCGGTGGAATATCCGTGAAGAGTTTCCCTAAAAATGCCGTGATATTTTTAAATAACGAAGTGAAAGGGAACACACCCGCCACCATCCAGGGGCTTGCCCCAGGCGAGTATGAACTGAAACTCGTGTATCCCAGGTACCAGACCAAGGTAAAGACCGTGACCGTAGAGGCAGGGAAGATAACAGCGGTTCCCCTCATCCTCATGTTCCCTGACAGGTATACCCGGTAATCTTTCCAGATTCTTTTTTTTGCGGTTATCCTCTCAAGAGCACCCGATCAGCAAATCACCCTTTATCCTGATTTTTCAATAAAAAATACCGGGATATTTACGTACAGCCTGGGAAGCCGGGGCTGTCACTCATCCATTTCAGTGATCCCGGCAAAGATGCACTGGCCGTATGATATACACCCATCCCCGAGAGGATACTCAGCATTCATGCAGAAATCGAGGCCTGATCCTGTCACCTGTTCCCTGATGGTCTCCCTGATTGCCCTATTGTAGGCAACACCACCTGAGAGTGCAACCAGGGGGATATTGTGCTCGACCGCGGCATGGATGGCGATTCCCGCGATACCCCTGGCCAGGTTGAACTGGAATGAGGCTGCAATATTCCGGAGGGAGGATGTATCGCGGTCTTTCACCCTCCTGCTCCGTTCCATCGCCTCACGAAGGAGTGCCCGCGTGGACAGGACTTCCACTCCACCATCGCGTGAAAAAACCAGGTCCCACGGCTCTGCCTTTCCACCCGCTGCAAAGGATTCCAGTTTCATGGCTGGTTCCCCGTCGTACGTCCTTTCCCGGCATATGCCGAGGAGTGCAGATGCTGCGTCGAGTACCCTTCCCGTGCTTGATGTGGGCACCACGTTGATGGTGCGTGATACCTGTGCTTCAAGGACGGATATTTCATGGTCGGTCCATCCACGGGCCTTCAGGAGTGCAACGGTCTTGTCTTCCGGGAGAATCCCGTACAGCATCCTCTCCGGGAACCGGGTTGCCAGGTCGCCGCCAGGCATCGGGACCACTTCGAGATGACCGACCCTCTCAAAGTGCGGAACAGATCCTGCAAAGACCTCCCCTCCCCAGACTGTGCCGTCCTCCCCGTACCCAACTCCATCAATGGCGATTCCAATACATAGTTCACGAGTCGTTGCCGCGATATGTGCCTGGTGATGCTGTACAGGGATGAGTGTTGCGCCATGGTGTTCGGCAAGTTCCTTCGCATACCTCGTGGAGAGGAACTGGGGATGCGCATCATGAGCGATGTACTGGTATCCCTCTCCCAGCAGCCTGCCGAGATTCCCGATCGTCTCCTGGAGATACGCATACGTCTGGGGGTTCCGGACGTTTCCTACGTGGGGCGACGTGGTGCAGAAACCCTCCCTGTATATCGTGATATTGGAATTGAGTTCGGGTCCTACCGCCAGGATAGCCCGCCTGCCCAGGTCGATTGCGGTCCTGCGGGGCGCCATGCCACGCGAGAGGCGTATGATGAACCCGTCGCGGACCACGGAGTCATCGCAACGGTTCACGATCTTCCGGTCATGGGTAAGGAAGAAATCCACGTGATCGTGCATCCTCGCCACGGCCGTATCGATCTCGGTGATCATGGGATACCCCGGAATGTTCGCACTGGTCATGATGAGGAAGGGGTGGGAGAGGTGTGAGAAGAGGAGATAGTGCAGCCCTGTATAGGGGAGCATGCACCCGATGGTATGGAGGTTGCTGATATCAGCATGAGCTTCGTGATCCCGCTTCTCCAGCACCGCAATGGGCTTCTGGTATCCCTGCATGACCATGCGATCCTCCCGGGTAAGGATGGCGATGCGCTCAAGATGATCCGGTGTCACCATGACCGCGAATGGCTGCTCTGATCGCCCCAGCCGCCGTTTCAGTTCCCGTGCCGATTCCTCGATGCAGGCCAGATGAAATCCGCCAATTCCACGTAATCCCACAATTGCACCGGTATCAAGGAGGCGGGCAGTATCAGCAATAGGATTCCTGGTGGGGATAGGTTTTCCATCAGGGTCAATGAGCTTCAAACCCGGGCCGCAGGAGCTGCACGCAATCGTCTGGGCATGGTGCCTCCTGCAATCGGGGTTCCCGTATTCCCGTCCGCATTCCGGGCACATGGGAAATGCGTTCATCGAGGTTCTCTCCCTGTCATAGGGGAGTGTCTCGATGATGCTGTAACGGGGCCCGCAGTTCACACATGACGTGCACCAGTATTCATGATACCGTCCCCCGGGAGTGGTGATGTCTGATATACACTGGTCGCATATCGCAAGATCGGGGGGGATCATCCCTGACAGGGTGCCGCTCCTGCTCGGCTGGATGGAAAAATCATCGGGAAAAGGGCCCGGATCCGGAAACACTTCGATATGGTCGATTCGGGAGAGTGGGGGGCCCCGGGAGATGGTTGCGAGAAAATCCGAAAATCGCTCTCCCGAAGCCCGGATCTCCACCTCGCTTCCCCGGTTGGTCACAACGCCGCGGATTCCAAGGCTCTTGGCGGTAGCATACACAAAAGGGCGGAAGCCAACACCCTGCACAATTCCCCGGATTTGTATCCTCCCGCTCCTTTGCATGCCGTTCAAACAAAGATTTATTGATTTATCCCGTCATATAATACTAGGGTTTTACCAGTGAGCGGCCATATCCGGATAGTCAATGATCCCGTGGACCTTGTTCCTCTTCTCATGACATTTCATAATTCGACCTTTAAACAGGTCTATGATCTTTTGAACAAATCCTGGATGACCGAAGAAGAGCTATGCAGTCACATTCACGATGGGGATCTGGGGCAGTGCCTGCTGGTTCTCAAGAAGGGGAGCCTTATCGAGGAGAAGTGGAGGATGCCGGATCCCGGGCAGAAACCGGTAAAGGAATATCGGGCAACGTACAACAAGTTCAGGGCAAATTTCCAGTGCAACTTCGGCGATCTCTCAGATTTGCTTTTCATTGCCATCTCCAACGATGAAGAACTTCGCCTTATGGTCGAGAAGGTCGAGGAAGAACTGCGCTCGGGGAACACCTCCATCAACGACATTGCCAGGAAGTTCGGGGTCAATCCCGTCTTCATCAAGGGGCTTGCAAAACGTATCCCCCACCTTGATGTAAAGGGGCAGGGGCTGGTGCTCCTTGACAGAAGCCAGTAAGGACCCCTTATCATCGCTTCTCCGGAGCAAGCGGGAAGTCACCCGGTTGCAGATACTCGTCGAGGTTGCCGAGCACCAGCCGGCAGTCAGGCAGCAGGAGATCGCGGAAAAACTGGGTGTCACTCCCCAGGCGGTCTCGGAATACATCCGCGAACTGGTTGACGAGGAGATGGTGGACTCCCATGGCCGCGGGAGATACAGCGTGACGAGGAGCGGCATCGAATGGATCCTGAGCCATGCCGAAGCACTGGAATCATATGCCCGCCACATTCGCCGCGACATCATCCAGCAGGTCTCCACATGGACGGCCATCGCCGCAGTCGATCTCTCCGAAGGGGAACAGGTAGGAGTCTACATGGAGCATGGATGGCTCTATGCCTCGCCTGAGCCCAGGAGCGCTATGGGGACGGTGATCATTGATGCTCGAGCTGGGGAGGATGTGGGAGTCGCCAGGCTGACAGGGCTTATCGATCATACCGAGGGAATCATTCACGTATGCAAGGTCCCGCGTGTCCAGCGTGGAGGATCGCGCAAAGTGCGGAAGGACCGCCTCCTTGACGTCATCGCGGATGTAGGCGTGGTTGCGGCGGTCGGCCTTGAAGGGTGCGTAGCCCTGCAGCATGCCGGAAAAACCCCTGACATGTTCTTCGGAGCCAGGGAAGGGGTGATCGAGGCTGCGTTCCATGGCATCGATTGTGCTATCCTCGTGGTCGACGAGGAGTTCACCGATTTCCTGAAACGGCTGGAAGGAGTGGGGCTGACCTATGTCCTCCATGACCTGATTGCCCCATGAACGTGATAGTCCAGCCGCAGAAGGGGACGTATAAGATCCTGTTTCTTGACAATCTGCAGGTCAGGGCGGTGGGGATCGCCGAGATCGATGCCACGGCGAAGGGGCACCGGCCGGGCCATTACAGGGTCAAATGGGGGAGGAAGCACCAGTTTCGTGCCACCCCCTCAAAGGAGCTTGTCGTCTCGCTCAGGAAGGCGACGGTATACCTGACCCAGGGTGATGAGCATTTCGAGGCATTTCTCCATGATTTCCAGATCCCCTTCACCCATGCAAAGGTGTGCAGGATCTGCCTCATGGAGGACCGGGTCACTCCCCTGAACAAGAAAAACAGCGTCCGTTACACCACCGGGGAGCAAGTCTGTTTCGAGTGTGCACGGCGGGAACTAAGGCGGGAACTCGCCACCATGGGGAAGGTCGGAACCCAGGCACTCGGGCACCTTGAGGAGCTCCTCAAAAATTTCCGCGATATGGAGAAGGTGCTTGCAAGCGTCCAGCCGGAGAAGGTCCGGATATCCCAGGCGCTCTTCGATCGACTCGAAGCCCACCCCGTCCAGAAAACCCAGGGGATCGAGGAGCTTCCCCTCCCCCGGGAATTCATAGATGTTGCAGGGGTGGAAACACTCATGCCTGCACAGCAGATGGCGGTAGATGCAGGCCTGCTGTTCGGAAAGCATCTCCTGATCGTCTCTGCCACCGCAAGCGGGAAGACGTTTATCGGGGAGATGGCAGGACTCAAGAATTACAGGGAAGGAAGGGGCCACATCCTGTTTCTCGTCCCCCTGGTGGCACTGGCCGTCCAGAAGTACCAGCGTTTTGAGGAGCGGTACGGGAAGATCGCTGGTGTCGGGGTCCTGATAGGGCAGGCCCGCATCAAGATGCCGGAGAATGCACCTGTCGGCGACAGAAACATCCGGGCGCCCATTGTGGTGGGGACCTATGAGGGAGTGGATCATTTCATCAGGTCCGGAAAGCGGCTCCCCCGCATCGGGACCGTGGTTATCGACGAGGTGCAGATGCTCGAGGACCCGGACCGTGGCCACCGCCTTGACGGCCTGGTCGCAAGGTTGAAGTACCTTGCCCCGAAGGCCCAGTTCCTCTACCTTTCGGCCACTATCGGGGTCCCGAAAGTACTTGCAAAGAAACTGGGTGCCACGCTTGTCCGGTACGACGATCGGCCGGTAGCCCTCGAACGATACCTCGTTTTTGTCGAGCACAAGCAGAAGATTCCGACCATCAAGCGCCTCTGCACCCAGGAATATTCCCGCGTCTCGTCGAAGGGGTTCCGCGGCCAGACGATTATCTTCACCCATGCCCGTGCGAGGACCCACGTCGTTGCCGATGCCCTGGGACCGGGATACGCAGCCTACCATGCAGGCCTCACCTCGCAGGAGCGGAGGGAGATCGAGGCGAAGTTCCTCTCCGGGAAGATCAAGGCTGTGGTGACCACCGCAGCGTTGGGGGCCGGGGTTGACTTTCCTGCATCGCAGGTGATTTTCGATTCCCTCGCAATGGGAATCTCATGGCTTTCAGTCCAGGAATTCAACCAGATGGCCGGCCGTGCAGGCCGCCCTGACTTCCACGACCTGGGGAAGGTTGTAGTGCTGGCCGAACCTGGCGCCTCATACTCCAGGGACTCAAAAGTCACCGAGGAGGAGGTTGCCATGCAGCTCCTCAAGGGTGAGATGGAGGAGGTAGCCCCTGAGCATGATCTCGAGCAGAGCTCGGAGGAGTATGTGGCAAATGCCGTCGTGTGCAATGGAACGCTCAGCGATCTGGACCGGATCAACGAGACCATGGTGGGCAGCATGGAGCCGGTCCTCGATATCCTGCTGGGAAAAAACCTCGTCACGAGGAAAGAAGGAACGATCGTGCTCTCACCTCTCGCACACGTCATGGCCGAGCACTTCATCGGGGTGGAACGCCTGGCGGAGATACAGAAACTGATGAAGAAGATTGACGAGCCGCTGGAGATCGTTGCAGAGCTCGAATGTGCAGACGTTGAGCAGAAGAAGGAGAAGGAGAGGAAGAGGAGATGAAGAGATGAAACGATGTATGTTCCTTGTTATTTCCATACTGATCCTGGTAATATTCACATGCGGCTGCGTGAGCCCGACGGCACATACATTATCCGGACCAGGATTCAACCAGAGCCCGACACCTTCGACCATGACGACCGGAGGCAGGGTCATCGCGATGGCAGTGCCTGCCGACGAGATCGACACGTCGTATCCGGAAGCAAGGGACCTGCTGATCGAAGGCCTGACGTATAATGCCAACGGGAACCGTTTCCGGGAAGCGATTGAATGTTATGACCGGGCGCTCGAAATCCACCCCGATTTTTCGGTCGCGTGGTCGGCGAAAGGTGTGGCGCTCCACAACCTCGGGAGATACGACGAGGCGTTAGAGTGCTATGACAGGGCTCTTTCGCTCGATCCCGGGAACGAAGGGATCGACGAATTGAAGGAAATCACGCTCCAGGACCGGGAACGGTTGAGAGGTACATGACTGGTTATGGATCATAACCAGGTTATCAGGTTCCTCGATAGTCTCCTGAAATATTGTCTCGTTGGCGTCCTCTCTCTTTCGACATTGATGTTCTTATTCGTGTTTATCATCAACTGGGAAGACCGGTTCTTCGGGACCAAGCTGGACGGACTGCCGGCAGGACTGTATCTTCTCGCGAAGTGGTTGATCGCAGGGGTGCTGGCGGTGGCCTTTGTGAAATATCCCCGGTATTCTCTGCACCTGGCGGCAATTGCCGCGATGTTTTACGGATGGCTGGTCGTCGATTCGTCGATCACCATCCAGAGAAATGGCACTGGTTATTTCTCCCCGGTATTGACGGTGTGTTTCATCATCGCGGTTGCGTTCTTGATCGTTCATGCAGTTGTTGTCAGGTGCTACAGGGAGACAGGATCTCCTGGTGGGATTTTCCAATGATGTTTTCATTCAATAACCCTTTTACTGGTTTAGCCAGGAAAATACTACAATAAATCGCGTATTTTTCTAAACGGGGCTTAATTTTTTCAAAATCCCATAGAACGTTTCCAGGGGAGGATCTTCCCTGGGATCGATGGATTCTACCGGTTCCGTTTCATTCCCGCTGGAGAGAAAATAAACAGCAACTTTTTCCTTTGGAAATTTCTGTTTTTTTCAAAAAATACGTGATTTAAACATACTTCTCTATACGGGTGAGCACAATTTCCTATGGAACTTGATTTCACAGGGGGAATAAGGTTAATCAGAGGCTAAAATGAGGCTATTTCAACCAGATCGGGGATTGAATACTGTGAAAATGAAGATCATGGATTGAAGGATGATCCAGGTACTTGATCTCTCACTCTTTCAATGTGCCTACAATCCCGCTGAACTGCTCCAGTGCGTCCTCCAGGTTCTCTGCAATCTCTTGTGCGATCACGTCGGGGTCCGGAAGGTTATCCGAGTCCTCAAGGCTCTCGTCCCGCAACCAGAAGATGTCGAGGTTGACCTTGTCCCGCTCCATCAAATTCTCGTAAGCGAACGAATGGAATCGTTCGGTCTCTTTCCTTTCCAACTTGTTTGCAGCGTTGTAACAGGCGATGAAGTCGTGCAAGTCCTCGTACTTCAGCGGATTCGTCTTGAGCGTGAAGTGCATGTTGGTGCGAAGGTCGTAGATCCACAACGTCTCTGTCCAGGGAGTCTTGCTGGCCGGCTTCTTGTCGAAGAAGAGGACGTTTGCCTTCACGCCCTGCGCATAGAAGACACCGGTGGGAAGCCGAAGGAGCGTGTGGACATTGCACTCGGAAAGCATCCTCCTGCGAACGGTTTCACCCGCCCCGCCTTCGAATAACACATTATCCGGGACGACGATCGCAGCAGAACCGTGAATTTTCAGGAGGGAGCGGACATGCTGGAGGAAGTTGAGCTGCTTGTTGGAGGTCGTCGCCCAGAAATCGGGGCGTTCATACACAAGGGACTCCTTGTCCTTCCCCCCGTTCCCGTTGCTGACCGTCACGCTGCTCTTCTTCCCGAACGGCGGATTGGTCAGCACCATGTCGTAATGGTCCGACGGTTCGGAAACAAGGGAGTCCCCGACTTCGATCGGGCTCTCCTCACCCCCGATTCCATGCAGGTAGAGGTTCATCGCGCAGAGCCGTGCCACGCTGTCGACGATGTCCTTCCCCTTGACCGTTTTTTGCTTGAGGAACTGCTTCTGCTCTTTGTCCAGCTTCGAATGCGCCGCGATGTAGTCGTGTGCGACCAGGAGGAACCCCCCGGTCCCGCACGCGGGGTCGCAGATGGTCATCCCAGCCTGAGGCCTCATGACGTCGACGATGGCTTTGATGAGCGACCTAGGGGTGAAGTACTGCCCGGCACCGCTCTTGACATCCTCCGCGTTCTTCTGGAGGAGCCCTTCGTAGATCTCCCCCTTCACGTCGATGTCCATCCCGAGCCACGTCTCGCCCCCGATGAGGGAGAGGAGACGCTTGAGTTTCGCAGGGTCCTGGATCTTGTTCTGGGACTTCCGGAAGATGACCCCGATCATCCCCTTCTCTTTCCCGAGCTTCTCCAGCACGGCGCGGTAGTGCACCTCCAGCTCGACGCCGTCCTTCTCCATCAGGCTCTGCCAGTCATAGCCTTTCGGAATGGCGGAGGGCTTGTTGAACGGCGGGCGGGTCTGCTCGTCCGCCATCTTGAGGAAGACGAGGTAGGTGAGCTGTTCGACGTAATCGCCATAGCTCACGCCGTCGTCCCGCAGGACGTTGCAGTAGTTCCAGAGTTTCTGGACGATGGCTGAGGGTTCAGTCGGCATTCTTGATCGTTCTCTTTGGTGATCTTCGTTGAAGGGTCTTGCCTTTCTTTCCTTCCGCTGCACGACTGGCTTTCTCCGCCTTGATTCTCTCCAGTAGTACAGAAGCAGGTTCGTCGTTGGGGTCCTGCGGGACTAGCTTGCCTTCGAAGGCT
>Ga0302250_1002426_pt1 | contig 11558 bp, 12 predicted proteins | sample AAG_RA_Asp_MG_FD_193536 | JGI IMG/M metagenome (GOLD analysis project Ga0302250, IMG submission 193536) | Enriched activated sludge microbial communities from anaerobic digester in WTTP, New Holstein, Wisconsin, United States - AAG_RA_Asp | ecosystem: Engineered > Bioreactor > Anaerobic >... | reverse complement strand
AAACGATCGCATTGAGTACATGTGCAATGACATTTTGATTGATCGTGCTAAAAACCATTACAAATGGCGTGACTTCTTTGGTCATCTGCATCCATGGCATTAAAGACAGAAGTACCGCAAGTGCACCGATGTAGAAGATAAGAATACGGTAAATAACTTGATTGGTCGCTCTTGGAATAGTATGACTTGGATCGTCTGTTTCAGCCGCAGCAATACCAATTAATTCAAGCCCACCAAATGAGAACATAATGAAGACCATCGCCATCAAAAAGCCTTTTATCCCATGTGGGAAAAAGCCGCCTTCTAATGCCCAAAGGTTACTAAAGTGTGCACTCTCGCCACCATTACCACTGACAAGCAAATAACTACCAAATGCAATCATCGCAATAATAGCCGCTACCTTAATGATAGAAAACCAAAACTCAAATTCACCGTAAATACGGACATTGACTAAGTTCACAAGGTTAACCAAAACAAAGAAAAACGCTGCTGATGCCCATGTTGGGATGTTTGGAAGCCAAAAGTGAACAAACGTACCAATCGCTGTTAGTTCTGCCATACCTACTAAAACATAAAGAATCCAGTAGTTCCAGCCCGATGCAAAACCCGCAAATGGATGCCAGTATTTGTTTGCAAAATGACTAAATGATCCAGCAACTGGCTCTTCAACGACCATTTCACCCAGTTGTCGCATAATCATAAATGCAATAAATCCACCCAGCGCATACCCTAAAAGTACCGCGGGACCTGTCAATTGTACGGTTGTGGAAACCCCTAAAAATAGACCTGTACCAATAGCCCCACCCAATGCAATAAGCTGGACGTGTCTATTTTGCAAGCCTCTTGAAAGCCCTTTTGTGTGCATAAAATTCCTTCAAAAAAATTAACGCGCTATTGTAGCGTTTTTCAAAAAAATTATTCTAATGCTGTGATTAAAAAATATTCTATGTATAAAAAATTCTCTTTTTAAAATCACTTTATCATCTTAGGATTTTCTTTAATATATAATTTAAATAGTTTCAAATATAATGTTCTCTTAGCGCATATTAAGGGGTTATGAATGAATCAAGCCGTCATTGAAGCCACACACAGTTTTTGTGAAACTATTTTATGTGAACTGCCTCAAAAAGCAGCTAATTTGGGAGAATACTTTTATGGTTCTGCCATTTCTCTTCTTGAAAACGATACAGAACACACATGGTATCTTTTCTTTGAAAAAGAGGTACTGAGTGACATTGCATTTAACCTTCTTTTTGAAGAAAATCTTTGTGAAAATGACTTAGATGACCTTTTAAAAGAGATCGCCAACCAAATCATCGGTTCTGCAAAAGTTCTTTTAGAAGAAAAATACCCCAACAATACCTATCAACTCAATGTTCCTGAATTTATGGGCAATGTCTGTAGACCTTTTCCCATTCAGCTTCAAGACACACATCATTACCTCATCAAAAACAGTACATTTGTAATTGCGCGTTAAGAAATGTAAATAAACGAAACGACACTTAAACAAACGTACTGCTTTTTAAACCCAACTCTTTTTCTTAAGTCGCCTCTTTGCATAGTTCTGTATAATCAACTTCTTTTAATTGTTTACCATTGTCTGTGGGGGTGCCGAACTTAGGGCTGAGATAATACCCCAAGAAGTCCATTAATGTGGCTTCACGAACCTGATCTGGGTAATGCCAGCGTAGGAAATAAGGAGATAAACGCATGAGTAAAGTACTCGACAATCTTGAAAAAATAGATTCATCTTACATTCAAAACTTTCCAAGTTCCAAGAAAATTTACATCCAAGGTTCACGCCCTGACATTCAAGTCCCAATGCGTGAGATAGAACTCAGTCCAACGGCTAAGAGTGATGGAACTTTTGAAGAAAACCCACCACTTCATGTCTACGATACTTCAGGTGTTTACACTGACCCAAACGTTAAAATCGACCTACATCAAGGTTTAAAGCCTATTCGCGCGAAATGGATAGAAGAAAGAGGCGATACTGAGCAACTGAGCGATTTCAGTTCTGTCTATTTTCACAAACGCCATGATGATGCCGAGCTAAACGCGCTTCGCTTCCCCAACCTGAAAAAACCACGCCGTGCAAAAAGTGGTCAAAACATCACCCAAATGCACTACGCAAAAAAAGGCATCATTACGCCAGAAATGGAGTATGTCGCCATTCGTGAAAACTGTAACCTCGAAGAGGCACGCAAAAACAAACTCCTTGGCTCTCAACACAAAGGCGAGCATTTTGGCGCTAACTTACCAGAGGTTTACACTCCTGAATTTGTCCGCCAAGAGATAGCCGCAGGTCGTGCCGTACTACCTCTGAACGTCAATCACCCAGAAGCCGAGCCGATGATCATCGGTCGTAACTTCATGGTCAAGATCAATGCCAACATCGGAAACTCTGCAACCACTTCATCCATCGAAGAAGAAGTTGAGAAGATGCTCTGGTCAACCAGATGGGGTGGCGATACCGTCATGGACCTCTCCACAGGTAAAAACATCCACGAAACCAGAGAGTGGATACTTCGTAACTCTGCTGTGCCAATTGGTACCGTACCAATTTACCAAGCCCTAGAAAAGGTCAATGGCATTGCCGAAGACCTCACATGGGAAGTGTTCCGTGACACACTTATCGAACAAGCGGAACAAGGAGTGGACTACTTCACCATTCACGCAGGTGTCCGCCTAGCGTATGTACCAATGACAGCAAAACGACTGACTGGCATCGTCTCACGAGGTGGAAGTATCATGGCAAAATGGTGTCTACACCACCACAAAGAAAACTTCCTCTACACCCATTTTGAGGAAATCTGTGAGATTATGAAAGCCTACGATGTGGCGTTTTCACTCGGAGACGGCTTACGCCCAGGCTCACTCTACGATGCCAACGATGAAGCGCAGTTTGCCGAGCTTGAAACTTTGGGGGAACTTACCAAAATCGCATGGAAACATGATGTTCAAGTGATGATCGAAGGACCAGGTCATGTTCCGATGCAAAAAATCAAAGAAAACATGACCAAAGAGTTAGAGGACTGTTTTGAAGCACCATTCTACACGCTTGGACCGCTCGTCACCGACGTTGCCCCAGGGTACGACCACATCACCTCAGCTATCGGTGCAGCACAAATTGGCTGGTACGGTACAGCGATGCTCTGCTACGTGACACCCAAAGAGCACTTAGGCTTGCCAAACAGAGAAGATGTCAAAGAAGGCATCATTGCCTACAAAATTGCCGCTCACGCAGCAGACCTTGCCAAAGGTTTTCCAGGAGCGCAAATCAGAGATAATGCCATGAGCAAAGCCCGTTTTGAGTTTCGATGGTACGACCAGTTCAACATAGGCTTCGACCCAGATAGGGCTCGCGAATACCATGACAAAACCTTACCAGTTGAGAGTGCCAAGGTCGCCCACTTCTGCTCTATGTGTGGACCAAAATTTTGCTCGATGAAAATCTCGCAAGATGTACGCGACTACGCCGCAAAAATTGGTACGGATGATGTCAGTGTTGCGCTAAAAAAAGGCTTGGAAGAACAAGCAGAACACTTTAAAGAGAGTGGTGGACAGATTTACCAGTAAAACTTTTAGCCCTTTTGCAGGGCTAAAAACTACTTATTTACTCCATGATGTCCATTGCTTTCAGTTCTAGCAATCAACTCATCCATATTCTCCCCACCCACAAAATAAGCTTTTCCAAATCCAAACGTCGCTTCGCCGTACATTACTTTGAACTCATAGAGATTAAAGTCCAACATTTTTTTCAAAGTTGCGACCATTTTGGCATCAAATTTCTCAGAGAACAACCCCATTACCTCTTCAAAACGTTCACTTGCGCGCTCAATTTTCATGCTATCGCATTGCAAGCTGACACGCTTTCTGGCAAACAGATTGTCTGTTTTGCTCTCATCTTCGACAAAAAAGAGTGAAGCTTTAGAATTTTTTTGAAGGTTTTTGGCATGGGTGGCAATGTCGGAGATGTAAACGTAAAAGCGATTATTGTCGTAGATGTACGGAGCGTACGAGCTAAAAGACTGCCCTTTGCTATCAAGGGTGCCGATGATGGCGGTTTGAATGTTTGCTATAAAATCTTTCATAATGTCTCTTTTTTGATTTCATTGTAGCATGAAAGCGTAAAGCCTTTATTTATTTTGCGTTACAATACTTTTTTCAAAATTTTTCTTTAAAGTTCGCCCATGAACATAGCGCTTTCCATTCTTGCCATTTATGTTTTCATTCTACTCGGCTACATTGCCAAAAAGATTTTCAAAGAAGAGTTGGCTGAGCGCGGTATGGTCATTCTATCGGTCTATTTTCTTCATCCCATTTTCTCCTTTTGGGGGCTTTCTACCAAACCAATGAGCTTAGAGTTACTGCAAGTACCTTTTTATTATGTGCTTTTTTCGATTCTGACGATTGGGGTAGGATTTATTTTTGCAAGAATGTTTTTTGAAGATGTGAAAGAGCGCTCAATCATGACGATTGCTGCAGCGATTAACAACACAGGCAATTTGGGCATTCCTCTTGGTATTGCCATCTTTGGGCAAGAATCCATCATCTACACTAGCATGATGAGTGTTGCCAATACCCTTATGACGTATACCTTGGGTGTCTTTTTTTACTCTGCAGGTACATCAAGTATGAAGCAGGCTTTTTTGAACATCTTTAAACTGCCTGTCATCTGGGCGGCGATGTTCGCACTTGGACTTAATTTTGCAGGCATTGTGATTCACCCTACGCTCTTTAAGTCGCTGGAAATGGGCGCGTACTGTATGGTGGTGATTCAACTCATTGTGTTTGGAATGTACCTTTACAACATGAAACTCGGAGAACTCAATTACAAACTACTGTTACACGTTCATCTCATCAAATTTGTCATCATGCCTATCATTACGGTGTGGTTGCTCTTTTTTGTGTTCCCCTTAGAGCCGTTTGTTGCTTCGGTACTTTTTTTAGAACTCATCGTGCCACTGGCGGTTACCAACGTAAACATTTCAGCCCTTTATGACTGCAAACCTGTGGATGTAGCAAGCCTCATACTCTTTACTTCGCTTCTGTTTATTCCTTTTTTGTTGATGGTAAGTTCCCTACTCGCTTACTTTAATATCGCCCATTTGGGTTAGATTTTTTGGTAGAGATGGGTGATTTTCACATAGTCGTAAAAGTCACTTAAGAGCAAATAGCGCATGCCGATGTCTTCAAAACGTTTGAGTGTCACGACATCACCGTCATTGTAAAGATTGGCGGTTTCTAAAAACTCTTTGGGATAACGCTTTTTTTCGAACGGATACTCTAAAAAGCACTTCATAAAGTTTTCAAAAAGGTTGTTGATAATTAGCTCTTTGGCAGGACTTGGATGATGCAAATAGTCTTTGACTTTTTCAAACTCCCTGCAGATATACTCTAAACATTGTTGCATGCGTCACTGCTTAAATGGGTATTGATAGTGCGAAAATGGGCATTAGCCCCACATGAAAAAGATAACACAGTTACTCCTTTTTAGATCACCTTTGCAAAAGATATACCAAAGCCCTTAGTTACTTATGATACCATTTCAGAGAATTAAAGGAGAATGCGTATGAAACTGATATCGTGGAATGTTAATGGCATTCGTGCTGTTGCGAGTAAAAATGCTTTTGCGTGGGTCGATGAAGTTAAACCTGATGTTCTGTGTTTGCAAGAGATCAAAGCAGAAGCACATCAAATTCCTGAACCGCTTTTTCAACACCCTTTTACCTCAAAACACATCAACTCTGCAAGCAAAAAAGGCTACTCGGGTACGATGAGCTTTTCCACACGAATGTTTGAAAAAACCGATACCGCTTTACACATCGACCACACCCAAGAAGGACGTATTTTAGAGCATCACTTTGATAACATAGCACTTTTCAATGTTTACTTTCCAAATGGTCAACAAAGTGAAGAACGTCTTGCCCACAAGATGAAGTTTTACAACGATTTTCTAGCGCATACTGAAGCATTGCGCAAAGAGGGAAAAGGCATCATCATCTGTGGCGATGTCAATACCGCGCATCGTGAAATCGACCTCACTCATCCTAAAGCCAATGAAGACACTTCAGGCTTCTTACCTATCGAGCGTGCATGGATAGACACACTTTTAGAGAAAGGGTATATCGATACCTTTAGGCATATACATGGAGATAAAAAAGAGTGTTATTCGTGGTGGTCATACCGAGCGGGAGCGAGAGAGCGAAATGTGGGATGGAGGATTGACTACTTTTTTATCTCTAAAGAGCTAGAGGGACAACTAAAAGATGCGTTTATCTTACCGCATATCTATGGCTCAGACCATTGCCCTGTTGGCATAGAATTGGAGTGTTAGCCCCTATATGCATAGGAGCTAACGACGTACTATTCTTGCCACTTCACTTTTAAAGGCGAACGTCTATACACAGGGCTTTGCCCATAATGTGTTGCTAGGTAATTGATGATGCGTGGCTCATCTGCTCCCAAATCCCAAAGACCTTGGTTTTTTTGCATATACACAATGGCATCTTTCCAGTACTTTTCATTCCCGCGATTTTGCGTCACGAGTGTTGCACTGTGACACGCCACCGTACAGTTCGCTTTGACGACTTCAAATCCTTCTGCAATAACAAGACCTGTCTCTTTATCTATTTCAGGCGATTTAGTAGTTTTTGTTTCTGCTTTTACCGTTTTAGTAGGCTCCGCTTTAACAGGCACAAGGCTCGCTTCTTCTTTTGGAGCACACCCTAACACCAAAAGCCCGATAAAAACCAACAAACTTGTTGTGATTTTTCCCATTTGAACTCCTTTTAGACAATTTTTACAGCGATGCGGTGTGTTGCATTGTTGAGATAGCCTTTAGGATTCCATCCAGGAATTACCATCGGTTGAGAAACACCTTTTTTATCGACAGCACGCGCCCATAGCTCATAATACCCTTTAGAAGGAAATTTCAAATTGGCACTGAAACGTTGCCATGCAAATTTGTTCACTGGCTTTTTGAGGTTTGCTTTGATCCATGTTGCCCCAAAGTCAATGGAAACAAACACTTCTTTAACATCACCGATGCCACTCCACGCATTGCCTCGTATTTCGACTTTATCACCGAAGTTAAATTTAGCACCGGATGCTGGATAAGTAATAAGCGATTTGATCGGCATCTCTTCGATGACACACATGTTGCTGTTAGGCACATCGCTTGCAGGCTCTACAGGAGTGCAAGGATTACGATAGTCATCAACCATTTTAGGGCCATCATGTACTTTATTGCGCACGACAATGCGGTTCAACCACTTACCACTCACAGATGCTGGATAACCTGGGATGACAAGGCGCAAAGGATAGCCATTTTGTATAGGTAGTGGTGCTCCATTCATTTCCCATACAATCAAAGCATCTTCTTGCAACGCTTTTTTGATCGGCACTCCTCTTGAAATCGGCACTTTAGTTGCATCACCACTCAAATGTGGGTCTGAACCATAGTACCCAATGTACACAGCATCGTTTTTGAGTCCAACATACTCTAGCACATCTTTAAGGCGCACACCTGTCCAAGAAGGGCAGCCCACTCCTCCTAATGTCCATTGATTGCCTTTGGCTGGAGGGTTAAATTCTGAACGCCCGTTACCTCCACATTCGATAACCAAGTTACTGGTATAGTTTTTGAACTTACTTTTGAGTTCTGCTATCGTAAATGTCACTGTACGCTTAGTGGACTCACTTTCCCTTGCTGGAGAATTTGGTGTTGCTTCAGAGCCGATGGTGAGTGTCCATGTCGCAACATCGATGTTGGTTGGAACCAAGCCGTTGTTACGAATAAACATCAAATCGTTTGGCGTGACTTCACTATCCAAAAGGTGCGGTGGTGTTTCAGCCACAACTGGCTTGTCACCAAGAACCACCAACTCTAAACTTTTACCAGGGATGTTTAGCTCCGCCATAGTGGGTGCAGCCATAGCTACGGGAACTAGACCTCCAGGAAGGTTACGTACAAAAGGGATTTCACTCCCAACAGCAGTCACGAGGGCAAGGATGCCACTCTTCTTAAAAAAACCACGTCGATCGAGGGATGCGTTTTGACTCATACATTCTCCTTGTTGTCAACAAAATGGGGATACCCAAGCATTATAGTTTGGTATAGAAAAAATCAATGCTCTTTTTTTGAGTCAACTCAATAATTTAAGATATTTTTTGGTTATCACTAAAAAGACACAGCAGTAGCATACAAACAGCTTAATAAACAATTTAAACAAAATAAACTATAATAAGACGTATATACCAAGGTTTGGAAGAGTTTTTGCTTACATAGGTTAACTCATCTTTAAAGGAATAACATTGGACGCAGTCGATCAAGAATATGTCGCACGCAAACTTCTCTCAGGGTTTGAAAATCTTTTAGATATTAGTGTTGACTTTGTTGCAGAACTTGGCACGACAAATATCACGATTCAGCGTCTGCTCAAACTTGAAAAAGGTTCTGTTATTGACCTTGAAAAACCTGCAGGTGAAAGCGTAGAACTTTATATCAACGGAAAGATCTTTGGTAAAGGCGAAGTCATGGTTTATGAAAAAAACCTTGCAATTCGTATCAATGAAATATTAGATTCTAAAACGGTGATTCAATACTTTAAAAAAGAGAGCCTATGAGACTTTTATTCGTTCTTATAAGTGCAGTAACGTGGCTAAGTGCTTCTAATCTTTTAACATACAATGTCTATGAGAGAAGTGATCGTGTCGATGTTATGCTCTCCTTCGATGCTCCTCATGAAGGTGGTATTTCTCAAAAAAGTGACGCAACTTCTATCACACTCACCATCAATGATCTTGGTTATGACAAAATGATTGAGAAGAGTATTAACTCTAACATTATTCAAGAACTCGCGATTATTCCTGAAAAAAACAATACACTCAAAGTCGTTCTTAAAAGTGATAAAAAAGTCAGTGTTGTTGCGTCTAAAACCGTCGACGGATTTGGCCTTCGTATACGAAGTAGCATTATGCAAGCACCAACACAAAGCTCGACAGAGGCAACAGCAAATGCCGCTTTACCAGCATCTTCATCTTCAGCAGCAGATTTTATTGATACACGCTATATCATTGTTATCGTGATTCTGCTCTTTTTGCTTGCGTTGATGTTCTGGATCAAAAAGCGTTTAGGTATTCAAACGATTAGACCAGCTGCTGCGAGTAATGGTGGTGGAAAATCGTGGCTCTTTAACCCAAAAACAGGCTCCCAACAAGAGGTCAATGTACTTCATAAAAAACAGATTGACAATCAAAACAGTGTTGTCTTGTTTGAATATGGCACCATCAAATACCTTGTTATGACAGGAAATTCCAATGTTCTCTTGGAAAAATTTCAAAATGGTGAAGTCAAAGATGACAATGATTTTGAAAAGGTTTTTGAAGAAAATCGCAGACGTTTGGATGATTATCTCAAATTGCAAGACAATAAACTCAGCACCTATAAAAATAAAGCTTCGGCAGATTATACGCCCTTAGATGCAATGCGTTAGTACCTTATGACCATCGCCATCTCGATTTTGTCTATTTATGCCTTTATTTTGCTTGGTTTTATGGCAAAAAGGATGTTAAAGGATGAGATGAACGAAAAAGGGATGATTCTTCTTTCCATCTATTTTTTACAGCCTATGCTTTCGTTTTGGGGACTTTCAAGCAAACCTATTGATTTTTCACTTTTACAAGCTCCTTTTTGGTACTTAACGATTTCATTGATCTGTGTTCTTATCAGTTCCATTATAGCCATACTCTTTTTCAAAGATGACATCAAAGAAAAGTCTATTATTACGATTTGTGTTATCATCGGCAATACAGGCAATTTAGGTATTCCTTTAGGTATTGCACTTTTTGGTGACGCATCCATCATCTACATGAGTATGATTAATATCACCAATGTTTTCATTGTTTACACGCTCGGTGTCTTTTTCTATTCACGCGGTAACTTTAGCATCAAACAGTCTCTTTTTAATATCGTGAAATTGCCTGTGATTTGGTTTGCCTCTTTAGCACTTTTGATGAATGTCTTTGATATCAAGCTCCATCCTGCGATGAAAACGCCTTTAGAGATGGGCGCTTACTGCACCATGGTCATTCAGCTTGTTATCTTTGGAATGTATCTTTATAACATCAAACTCCATAGTATCAATTATAAATTGCTTGTACATGTCAGTTTTATCAAATTTTGTATCACACCCATTATTGCTGCCTCTATATTATATGGAGTCCTCCATTTAGAGCCAATGGTCGCAACGCTTATTTTCATTGAACTCATTGTTCCACTTGCAGTAACCAATGTCAATTTAGCAGCATTATATGAATGCAAACCGCTGGATGTAACCGTGTTGGTCTTTTTTACATCTTTAGTATTTATCCCTTTGTTTATTTTAGTGAGCAATCTTTTACATTACCTCAATATCGTGAGTATGCCATGAAGATAAATGATAAAGATGCAAGAGTCAAATACATTAGAGCTCTAGAGCGCTTTTTAGGGAGTTGTGTCAGTGCCCTTAAAAATGAAAACTTTGACTTTGCACTCTTTGTGAAACGTGCAGAAAAAGGTCTGAAAACACTGCAGAAAGTTGAACCAACAAGACTGGATTCTACCTACACCAATGCTCTTCAAAACTATGTTAATTTAGTTTCAAATAGCATTACGCATATCGAAGATAGAGATATTGAAGAGACGCATAAACGCCTCTTGAAAGAGGCAAATTTGCTTGAGAAAGAGAAATATCGGGGAAGCTATAAAAAAGAGAAACACAAAGCACAAGGCTTTGATGACGGTTACTGAGCGAAAAAAGTCGCTATCGTTTCGCGCATGAGCGCATCATCTTCGATGCGGTTTATTTTATCTCTAAACTCAGACGCTTCACGAAACCCTTTTGAATAGGTATGCAAATGCTTACGAAAAATTGAGTGTCCTTTTTCGCCATAAAAATCAACCATAGCATCGAAATGCTCTAGTACAATTTCTAATATTTTTGTTTTTTCAACATGTGTGAGTTCATTTTGGATCTGGTAAAAAATCCATGGATTTCCCACAGCACCTCGTCCTATCATCAAGCTGTTACAGCCAGTCACCTCTTTAACATGCAACGCTTTTTCGTAACTCGTAATGTCACCATTGGCAATAAGAGGGATCTTAACAGCAGCACGCGCTCTTGCAATAGCTTGATAATCAACTTCTGCTTTATACGCACCTGCACGAGTGCGGCCATGCATACTCATAAAGTCTACACCTGCGCTTTCACACGCTTTTGCGATTTCTTCTGGAATCTTAGTGGTAAAACCAAGGCGTACTTTTGCGCTGGTATAGCGCTTATTAGAGTACTTTTTAATGGTTTCAATGATCTTTTGCATATGCGGAAGATTGAGAAGTAAAGAGGAACCTGCTTCTTGAGAGATAATCTTTGGTACAGGACAACCGCAATTAAGGTCAATCCCATCAATGCCTTCAATATCATTAAGGACTAATACAGCCTCTTTGATAGACTCTAAATCAGAGCCTGCAATTTGGACGATGTAAGGTGTTTCAAGTGGTGATTTTGTCAACA
>Ga0302250_1002425_pt1 | contig 11561 bp, 11 predicted proteins | sample AAG_RA_Asp_MG_FD_193536 | JGI IMG/M metagenome (GOLD analysis project Ga0302250, IMG submission 193536) | Enriched activated sludge microbial communities from anaerobic digester in WTTP, New Holstein, Wisconsin, United States - AAG_RA_Asp | ecosystem: Engineered > Bioreactor > Anaerobic >... | reverse complement strand
TTCTTACATAAAGCGCTTTGAGCAATTTTTCAATAGTTATATGTCCAAGAAATAGTGACCAGGCGTATGACTTTGAATTATATAAAGCCAACATGGTTTTGAAATCATCATCTGATGTTTCAATCCAATGATTTACAATTTTATCAACGTCAAAATTCGAATTCTTATCGGACATTATTCATAGGAATTTCAGTCGCAAATATAACATTTATCTCTGCACATATTACCGTTGTTCTGATTGTCTCTAAATATGGCTTAACGGTTGGTGTATGAAGCGTTGGGCATTTCAAAGCACTTTCCTGTCAAACCGCTACAAAGATGATTAAAGGTAATGCGCTTAAAACCTGCACTTTCCGCCCAATGATTTATACACCTTGTTACCACCTGGTGTTTTTGTCTTTCTGACCCCAAAAACAATAGAAATTTTGAAGTCTTGTGACATTATCACTCTTTTATTTTCTAATTATTGTCAATATGTGTGATTTGAGTATTATTTCTTAACATCAGTAAATTTATTAAATAATTCTCAAAAAATGCAGGGGCTTTGTAAGCTCTTTGACAAAGCTTAGGAAATAGCGTTGGCTTGTGCGGCTTTGGCAATGTGCTTGCAAAATGAGTAGGGTAGTTAGAAATTGTCTAATGTATCTTGAAGCTTTATTTTGCTCCGCCATTTTCAGAAATGATTATAATAAGATTTAATTTTTGCTCCCAATCATCTGGATATAGTTCTTTTATTGTTTTTTCAAAAAATGTCCTGTTATTATACATTTCAGTATTAAGAAACCACTTGACATTCAGATTTTCTTTTTGAATAGTTTTAAGGTTCCATTCATCTGATTCGATTACTTGAATAATTTCCATTAAAACTTTTTTGTACAGCTTTTCTTTTGAACGAAAATAATAGTGAATTGCAGATTTATTAACGCCAGCTTTTTTGGCAATTTGCTGTAACGTTATTCCATGAAAACCATAACGTACAAAAATAGTTATTGCGGCATCAAGAATTTTTTGTTCTGTATTCAATTCTGGTGATTTCATTCTTTCAGTTTTAAAATCTCAGTTTTTCAGTCATAAAGCCAAATCGCAGCACATCTAAACGGTGGTCGAAATACATGTTGTAGTAATCCGTTCCGTGGTAGTATTGTACAAAAAGCCCGATATCTTCCAGAAATTTTGGATGATAATAGAAAGTCAGGCTCAGGTTCAGGCGTTCTGCAGAAAAAGCATCAAGTTGGTTGAAATCTCCAAACATCCAGGTAGTTTCACCTTTTATCGAAAAGGCTGACTTTTTTAAGTCTTCCTGGTTATTTTCTGACGAAAGTTTAAAAATAGAAAAGGCGTTATGCCAACGATATTGACTGTAAAATCCTTCCAACTCCTTCTGCATAAAGCCATTGGGGTGGACTTCGAACGACGTTTTAAAAAATTGATACGCATTAAAGCGTCTGTTTAGGTTGGTTTTGATTAAACCGGCTTCCAGAAAATTGGTGGAAAAATCACCCGAATTATGATTAAAACTTCCGTCCTCCAGAATGAAATCACCGTCTTGACCGTTCGAGTGATGTGCCGCACGAAGAAAGACGCTCGAACTTTTAAATTGATTTTTATCATTTAGTTTGTAGTAAACAGTAATTTGAGGCATATAACTGGGTGTGCGCACGGGATACGATTCTTCCTGGTACATACGAATAATGATTTGAGGAGTAAGAACGCCCATCAACCGGGCATTCTTACTTTTTCTCAAATAAAAGTTTGGCATAACATTCCCTTCAAACCAAAGTGGTTCAATGTTACCAATGTCGGTTGGAAAGGTAATGTAACTGTTCCCCTGATTAACCTGTGCAGTGGTAGTTAAAGAAATCAACAATAGAGAATCGCCTTTTTGTTGGCTTGAAACACTTAACGACTCTAGTACTGTCAATAATATAATAAAGAGCTTTTTCATAGTTATAACTTTTAACGGTATAATGCAACTCCAAATCCGTATTCAATTATATCTGAAAATGGAATTACTGAATTTTGTGCCATACTTGCTAAATACAAACCTCGGGTTCCAGCACGCCAATAAAATGCCATGCCGGATGCTGGAGTTTTTGTGGACAAAAACTTCGTTTTAAGTTCTGCTCCAACAAATACTCCAGCATTACGACCCGGAGACCACCAATAATAATTATCAGGGTAATTATCGGGTAGCTTCACCCAATATTCATTGCCAAATGTGTGGTGTGCAAACCATCCGAAATTTATTGGCAAAAGCTCCAAATTTTTTGTCACCTGTTTATGTATTAATTTGGCTGTAAATTGCAAACTAATACTGTGCATATCGTCAACACTAAATGCTTCTGGAATATAACCATAAAATAATGTTGCATCTATTTTGTGATTAAAAAAGGTATAACCTACTCCTGTCGATAAAAATCCAATTCCACCAGCAAACTGAAATTTTAAGTAATCGGGCAAAAAATCAATTTTTGTTATTGCTGACTTTAGTTCATTATGTTGCCCAAAAGTTGGAATACTGAATAATCCTAAGCATAACCAAATGAATATTGTAACGCTAATAACTATGTGTTTCGATCTTGAATTCATTGCCAATAATTTTTATCAGATTAAACTTTTTGTTTTCAACACCATATACATTGACATATGGTATTTGATCGTTATAAGGTTTATAAAATTGATATCCATGCAAATGTCCGTGTACAGTAAAGAGAACATTACCATAGCGTGCAAGAATTTCCTCAAAATCATATTCCATTGAGGTATCAAAATCAGCATCACAAGGAGGAATATGAAAAATCACAATAGCTTTTGTAAAACTCGTATCGGGTTGTAATTCATTAGCCAACCAATTTAGATTAGGAACAGTGCCATCAAATCCATATTCCCGGCTATTGGTATTAATAAAAATAAATTTTACATCTCTATAAATAAAACTAAAATCTAACGCACCAAACATTTCTTTATAAGCAGAAAGGCCATTACCAACCAAATCGTGGTTACCAATTACTACGAAATATGGAATTTCCAATTGTTTCAGAAACCCATTTCCCCATTGGTATTGACGGGGTAATCCGAAATCAGCCAAATCTCCTACATGAATTGCCAAATCAATAGGTTGTTCATGATGCTTATTATTTACGGCTTGAGTAAACGCATTCAATTCATCATAGAAACGATGGCTATCACCAGTAAAAGCAATAGTTGTAGTATCACTATTTGCTTCATTTTCAAGTAACCATTTCTGGTTCTTTTGATGTACCTGCTTTTCTCCTTCTGAGAAATTAATAACATACGGTGAGTAATCGAATTTTCCTTCGCATGACAGTAAAAAGAAAAAGATAACACCAATAATTATACTTCTTATTCTGCTCATTTTATTTTCATCTTAAATAGGTTTGTTCAAATCCAACTTGACTTAATTAAAATAAAAAGTATATCATGTGAACTTCGATTTCCTTTTCCTCAGTAAACTCAAATGCAGCTTTGGTGAAACTCGGACGGTTTGAAATTTTCAGTGAAGTGAAATTGGAAAATCCAATCCCTTCTTTTGGAAGAATAAGTCCCTTTTTTACTTTCCCATCCTTATCTTCATCGTGCAATACGTTTACTGCATATTTTCCTCGAGGCAGGTTTAAGAATGTTATTTCAGCACTACGGTTTTTTATTTTTGCAGTGCTTTTCCGATAATATTTCGTGTACTCTTCATCCGGAATCGAACCGTTGGTGTTGTAAAGAGCAAATTGCACAACACCATTCTCATTTCTCAAATCCTTTACTTTTACCGTTAGAGGATAGGTTTCATCCTCTTTGTTCTGAAAAGAAGAGCTAAGTAAAAGAAGTACGTTCAATTGTAGTATCCATCTTAATTCTCTCATTATTGCTTTTTTTTGTTAAACTTCTCTTTTACGGAGTCAACTACATCATAAACCACCGGAACTAAAAATACAGTAAGAATAAGCGATGAAAGCAGCCCGCCTATAATTACCCAGGCCAGTCCGTTTTTCCATTCGCTGGCAGTACCCTGAGCCAATGCAATGGGCAGCATCCCGATTGCCATCGCCAGCGTGGTCATTAAAATTGGGCGCATCCGTTCTTTCCCGGCAATAATCAGGGCTTCTTTATAATGCTTGCCTTCGGCTTTTAGCTGGTTGGTGAAATCCACAATCAGGATGGCATTTTTGGTTACCAGTCCCATCAACATGATTAAGCCCAGGAGTGCAAACAAGGTGATGTCGTTGGCCGATAAATTCAAGGCAAGGAAAGCCCCGATGGCTGCTACCGGAATTCCAAATAAGGCAACAAAAGGATAGATGTAACTATCGTACAAAGCTACCATTATCAGGTAAATAAGTATAAACGAAATCAGCAAGACCGAACCAAGTGCGCCAAAACTTTCGTTCTGGGTTTTAATGTCGGCGCCCCAGGTGAGCTTAACATTATCTGGTAGTGGATGCGAGTCGAGGTGCGCAATTACATCATCGGCAAGCGTTCCGGATGGCCGGCCAAACGATTCGGCAGTAAGCGTAACCGAAGCCTGACGGTCGAGGCGTTCAAGCAGGGATGGTGAATTGTCTTGTTTTACTTCGGCAAACTGCGAAACAGTAATCGGCAGGTTCATTGGATTTACAATGGTCAGGTTCTGAACATCTTCGAAATTTTTCCGGTTAAAATCATCCAGCCAGATGCGTACCGGATATTCGGTGCCGTTTTCTGTTAAGTTAGCATCCTCGTTTCCAGTAAAGGCCGTCCGTAAATTAATGCCAACATAAGCAGTATTAAGTCCCAGCCGCTGCATTTTGTCCTTATCCGGGATGACTTTGTATTCCGGGTTTCCTTCCACCACCGAAAGTTGAACATTGTCAGCACCCGGTAAATTTTCAACCACTGCCTGTAAATTTTGCGCTGTTTCCATCACCTCAGAAAGATTGGCTCCACTCAGCGTAATTTTTATGGGAGCCGATTTGGGTAGCAAGCCTATAAATGCCATAGAAAAGTTAATTCCCGAAAATTCTGCTTCCAGTTCATTACGGAGCGATTTCATAAAAGCTTCTGTTTTTATATTCCGTTCTTCTTCGGGTTTTAACTGAATGGTAAATTCCGATTTATTGGCAGAACCTACCCCGAGACTTCCAATTCCCGTACTCGGACCGGCAATGTTGCTAAACAAGGTGGCTACTTCATCGTGTTGAAGAATATAATTCTCAACCTGTTGCGAAACAATGTTATTCTGCTGAACCGTAATTGTTTTGTCAAATTCAAGATTCAAACGGAATTTTCCCTGGTCGCCGGTCGACATCATTTCTTTTCCGATGATTCCCTGTTTCATCATTCCGGCAGTTAAAATCAATAACAAAATCACAAAACCTGTAAAAATGAGTTTGTGACCCAATACCCAGCTCAATTGTTTTCCATACCATTGAATGAAGGTTTCCAGCTGATGTTCGAACCAAAGCAAAAAGCGATTGAAAATATTGGTTGGCTGCAAATCTTCTTTTTTCCCGATGCGCGATGCCAGCCAGGGGGTTAATGTAAACCCAACCAGTAAACTGGTTAAAGTTGAGGTAATTACAACCACCGCAAATTGTTTAAGCATATCGGCAATAAACACCTGTAAAAACAAAATTGGCAGAAATACAACTACATCAACCAAAGTAATTGAAAGGGCAGAAAATCCGATTTCCATTCGCCCATCCATGGAGGCAGCGCGTTTCTCTTTTCCCATGTCGAGGTGTCTCTGAATATTTTCGAGCACCACAATGGCATCGTCAACTAAAATCCCAATAATCAGCGACATGGCCAGTAAGGTCATCAGGTTAAGTGTATAGCCAAGCAACCACATTACTGCAAAGGCTGTAATCAGCGACGTTGGGATGGATATTAAAACAATGAGCGAATTGCGGTAACTGCGCAAAAACAGCAACATCACCGCCGACACCAGAATTACCGCCAGAATCAGGTCGTGAACTACAGAATCAACGGCAGCAATGGTATTATCGGTAGAGTCGTCGGCAATAATAAATTTTACCCCTGATTCTTTGTTCTGTTCTTCAATACTTGCCAGTTTTTTACGCACTAATCCTGAGACATCCACCGCATTGGCATCGCCTTGTTTTTTTAGCAGCAAGCCAATTCCGTTTATTCCGTTGTACCGGCTCACGGACTCAATCTCTTTTACTCCGTCAATTACACTTGCTACATCTTTCACGTACACAGGGCTTCCCGGAAACGGCATCGCCAACTGTACATTCATAATGTCGTCAGTTGTGGCGAACTTCCCGGTCAGTCGAACTGAATTATTTATTTTGTCAGACTGAACTTTTCCGGCAGGTAAATCCAATCCCGAGCGGTTAATCGATTCTACTACCTGCGACAAGGAAATTTTGTACAAGCGCAGTTTTTCCTGGTCAACTTTAACCTGAATTTCGCGTTCTTCTCCGCCAAGCAAAGTAATTTCTGCCACACCTTTCAACTGCTGTATCTGTGGAAGAAAGTCGTCCTTCATTTTCTGATAAAACTCTGTTTCGGGCAGATTACTGGTTGCACTTATCGAAATAATGGGCAAATCATTCGGTGAAACTTTACTCATTACCGGACTTTGAATATCAGCAGGCAAATCGGTTCTGATGTTGTCAATATACCGCTGTGCGTCCTGCATGGCATTGTCCACGTTGGTTCCGTATTTCAGGTTGGCGATTATCACCGATGCATTGGGCATCGACTTGGTTTCGAGGTAATCCACTCCTTCGAGGTTCGACAGTGCATCTTCAATTTTACGTGAAACTGAAGTTTCCACTTCCTGTGGCTCTGCGCCTGGATAAATTGTTTTTATCACCACTACAGGCTGATTAAAATCAGGCAGCAATTCGTAACTAAGGTTTTGATAGCCGATAATCCCCAATAGTGCAAATACACTGAAAAGCACAATTATAAGTGACGGTCGTTTTATTGAAATTTCTGTAATATTCATAACTCCATTTATTTAAGGGTGACTTTGGCACCATCGTAAAGATTAATAAAACCATTGATGACAATTTGGTCGCCTTCCGAAACACCTTTCTGAATAATGACCTTGTCTTCCAGCCTTTCAGCAATCGTAATGTTTTGGAGAACCGCAATCCCGTTTTTGACGACATAAACCTGAGGTTGAATGGTAGTGCCAACCATTGCCGATGCCGGAATGCTGATTTGGTTTTTTTTCCCTCCGTTGGTTACTTTTACTTTTCCGAACATTCCTGATTTTATTTTTAAGTCGGGGGTGTTTTGCAATTCAAGCTGTACCGGATAACTGTTACCCATATTGGCTTTGCTGCCCACCATGCTTACTTTCCCTTCTAAAGCTAACTCGGGATAAACGTCAGCCGATACCTTGCAAACCTGTTGAAGTGAGAACTGCGCCAGTTTGTTTTCAGGTACATTTATAGTAAACTTCAATTTTGAGATTTCAGTAAGTTGCAGCAGTGGCATACCGGGAGCTGCAAATGCACCTATCTCAGTTAATTTTGCCGTTACAATTCCATTAAATGGCGCACGAATAGTTGTTTTGCTGATTTGTTCTTCCAATGTTGCTTTCTGAACTTTAGCTGTTTTAAGTCCCAATTCTGCTTTTTCGAGCTGAACACCCTGAACGGCGTCGGCAGCAGCTAAAATCGTAAAGCGTTTTACATCGGTTTCCAAACCTTCGATTTGTATCTCAACAGTCTGCAATTGAAGTTTTAATAGCGAATTATCCAACTGAATCAGCGTTTCGCCTTTTTTCACCGTACTGCCTAAATCAACCAGAACCTGGCTAACCTTTCCCTGTATATCGGCACTTAACTTGGTTTCTTTATGGGGTTCGAATGTGCCGGTATAAGTGTAGTTATTTGCCGAATTAGCCGAATTAACTTGCATTGTCTGCACGCTAATTGGTTTTTCTTTGTTGTACTGATAAACTCTTTTCTCTGTAATTTCTTTGTTGCTTTTCAGTTTAAAAACTGTAAATGCAATGAGTGCCAAAATGGCAACCGTATAAGTAATTTTTTTCAACATGATTTTTCTGTTTTATTTGATTGATGAAATATTTCCGCTTAGTTTTTTCAATTCCAAATCGGCTTTCAGGAATTCGATGATGGCAGTTAAATGGCTGGTTTGTGCTTCACTAACTGCATTGTCGGCCAGAAGAACATCGGTAAGTGTTGCTGTTCCTTCTTTTTGCTGCAACACCATTTCGTTGTAAACCATGGTCGCAAGGTCGATTTGGTTTTGTGTATTGTCAATGGTTTGTTGGTTTACCTGTCGCAAGCGGGTTGCGTTTTCAATCAGCATTTGGTTTTGTTCTTTTGCCAAATCGAATTGTATCTGGTTATTTTGAATTTCCTGTTTTTTCTGATTGATTTTTCGTTGAGTAACTGTTCCGTTAAAAAGGGGAACTGATAGTTGCAGACCTGCAAAAGCCGTTGGGTAAAAGTTCAGGAAGTCGTTCGGCTTTTCATCGTAACCAAAGCCTGTTTGGCCATAACTTCCAAAGATTGAAACTGTGGGAAGGCGCGAAGCCTTCAACGTGCTTAACTCGCTGGTAAGAAGTTTATTCTGTGTAACAACCAACTCTAAATCCACTGGCAAAATTGCTTCGTAAGTCTCCAACTCTCTGTTTTCGATTTTAGTGTCAATCTGAATGATTTGATTAAACGGAATCCCCATCGAAAACTTCAGCGCATTCATCACTTGTTCAATATTGTTATTCAACAATTCACGCTGAGTGATTAATTGTTCCTTTTGCAATTCTACTTTCGAAACGTCACTCTTTTTTATCATTTGTTGTGCATTCAGCAACTTTAGGTTATCTAGTAGCTTTACGGTATTTACCAGGTTACTGTCTACAAAAGCTTTTTGATGACTTAAAATCTGAGCGTTATAAAACAGGTTCGAAATTTCGAAATAAACCTGTTCTTCTGTTTTTTTGTTTTGAAGGCGGTTTAGCTCCGAAGCAATTTTTGTCGCTTCAATAGCGCCATAAACCTGTGGATTATACAAAGGCATTGCTACTAGAAGGTTAGCGCCCATATTGTGCGGCACACCCATTTGCACTTCCTTGTACATTCCTTCAGGGCCGCCAAAAGCTGATTGTGGCATTAGTTGGTAAGGCAACTCAGCAAAATATTTGTAGTCGGCATTCAAACTGATTTTTGGGATAAGATTAGCTTTTGCCTCACTGTGTTTTTCTGTGGCCAAATTCATATTGTTCCTGCTCATTTGCAGGTTTTTATTGTGTACCTGAGCTGTGTCGATGCATTGTTGCAAAGTCCATGTTTGTGCATTACTGCTCAGCGACAAAAATATTCCCGATAAAATCAGGAACAATAGTTTTGATGTGTGAATGCTCACTAACTTGTGTGTCCAAATTTTTTTGTCTTTCATTTTTTATTAATCTTTTGAAGTTTTTAATTTTTTCATTTCCAATATTACCTCATGAAAACGTTGTTCGTCTTTCATATAAGTTCTAAATCCAGCCAATATTTTATTTGCCAGAACCTTTGTTGAAACTGTTGTTTTAAAGTTATTTTCACTTTTTCCTTTGTTAATTATTTCTGTCAAATAATTCTCCGCCATCTCCCGAATTCGCAGTAATGAATTCCTGATGCTTTCATCTCTGTCTTTGAGTTTCTTATCGAAAATAAGGTCGAGGTAATATGGTTTTTGCAGGAAAAGGAAATAAAGCTTTTTGAAGAGAATTTTCAGTTCATTCTCGGGAGTTTCGCTAGATTGTTTAGTACCTTTTAAAAAATCCACCATGTCGCTTTCAAGGCTTAATAACAAAATCAGAAGTATGTCATCATCTTTTGATAACCGACCATAAAGTTGGCTTTCTTTTATTTGAAGCTTATCCGCCAGGTTATGAACAGTAAGTTTATCTATACCTGAATTCATTATTATTCCGGCAGCTTTTTCTATTATTTCATTTTGTTGTGTTTCCATGTTATATTATTGTGAGTGAACATACACTTATCTAATAGTTTAAAATTTTTTGCCCTATAAAAGCTTCGATGAGCTGGTCGGTCTGGGTGCTTTCACCACCAGAATTCGTGTAATATTCGTTGAATTGTTATACAGACAATGTACGATATCTTTAGGGCTTTCAACCAAACTGTCAGCCTGCACTTCTGTTTTTTCCTTACCAATAAGAATTTCAGGAGTTCCTTCCAGCACATAGAAAAATACATCTACCGGAGTGATGTGCGGTTTTAATGCTTCACCGGGCTGTAGCGTGATGTGCATAGCTTGTGCCGAATCCTTTTCATACATTTTCCGAACGTCCACTTGGTGCGGCGTTTCTTCGATTCTGGTTTCTTTTACTTTTTTGATTTCCATTTTTTTCTGACTATTTTTTTACAAGAATTTTTACTGAATTTGAAAGTTCTTTTCCTTTTTCAGACAAGCTAAAAGCATAACCAGACATTTGCCATTGTTTTACAAACAAACGCAGAGTTCCCATAACTACAACAGCCAAATGTTCTGCTTCCACATCGGTTCTGAGTTCGCCATTTTCCTGTCCTGATTTAATGATGCTGGTTAATGTTATGAAGTTATTATCTATAATCTCAGAAACTTTTTTTACCAGGATGGCTTCATTCCGAAAAAGCTCTTCTGAAAAAATAACTGCTACGAGCGAGGGAGAGTTGGCAAATATTTTAAACTGATTTTGAAAAAGGTGGTTAATTTTTGTGAGAGCATCTCCTTCTGCATTTAGTTCGGCAGTAAACAGGCGCTCAGTATTTTCTTTGAAGTAGTTTAAAATGGCCACTAAAATCTCAATCTTATTTTCGTAATGGCGGTAAATTGCCGATTCTGAAAATCCAATTCTTTTTGCCAGATTTTTTATCGTTAGTCCCTGAATTCCGTTTTCGGCAATTAAAGCGAGAGAAACTTCAATTATTTCCTTTTGTCTATCTGATAATTCTGATGTCATATCAATTTTCTATGTTAGTGAATATTCACTTTGCAAATTTAAAGCAAAATTATTGAACAATCCAAATAATTTTTGAGAATTCTATGATATCTTATTTTTCTGTGCTTTAAATACTGTTTCTAAGTTATTGCTATGCTATAATTTGAAATATTATCCTTATTCGAAGGTAACTTTATTGGGGTGACTAATTGTGGGGTGGCAGAATTGCACTCTTTGGCAAAGCTTTGGTTAATTCGCGTTGGCTTGTGGGGCTTTGGCAATGTGTGCAATTTGAGTTGGCTTTCAATTCATGGCTCAATATTTAACAGTCGTATTGTCAAATAATTTTGTCTCACTTAAGTTTAAGATATTCTTTTTTTACACTTGGTGGTAACGGTTCGGGGCTAAAATCAGGCGGGCATTTACGGGTTTGGATCTGTTGCATGTATCGATTTTCATCGTTGCAAAGTTTTCATTTTTCCGGAACCTGCCCACTTGATTTTAGCCTTTGTTATGCCATCGTGTTTTATATTCCTATAGTTCAAGACTCAGTTTAAGATGTCCACCTAGTCCTTCCCGAATTATTCTTTTTAGCGTCGAAAGTCGAATGTCGCTGGCATTATTTTCAATTCTG
>Ga0302250_1002424_pt1 | contig 11564 bp, 9 predicted proteins | sample AAG_RA_Asp_MG_FD_193536 | JGI IMG/M metagenome (GOLD analysis project Ga0302250, IMG submission 193536) | Enriched activated sludge microbial communities from anaerobic digester in WTTP, New Holstein, Wisconsin, United States - AAG_RA_Asp | ecosystem: Engineered > Bioreactor > Anaerobic >... | reverse complement strand
CGTGCCCCTCCAGTTCAAGCGGAAGAAGGGAAAACTGTTGGTAGACGGGAGGGAATCTGCCCACGACGTCCGGATCATCGAGGCAGTTGCCCGGGCCATGCACTGGCACGACCTGCTCGACTCCGGTGCGTTCAAGAGCGTGGTCGAAATCGCCCGGGCCGAAGGGTTGATGCCAACCACAGTGGGCCGGCTGCTGCGACTGGCGCGGCTGGCCCCCGACATCGTTGAACAGTTCATGAGGGGTTGCCAACCCCGTAGGCTCACCCTGCTGTGGCTGATGCGTAACGACATCCCTGCGCTCTGGCCAGAGCAGCGTCAGATGCTTGAACGATTCCGGTAGGAGGTGAAATGACCAGCAAGAAGCACTATGGCAAGCAGACAGGCCGCCCCATCACCCATGAACTCCCTACGCCCGCCGGTGGCGTGCGGCTGGAAACCTTTGTCCCCTGGACACTGGTGAGACGAGGGCTGAAAAAGCGGGTCATCACACCATTGGACGCGCCGCAGGAATTCTTGGCAGAGGCCAAGCAGGAGCGAGCCGCTCAGGCGGCGGCGCAGGACAGCGCGCTGATGCGGGCGCTCGGACTGGCACACCATTGGCAGCGGCTGCTGGATGAGGAGCGGGCGGCGTCGCTGGCCGACATCGCCAAGGCTGAGGGCATGGACGTAACGCAGGTGCGACGCGTCATGCGGCTGACCTTGCTCGCCCCCGAGGTCGTCGAACGTTTGATCGCTGCGCCCGGCATGACGCTGGAGCAGGTTATGAGGAGGTCGTGGCCCAACGGCTGGGGCGAGCAGAAGCAGGTTATGGTGCTCGCGGCTCGAGATTGATCTGCGACTCGCGCCCCGCTGCACCTTGTTGCCTCGGTGGTTCAACGACGGGTTCCGGAGCCGAACAGCCGCTCCAGACAACCGCCCACGGGCAACTGCTCGGCCTGACCGGCCATTGGGATGTGTCGCCACCAAAGGCCGCAATATGTTGGCCAGCCGCCGTAGCGCTGAAGTTTGGTCGGATTACCGCATCAGAGCTCGAGGCGTATCGAACACCTCCCGGATGAGTCCCCACAGAATCCAGAGCATCACTACGGGAAGAATGAGAGTTTGAAGCAGGAAAATAACCATCAGTTTGATGATGCGTTCCGAAGTCTGTTCGGCAACCTGCTTCAGGCTTTCCATGTGGGTTCGGATATCGATATTCCTGGATGCCCAGGCTTTGAACTTGTCGATCATTCCTGATTCTGCTGAGGAAGGAGAGGTATCCGACCCAATCCTGTCGATCGTTGCCGCTGCGCCATCAAGCGCCTGCTGGCTGGATCGATAATCCGCCGCCATGAATTCCTGGAAAAGCATGTCGCTTCCAAGAGTGACGAGAGGCATGGCAAAACGTGTCATCAACAAGATCAGCAATAGCCGGGACAGCCAAACCGGCAAGGCTCGTTGGCGCAGGTAGAAATAACTCCAGGCAATTGCCGTGGCGGTCAGCAGCGAGGACACCGCCCAGTGAGCGCCCATAGTCAGAAGAACTTTCTCGATGCCCAATGCGACACTGGCAACCAGCATCAGTTGGGCAAACTGTTCGACGAGGTCATTGATCGGGTCGAGTATTTGTCCAGGGGCAAAATTGATCCCGATACCCGCAGGCTGAACGGCAACCTCGGTTCCTTGTACTGCTGAAATTACGGCATTGAGCGCTCTCGCCGTTGCAAAGCTCAACAGAGCTCGTTTCAGGCTGGCATCTACCTGCTCATCGGCAATCCGCTCCAATGGGGCCAGCCACGAGCTCGCAGCTACAAGAGCGAGGAGCAGCGCAACAAATATGCGATTCGGAATCAGCAAAGCGGCCTCCTTCGCCGGTTTTCATCAGCTGAGAGGCTGCAATTTTCGTCCATAAGCCAGTGCTGCCGTCCAATTCGTATTCTGTGCATCGTCAAGAGTCTTCCGATCCGGTTTTATCGGCAAGCTTCGCTCGCTTGTCGTTGCTGGCGAATCCGTCGCCGTATTATGGCGCATCGAAGATGCCCTCCGAGCGTGCATCCAGCGCTGGCCGGCGGCGTTCTGCTCACCGCGCTCACCGATGTGATCGGCTTCGCCGCCTTCCTTGCCGTGGCGACGGTGTTCATTCTGTAAACGCCGTCCCGCCAGGGCCGACTTTCAATAGCCCTTGCGGTATCGCGTGGCGTGACAGGACGGACAAGGTGGCACGACGCCGGTGGCTTTCAGGTGAACCTTCTGCCCGCAGGCAATACAGGTGAGCGTGCCGGCGGAGGTGATTTCTCCGGTCTTGAACTCAAGTGCCGACTCGGCCTGCTCCGACCAGGACAACATGGCTCCGCCGGCGGCGTGCAGCAGTTTGGCCAGAGAGGAAAGCGCACCGGCGCCGACGCGGGCGGGGTTGAGCCGGTCCTGGGCTTCCGCGCCGAGTTGCCGCATGTCCACCTTCGTCTGGTCGAGGTCACGGCGCAGGTAATGCTTGAAAGCTTCGCCCTGTTCAACGCTAAATTCGCCGGCAGTGGCCAGTTGCTGGCGTGCCAGTTCCATGGCTTTTTCCCAGGCCTCGCGGCCCTTTTCCTGACCTTTGTCAAACAATTCGCGTGACAACTCGACAAAGCGGTCATAGCGCGCGGCTTCAGGGGTGGCAGTCTGTTCCTGTGTGGTGTCCTGGTGAGTATTCGGATTGTCGTTCATGGCGTTGACTCCTTTCGTTGGTGTGGTGGTGATTGGCGGATCACATATGACTTGGTTACGTCCGGCCTGCTTGGCCTGATAGAGCGCGGCATCGGCCCGTTCAATGGCGGTTTTCATGTTTTCTTCGCCGACAACGACGATGGTCGCGCCGACAGAAACGGTAATGGTGATGTCCACTTTGCCGTCACCGATAGGCTCGTCGCTGGCACGTTGGCGTAGTCGCTCAAGCACCGGCCAGGCCCGGATCAAATCGGTATCGGGAAACAGCAGCAGAAATTCCTCCCCCCCGTAGCGATAGACCTGATCGCGTGGTCGCACGCTCTCGACGAATCGCTCGGCCAGCGTCTGGAGCACAATGTCGCCGAAGGCATGGCCGTGGGTATCATTCACTTGCTTGAAATGGTCGGCATCAACCATCGCAATGGTAAAGGTCTGGCCGCCGCTCCGTGCCGCGCCCTGCACTTGCGCCAGGTCGCGCTCCATCGCAGCGCGATTCAGCAGGCCAGTCAACGCATCGAGGTCCGTCATTGCCGTGGTGATTCCCGACGCCAAGCGATCGGCCAGAACATCCAGGCGCAACATCAATCGCAACATCTCTGCATACCGCTCCGGTCTCAACATGCCGTTGCGACTGGTCGCAACGGCAGCATCGGCCAAGCGGATGAAATTTGCCTGCACTGCCTGTAACTGCCGGTAAAGACTGTTTCCGCTGATCTCTGCCGGCGGAGCCGAGTCGAGCCAGTTCTGGAAATCCAATTTATCCGGTTCGGACTCGCCTGAGAAATCGCCCTGATCCGCGTCCGGAAAACGGATGGCAAACAGGAAAGCCATGCGCGACTTGCGGTGCCTGAGCATGGCCCGGCGAAAGTCATACAAAAACCGGCCAAGTGTTTCGCTGTCGGTGGAAGTTTCAACCATTGCGGTTATTGTGTCTCCTTCATGCGCCCTTGACTGCCGATCGTTGCATTATTACCCAGTCTTTGCGTACTTGAAATACAAGATCCTGTCCGCCTATCGTGCCGATGAATATGTCATGCATGAGATCGTTCTCGCATGATGTGCGGCATGAGTGAAGAGTGCAGGTGATTCGATTGCGTGCGGCGGTGAAGCAATGGATGGACACGACCTATCCTGACATTGCCAAGCGCGCCAAGCGGACGCGCTGACGCCGCGCATCTCCCTCGTCACCCGCGCGGGAGACGATAATGCGGTGGACGTGTTCTACAACTTCAGCTTCGACTAAAAAAGGAGTCAATACCATGCAACTCGGACTGATCGCCGGCATCGTTTTTGCCATCGCGGCAGCGTTGTTTGCCATGCAGAACATCGCGCCGGTCACCGTCACCGTTGGCTTCTGGAGCTTCGAGGGTTCGCTGGCGCTGGTACTGCTTGCCACCTTGGGGCTGGGTGCCCTGATCGCCGGACTGGTGACTTCTCCGGCGGTGATCCGCTGCCAATGGAACGTCACGCGCATGACCCAGCAGGTGGCCGGTCTGGAGGGCAAGCTGGCGGAAGCGGAGCGCCGCTACGACGAGACGCGTGCCGAACTGTCGCGCGTACACGAGTCGGCCAGCATGGCGACGCTGCTCACAGGGGAGCCGCCGGCCGATGAAAAACCCTATGTCGGCCTGCGCGCGCTGATGAGCGGCGACGATGGGAAGCCGAAGTTGTAATTGATCTCGAACAGGTCATGTTGGGGTTGAGTGTGAGTCGAGAAAAATTCCGGTTGCGGGGGCTGGTGCCAACAAGGCGCGAGCACCCATGCGAGACAATGCCTCACGCCCGCGTACCGTGAGGTCGGAGATGAAGCGAAACTGCTGGCGCGGATCAACAGGGTAGGCGCGGATGGTGTATTTCGTGCCCCAGGTTTCTTCGCCGATTGCGATGGCGACTGGTTCGTCGAAACAAAGATAGGGGCTTGTTAGCGCCACATCTTCCAGTGCGGTGCGGGCACGCGCCGCGTCATGTTCGGGATGAACGTAAAAGCTCGCGGTACATTGCAGCGTCGGACTGCCATTGTTGGCGTTACGCACGGCCGAAGACCAAAGCTTGAGGTGCGGCACTGTAATGTAATCGTCATCTGCCGTAACCAGCGCCACGGTACGCATGCCGACATGAACGACTTCGCCGTAGTGGCCGTCGATCTCGATCCAGTCGCCAGGCCGATACGGCTGCTCGAATGCCGACACCACACCGGCAATGAGGCTGCTGGCGTAGTCCTTGAGAGCGAAACCAATGGCCAGACCCGCTGCGCCAAACAGTGCCACCATGTTGCGCAGCGAGGGGTCGATGATGACCGGTAGCGCCAGCGCGAGTGCGACAAGAATCACCATCAGGCGCACCAGAGGTACCGAGGCCAGCAGGTAATGACGAATCCGCCCGTGCAGGCGGTTGGCAACCCACGGTAAAACGCGTTGCGAGGCAATGATTAACGCGAGCGCACCGATGGCGATCAGCGCCAGCTCGAAGATGGCAGCATGGTCGAGGGGGTTGAACAGGCGGGCGAACTCTGGAGTGCTGTCCATGGTTAATGCTCAGAATGCGTCAATAAGGTAACTACGGACACGAAGAAACTCACGGACTGTGGGGTAAGCCAGCGGGGCGATCTGCCAGTATTCATCCTCGCGCACCAACAGGCCAGTCACCTGCAAGCGAAGTAGTGCCGACATCACCCTCGGGCGAGGCATGGGAAGCAGGAGCGCGAGCAGGTCAGCCGAGAGGCCGCGATGCAACAATAGGACGTGCAGAATAAAGGCGACGTCTTCACCCGTTTCAGCCGGTAGTGATGGGGCCGCAAGGTCTGGCGCAACCCAGACAACCTCGTCGGACTGCATGCCCTGCCAGCCATGCGGTTTTTCGTGGGAGTCATGACCCTCGGCCGAATTTTGCTCTTCATGATCAGGCTCTGTGCGCAGTTGCTTGCGCCAGTAATGCCATGCAAGCCCTGGATTGCCGCGGCAGTGGGCGGCAAGCTGGCGCATTTCAGGGAGGGTTTGCTCGCGTTCACCGCGCGCCCCGGCACGATCGGTTGAGGATTCCGGCTCGTCGTAAGGCACCAAGGGTTCGCCACTACGCGCACTGAGAAAGCGGATGTGCCTGTTGTTTTCCGACGCACGTTGTGTTCGCACAAAATAGTCAGCCAGTGCGGGGCCATCGAAGGCCTGCAAGGTCAGCACAGGCGTCCCCGGCAACGGCCAGAGACGCCGGACGAAAGCAAAAGCCCAGCTATCGCAGCCGATGATCCCTGGACCCAGAGCACCGGAAAGCGCACGCTCGAGAAAGCTTCGCAACAAATCAAGGCCATTGCTATGGCGCAGAAAACAGCGCTCGAGCGCTGGCAGCACCCAGGGGCGTCCCTGAATCGTGCTTAGAGTCTGCTGCCAGCCAGTATCGCCAGCGAGGATATCCTTGGGGTTTGGTGGCATCAGTACCTGAGCATGATGGCACCTTGCCCAGTCGGTGAGAATCGTCGGGTGATCGCAATAAGGCTGGCCTACAAAAAACTGAACCGGATGCTCGCCATTCACTGACAGAGCAGTTCCAATCGTTCGGGAGGCAGTTGTGGTGACCTTGCTGTCAGCAGCATCCAGTACATTCGCTAGCGCTGTGGACGCCAGCCCCCAATCGATTGGCGGCACGAGGTTGGCGAGACGCACATTGGGCAGCGCGCGCAACTCGGCCTCGGCGCGAGCGAGATCGGCCTCATTGCTGCCGTCATGGAACAGGGAACTGAACGACCGCCATCGCTTCTTGAGTGCGGATGCGGACAGATCAGCCGGCACGGCATAATCCTCCAGTGACACGACCTGCCACGGCAAGCCGTTCAAGTGCTTGTCGTCCTGGTTCTCAGAGAATTTCATCTTGGCGGTAGCAAAAAATCCAAACGCTCAATCCAGTGCCTCGGCCTGGTAACTATCGCAGGCGCTGAGGTCAGAACGACTGCCCGGTGATTGCTGTGATATCTCCCGCAAGGCGGTACGCAGGCCCTCTTCCAGTACAGGATGATAAAACGGCATGGCCAGCAAATCATGGACGGTCAGTCCGCGATCAATGGCCAGCGCGAGCAGATGGGCAAGATGCTCGGCGGCTGGCGCGCACATTTCGGCACCGAGAATGCGCGCGTCCTCTCGATCGGCATAGACACGCAGCACGCCCAGGTTGCGTTGTGCGGTCAGCGCGCGTCCCTGCGAAGCGAAATCGATGCTGCCGATCAGGCATTGCCTTGTGTCCAAGGTGGCGAAGCGCTGGCCGACTGCGGCAATGCCGGGGGCGGAGAACACGATGGCCAGGGGCGTGCGGCGCTGAAAACAGGTCGGCGCATCGGCCACGGCATTGACGCCTGCAATGTAGCCCTCGTCAGCGGCCTCATGCAGCAGGCTGGCGTCAGCGTTGGCGTCGCCGGCGATGAACACCGGCAGATCGCCGATCTGCATCGTGCTGCGGTCGAAAGGCGGCATGCCGCGCTCATCGAGCGTCACACCGAGGGCTTCAAGGCCCAGATCGCCAAGATTCGGCTTGCGGCCGATGGCGACGAGCACCCGATCAACTTCAATGTCGACCGTGCCGGCCTGTACGCGCACGGCGTTGTTTGTTGTGCTGGACAACTCGACTTCGTGTCCGGTGTGGATGGCAAACTCTTCGCTCAGGGCCTTGCGTGCCGTTTCGGCGACGACCGGGTCGGATATCCCTGCGAGCGCGTCACTGCTGTCGAATGCGGCAACCTCCACGCCGAGCCTCGAGAGCGCCTGCGCCATTTCGATACCGATGGCACCCAGGCCGATCACCGCCATGCGGGCCGGTAAGGTTTCCTCGTCGAAGAGAGTGTCGGTGGTCAGCAGGCGATCTCCCAGTACCTGCCAAGCCTTGGGTACCACCGGATTTGAGCCGGTGGCAATGACGATGCTGCGGCACTGGAACACCTGCTCGCCCACCGCCACTTCGTTGGGACCAAGCAGGCGTGCCCGGCCTGCCATACTGCGCTCCCCCATTGCGTCGGTCGATTTGAGCATTCCGCCGACAAAACGGTCGCGCAGTGCACGCACGCGCTGCATGACCGCCGGGATGTCGATACTCAAGTGTTCGCTGCCACGGATGCCGAAGGCATCTGTCTTGTTTCGTGCGTGAAATGCATTGGCCGCCTCGATCAGCGCTTTGGACGGCATGCAGCCCACCCGGGCGCAGGTGGTGCCATAAGGACCATCGTTGATCAGGATGAAGTTGTCGGTTTTCTTTTTAATCTGCCGCACGGCAGCAAGGCCCGCCGAACCGGCGCCGATGATAATGACGTCCGCATTGTTAGTCATTCTCGCTACCTTTCTCAGTGATTGAGCATTTTGTCGATGCGTAGCCGGTCGCGAAATTACAGGCCGGCGCATGCACCCTCATGGTTGACCAGGCCGGTCGGAGGGTGGCGGCTCCACAGGCGGGCGCCCCGGGTCGGGGGGGTCTCCGGGGAGTGGCTCGCCCGGTGGAATGGGCGGGATGGGTGGTGTTCCCGGCGCGACTGGCGGCTTGGGCGGTATCACCGGCGGGCGCTCCGGTCGCGGCGGCTCCTCTATCGGTGGCGTGGTGTGCGGATTTTGCATGGCGTACCCTCTCCAGAATGACCGGCAGATAAATGCAGTGCCTGAGTGTCAAGACCTTCAGTTCCAACAGTTTTGTTATGGGTCGGCGCGACCCTGCCTGCTTCTTTCCTCAGTGACCAACCTTCTTGTCGGTGAACAGCCAGTCGCGCAACTCCTTGTCGAACACCGGGTCGCGACGACGAACCCATTCCATCAACATGGCGGCATGCTCTTTTTCCTCGTCTGCGTTGTGCTGGAGAATCGACTTGAGCTCGACATCCTTGCAGGCATCGACGCGCTGGTTGTACCAGTCCACCGCCTCCAGCTCCTCCATCAGAGACACAATGGCCCGGTGCATGTCGCGGGTTTCGTCGGACAGTTCATTGATGGGTTCGTGATAGCCCTCGTTGGCCATTTTTCACTCCTTTTCCAAGTTGAGTTGAGAATGTTTATCAGCGCTCCCCGACAGGAGACACTTGCCGCCGACCCCACGCCTTCTCCGCCTCGATGGTGAGGAAGACGATCACACCGATGCCTATCGGCACCAGCCAGTGCTGCAGCTCGAGCGCGGCACTGCCAAACCACAGATTCATGAACGGAAGGTAGACAAACCCCAGTTGCAGAAGCGCGAGCACGCCGACCGCCATGAGCGCCACCCGGTTCGAAAACAACAACGTCAAACGCAGGCTCGATGCGGTCAGAAACCGGGCATTGAAGAGGTAGAACATCTGCGCGATGACCAGGGTGCTTACCGCCATTGTACGTGCCACATCGAGTTCAACGCCATGCGTCAACTCGAATTCGAACAAGGCGATGGTGGCGGCGCCTATCAATACGGACACGATGACCAGTCGCAACAACATCGTCCGGCCCATGATTGGCGCGCCGGGTTTGCGCGGCGGGCGCTGCATGAGGCCAGGTTCGGCCGGCTCGAAGGCCAGGGCGATGGCAAGGGTGACAGCAGTCACCATGTTCACCCACAGGATTTGCGGTGGTGTGAGCGGCAGGGCCAGACCGAAGACCACGGCCGCCAGCATCACCAAACCCTCGGCGCCATTGGTCGGCAGGATGAACAGGATGGATTTGCGCAGATTGTCGTAAATCGTGCGTCCTTCTTCCACTGCGCGCTCAATGGAGCTGAAATTGTCGTCGGCAAGCACGATCTCGGCGGCTTCCTTGGTGGCTTCCGTGCCCTTGATGCCCATTGCCACGCCGACGTCGGCGCGCTTGAGCGCCGGCGCGTCGTTGACGCCGTCGCCAGTCATCGCCACCACTTCGCCGCGCGCCTGCAGGGCCTTGACCAGACGCAGCTTGTGCTCCGGACTGGTGCGGGCAAAGATGTCACAATCCTGGGCAATCTGCTGCAGTTCCTCGTCCGAGGCGACCTCGACCTCGGCACCGGAGATCACCTTGAGTTCATCTCCTTTGCCCAGCCCCATCTCGATGCCGATGGCGCGCGCGGTACCGGCATGATCCCCCGTGATCATCTTTACGCGAATTCCGGCTTCGTGGCAGGACTTGATCGCTTCGATCGCTTCGGGGCGCGGGGGGTCGATGATGCCGATGAGGCCGAGGAAGGTCATCTCCTCATCAAGGTCGTCCAAAGAGAGTTGACTCTTGCTGTCGGGGACTTCGCGTATAGCCGCAGCAAGCACGCGCAGGCCTTCGGCACTGAGTTTGTCGATCTGCTCCTCCCAAAAGCCACGATCCAGTGGCTCGGGATTTTCGTCGGCCCCCAACTCCTTGTCGCAACGATCAAGAAGTCGGTCGGGGGCTCCCTTGAGCAGAATGCCGCGCGGGCTATCCGGTCTGGAGTTCAGGGTGGCCATGAACTTGTTGTCTGATTCGAATGGAATGCTGTCGTGACGTTCATGGCCTGAGGTGTCGAACGCCAGCTTGAGTGCAAGCGTACGCAGAGCGCCTTCGGTGGGCTCGCCGATCACCCGCCATTCCCCGTCCTCCTCAGCCACCTCGGTATCGTTGGCAACGGCGGCGACCTCGACCATGGCGAGCAGGTGCGGGTGCTGCTTCAGGTCGACCGGTTTTCCGTCCAGGGTAATGTCGCCCTTGGGCTGGTAACCAATACCCTCCACTTGATACTCTCCGCCGCGGGTGATGACGTGTCGGACGGTCATCTCGTTTTTGGTCAGCGTGCCAGTCTTGTCCGAACAAATCACCGTGACCGAGCCCAGGGTTTCGATTGCGGTCAATTTGCGCGTAATGGCGTTGCGCTGCGCCATACGTTGCACGCCGAGCGCCAGCGTGATGGTCAGGACGGCGGGCAAGCCTTCGGGGATGGCTGCAACGGCGAAACCGATGGCAGCGAGGAATAGCTCGGCGAGCGGAAAGTCGTGCAAGGTGTAGCCAATCACCAGCATCAACAACGCCAGCGCGACGATAATGACCGACAGGGTTTTGCTGAACTGCGCCATCTGCAGCGTCAGCGGGGTTTGTAGCGTCTGCACCTCGGCGATCATCCGGTTGATGCGTCCCAACTCGGTGTTCGGGCCGGTGGCGGTTACCACGCCAATGCCGCGACCGGCAGCGACCAGTGTGCCGGAAAAAGCCATGCAAAAGCGATCACCGATGCCCGCTTCTGCCTCGACCTCCTCAGAGTTCTTGTCGGCGGGAACCGACTCACCGGTGAGCGCAGACTCCTCAATGCGCAGGTTGGTCGTTTCGATCAGGCGCAGATCGGCCGGTACGCGGTCACCCGAGCCCAAACGAACAATATCACCCGGCACCAGCGTGTCGGCCTCGATCTCACCCCATTGTCCGTCGCGCCTGACCTGAGCGTTGAGGGACAGCATCTTGCGAATACCTTCCAGGGCCTTTTCGGCCTTGCCTTCCTGAATGAACCCGGTGATGGCGTTGATGATGACCACGCCAAGGATGACGCCGGTGTCGATCCAGTGTCCGAGCAGCGCGGTGATGCCCGCTGCCGCGATCAGGATGTAAATCAGGATGTCGTGAAAATGCTTGAAGAAACGCTTGAGCAGTCCGTCTTTCGACGGTGCCGGCAGGCTGTTGGGGCCGGCCTCGCCCAGGCGCCGCTCGGCCTCGTCGAACGACAAACCATCCTTCCCGGCAGATAACTGACTCATGACCTCGTCAGCCCGGAGAGCATGGGGATTTTTTATCTGGAGCGGAAGAGGCTGTGCCAAGGAAGTTACCTTTCAAGTCGTTACATCGGCATAGGGGGCAGCCATTAGAGGCTGCGCCCCTGCCACACCACCCGGCATGCGGGTCCGCACCGGGCGGTTCGAGAAGTTGAGGTCATGAGAGACGGGGTACACCGAGTTTGTCGAAATAGGC
>Ga0302250_1002423_pt1 | contig 11567 bp, 9 predicted proteins | sample AAG_RA_Asp_MG_FD_193536 | JGI IMG/M metagenome (GOLD analysis project Ga0302250, IMG submission 193536) | Enriched activated sludge microbial communities from anaerobic digester in WTTP, New Holstein, Wisconsin, United States - AAG_RA_Asp | ecosystem: Engineered > Bioreactor > Anaerobic >... | reverse complement strand
CAGCTTGGATGCCAGAAAGATCGAGGTAGGGCCATCCGCTCCACCGATTATTCCGATCGAAGCGGCTTCCATGATGTTGAATCCCAAAAGGATGGAACCCATGAAGGTGGCAAAGATGCCAAACTGCGCTGCCGCACCCAAAAGAATCAAGCGCGGATTGGCTATGAGGGTTGAGAAATCCGTCATTGCCCCTATCCCAAGGAATATCAAAGAGGGGTAAACACCTTTGTTAACACCAAAATAGAGGTAGTTCAGCACCGAACCGGAATCGGTAACTCCCAGGCCTTGTTCCGAAACGCCAGGAATGTTTCCCACCACGATGCCAAAGCCGATGGGAACCAGAAGCAAGGGTTCAAATTCTTTGTTAATGCCAAGATAGATAAACACCAAGCCAGAGATGATCATCAGCAGGTTTCCCCAACTGATGTTCAGAAAGCCGGTAGTTTGGATGAATTGAGCTAATTCCTGCATGCCGTTAGTCCTCAAATTCGATCAGGGGGTCGCCTTCCTGAACGCTATCGCCTTTGCCAACATGGATTCTGGAGATTCTTCCACTGAGATTGCTGTGAATCTCAGATTCCATCTTCATAGCCTCCAAAATCACGACCACCTCACCCTCCTTCACAAAGCTGCCCTGACTAACTTTCACTTCAATGATGCTGCCTGGGATCGGAGCTCTGAGAGTTTTTTCGGAGGGAGCCATGCTTTGTTCTGTCAACACGGCTGCGCTAGGACGGGGGGTTTTGGGTTGGGGAGTGGGTTTTACTTCAGAACCTTCCAGGGTCATCATCAAGTCGCCTTCCTGGATGGGAGAACGTTCCTTCACGAAGATTTTTCCGATTTTGGCATCAAAAGGTGAGGCTATCTCGCTTTGCATCTTCATTGCTTCCAGGATGATAATCGTTTGACCCTTCTTTACTTCCTGGCCTGCAGAAACTGGGATAGACACGATCACGCCGGGAATGGGGGCGCGCACTTCTCCGCTGCCAGTCAGTCCTGTTGCGCTAAAACTGGGAGCCAGCGGCACCGCTTTTTCCTGGGAAGCCAGTTTTGGAATGCTCTGAATTTTATCGTCCTCTATCTGCACCAGATAGTCTGTGCCGTTGATGTTTATCTTGGCATGGGTAGGGCTGTATTCCACGATGCGGGCATCGTATTTTTCGTTATTTATCATTAGTTTATAGGTTTTCATCTTATCTCCGTTTTGCGTTTATTTCCCGGTTTGGCATGCTAAGCACCGCGCTGGCTCGCCATTGATTGGTGGGCGTTCTGCGGAAGGTCAAGGCCATTTTACGCCTGTCCTCCAAGCTTTGCTGATGGATGTGCAAAGCGGTAATGATAGCCGCGATCATGTTTTTGTTCAAGGTAGCCGAAGCTGCCACCACTTTACCGCCAGGACTTAGTTTCAGATCAGGTTTTGTCGTTTTGGGTGGGCGGTTCAGATGCACAAGCTGCCTAATCACCAGACTGGTGATCAGCAGTGCCGAAAAAACGGTCAGCATCCCGACCAGGGTAACGCTCACGCCATAGCTTAGCTGGTTGGCCAGAAAGCTGTCATGCAGGGCTTTGATTTTTTCCGGGCTTATGTCTTGAGACTGAAGGGAATAGCTGTCCCACTTACGTGAGCCTGGATTGGCCAGATTTAGCTGTTGCTTCAATTTTTTAATTGGCATATTCAAGCTGGCAGCCACTTCATTCAGCGTGGAAAGCTCGGTGAAACCATAAACGCTGAATTGCTGTGCAAGCAGAGCCCTATATGGAGTAATCCCCAGTTTCCTGAGGGTCATGCTATCCAACTTTCTGTTTTCGGGTTCCAGACCCAGATAGCGTTTCCAGCTATCGAGATTCTGTATCTCCAGCTTTACTGCCACTTCCGAAAGCAGGTTGCTGTCCTTGAAGCCGTATTCGGAAAGAATCTCCTTTTCGCGCACCAGGGTCAGGCTATCGGAAACAGCCTGTTGCAAAGGCAAAGCCTCTTCGGCAGCCTGGCCAAACAGGAGACAGGTGCTTACCAATATCAGGATAGTCAGGTATATATTGCGCATGCCTTGATCCTTTTACAGAGGAATGTTGCCATGTTTGCGGGGTGGAATGCTATCTTTTTTGTTAGCCAGCATTTCCAAGGCGCGAACAAGCCGGAAACGGGTTTGGGCAGGTTCGATGACGTCATCCACGTAGCCACGTTCAGCAGCATTGTAGGGATTGGCAAATTTATCGCGGTATTCTTCTTCGCGCTTGAGCAGAGCGGCCTTGGGGTCTTCCGAAGCCATGGCTTCTTTACGGAAGATCACTTCCACAGCGCCCTTGGGACCCATAACGGCAATTTCGGCGCTGGGCCAGGCATAAACCAGGTCAGCGCGCATATGACGGCTGTTCATTACGCAGTAAGCACCGCCATAAGCTTTACGGATGATCACCGTGATCTTGGGAACTGTGGCTTCGGCAAAGGCATAGAGCAGTTTTGCGCCGTTGCGGATAATGCCGTTATGCTCTTGTGAAGTTCCAGGCAGGAAGCCTGGAACGTCTTCCAACACCACCAAGGGGATATTGAAGCTATCGCAGAATCGCACAAAGCGGGCAGCCTTGATGCTGGCATCGATATCCAGAACTCCGGCCAGAACTTTAGGCTGATTGGCTACTATTCCAATCGAATGACCATTCAGACGGGCAAAACCAACCACGATATTCTGCGCGAAATTGCTCATCACCTGTAAAAACTCACCATCATCCACTATTGGATGGATCACATCCAGAATGTCGTAGGGCTTATTGGGGTTATCGGGAATCAGACTGTTTAGGCTATCGCAAAAACGGTTGATGGGATCAGCACTTGGAATGCAAGGCGGGTCTTCCATGTTGTTGGAAGGCAGATAGCTGAGCAGCAGCTTGATCAGCAGCAGGGTTTCCTCTTCGCTGCCGGTAATGAAATGCGCCACACCGCTTTTACTGGCATGCACTTTCGCCCCGCCCAGGTCTTCGGTGCTCACCGTTTCGTTCAATACAGTTTTTACAACCTTAGGGCCGGTGACGAACATATAGCTATTGTTCTTTTCCATCACTACAAAGTCCGTAATGGCAGGTGAGTAAACTGCTCCGCCGGCGCAAGGACCCAGGATGGCGGAGATCTGCGGGATCACACCACTGCTCATCACATTGCGCCAAAAGATTTCTGCATATCCGGCCAGGGCATCCACCCCTTCCTGGATTCTGGCTCCTCCAGAATCATTAAGCCCGATCAACGGACAGCCGTTTTTTATCGCCATATCCATCACTTTACAAATCTTTTCGGCATAGGTGATGGACAGTGAGCCGCCAAAAACAGTGAAATCCTGCGCAAAGATATACACAGGCCGTTCGTTGATCGTAGCGCTGCCGGTGACCACACCATCGCCGGGATGGACATATTGATCCATGCCGAAATTGGTGTTGCGATGCACCACAAACATATCGAATTCTTCAAAGCTATCGGGATCCACCAGCAGGGTTATGCGTTCTCTGGCAGTCAGCTTGCCTTTGGCATGCTGCTCTTCGATCCGCTTAACGCCTCCGCCCAGAAGAGCTTCTTCCCTTTTGGCCTTCAGCTTGTCCAAGGGTTTCAGATTTTCCATCTTTTTTTACCTTCTATTATCTTTTTGATTTAAATCATTATTAGCCATTGTCAAGATTAGCAGTGTGGTTTTTTAGTAAAGGGAAATCTTTGTGGTTCGAGAGCCGGTCTCTTGGCGGACTGGAATCATGTAGCCCGGGAAGCTGAATCCAGGTTACTCCATGGAATAGTATTCTGGGATTGGAGTAAGACCGACGATGGAGGACTAATGTTCTGCATCTAAAACCCTAATGCATCGCCTAAGTAGACTTCCCAAAAGTTGGCTGACGGATAAAACCCCGTGGCGAGTAATCTAACTTCACTACGGGGTTCTAATCTAAGGTTTGGCCAGATACTTGCTGGTTTATTCCTGTTTATTTTGTAGTAGTTTTCCTTTGTACTCCAGGGCCAGACCCCCAAGCAAGGCAAGCAGCGCCAGCAACAATCCGGTTAAGCTGAAGGCCAGACTGCGCTTGTAGCTGGCTGGAGCAAACTTCAGTTCCAGGCTGTATTTTCCTTTGGGAATCTTCATGCCGCGCAGCACATGGTTCACGGGGTAAATCTCAGTTTCCTTTCCGTTCAGATAGGCTTTCCAACCGGCTGGATAATACACTTCGGAGAGCACCAGGAAAGCATCCTTGTCAGTCAAAACATCATAACTAAGGGAATGCAGCTCGGCCTTCGTTTGCTGTGCATAAGCGCTATCGGGCTTTGAAATGCCGTTGATCTGGCTTTCCACGATTGCCGTTTGGCGAGGCTCAAAGCTGGGCTCAGCCATCTTTTGCAAGCGTTTGACCCCATCCGGGATTACCAGCAACGAATCCACAAACCAGGCTCGCGGCAAAGCTTTCAAATTCTGATAGATGTGCGCTCCCGTATAGCTGCCAAAAACCGGCCTGATCTGCTGCAACATACTGGCGTAGGGCAATGAATCGGGATATATGAAATATTTGGTGCTCAGCATATCCAAAACGGGAGTCGGAGTCTCTTTTCCCCCATCCTGGTAAACGCCTTTCAAGTAGCGAACCAATTCCCCGTCGCCATTTTCTCCGCCTTGCAGCAGCTTCAGGATATCGTCGTAGCGCTTGAGTTTTGCTGCGCTATAGCCATCCACGCTTTGATGGTAGTAAGCCCATTCTCCTGCAGGCCTTATCTGTCCCATGTTAAAAGGGTAAATCCGGAAGTTCTCTTTGTCTTCCAGCAGAAACTGGTCAAAATCCTGCATTTCAAAGCGGGCGGTTCTTTCGCTAAGCGGATAGAGATCTTTGAGGTATTTGCCTGTATAGATGTAGAGATCGATAAAGGTAATCAGGCAAAGCAGCAGCACCAAAGCTGTTTCTTTTAGCTTTCTGGCCGCATACAGGTAGCTCAGACCCATACTGATGGTCAAGAACAGCAGACTGATGATCCCGCTTTTATAAAGCATTCCCAGCCGCATATCTTTGATCTGCTCAAGCTGCGACAGGGCATTATTGGCCTGCAGACGCGCCGTTTCAGCTTCCGTGGTAAAAGGCAGCGAACCGAACACACTTTTCCCTAGCAGCAGGAACAGCACAAAGATGCCGCCGCTGATCCAAAAAGCCCGGAACAGGTTTTTTTGCCAGACTGAGTTGCCAGCCCTGGCTATCAATCCGTCCAAACCCAAAGCCGCTAAAAGCACCGCATTAAACTGCACCATAGTAAGGATCATGGAAGGAACCCGGAATTTATTGAACATCGGCAGCACCTTCAGGAAGAAATCCGATAAAGCCGGGGTAAAGCTGCCAAAACTTAAAAGAGTAAAAATGAAAGAGCTTATCCATAGAAATATGGACAACTTACGGTGCTTGCCAAACAGCGCCAGCACTCCCAGGGCCAGAACCACAATCCCGAAGTAGTTATAGATCTGAGTGAAGGGCATATAACCCCAATAGCTTTGGTTTATGCCCCCAAAAAGATCGGGAATGATGAAGGAAAATACTTCCAGAGGCGGAAAACTCCAGGCCTGGCCATAGCTTTTTTCCAAGCCGGCTGCCCCGCCACGCATTGTGTAATGACTATATTCCAGATTGCTCAGGTAAGGGTTCATCACCGCCAAAGCGGTCAATCCAAACGCCGCAACCAACAAAACAGTAGACAGGATCAAACGCTTTCCCTGCTTATCTTGTAAGCTGATAACAAGCTGATACAGCCAATACATCCCCACGAAGAGGTAAAGGTAATAGGAAATCTGAGGATGGTTTTCCCGCAATTGGGTTATCAGGAACGAGGCCAGCAATCCCAGATTAAGCAAGCCTGGTTTTTCAAACAGCCGGAACAGCGCCCAAACCACCCAGGGAATATACATGATGGCGCGAAACTTTGTGTTATGTCCAATATCGACAAGGCCCAGCCAATGACAGGAAAACATGAATGCCAGGGCTGCATAGAAGGCCAGCCAGGGGCTCAGCTTTTGCTGCCTGATCAGCAAAAAGACACCCAAACCTCCGATAAATAGCAGAAATATCCGCCAGTTGATCAGCTTGTCCGTCAGTTTGGAAAGGCTTTCCAAAAATGGATAGCGGTTTGGAAAGGAGATCATATAGCTGGGCATACCGGAAAACATCATCGGCGTCCACAGCGCATTGTCGCTGTGCGTTTCGTTGTAATCGATGATGGCTTTGGCAGCACCCTGCCATTGTGTGATGTCAGTAGCCTGGGGAGCTTGGTTTTGGAAGGCTACAGGGAAATAGAGCAGGCTGAGCAGTAAAAACAGCACCGCCACCAGGATCAGCGGCAAATACCTCGAAAAAGAGGCAAATTGAGGCAGGCTGGCTTTCGCAGGGGTTGTGTAGGCAGGTATATTCTTTTTAATCGGCTTCATTTTGGGGTTGACATTTTTGGCCGTCATAATATCCTCTGTTTTTCAGATAATTTTTTTACAAAGCAAATCAGACGGGGATATCGGTCAAGCAAAATCCCCGCATTGCATAAGGATAGAGACATGATTTTTACGTTTAACAAAAGAATTTACGGCTATGAATGCGACATCTATGGCCACATGAATAACGCTAATTACCTCCAGCTTTTAGAAGCGGCGCGCAGCGAAGCGATGATCGATATGAAGATACCGTTGTCTGCATTGAAACAGCAAAACATCCAGTTTTTTGTGTACCGTGTGGAACTGGATTATCTGAAAGCCCTCGATCTGGAGGAAGTGGCATCCGTGAAAAGCTGGTTCTACGAAATGAATCGCCTGAAAGGCAGATGGCAGCAGGAAGTGTATAATTCCTTGGGCGAATTGTGTTTAAAGGCTGAGCTCCTGATCGTTTTTGCCTCTGAAGGAAAGGCCAAACGCCTGCCTGTGGAGGTGTGGGAGGACTTCATGCAATACCTCGAACCGGGTTTACCCGGATAAATCCTCAGCAAATATTACAAAACTGCTCCCAATTGCCTGGCTGCAGGCCACTCCCGCACAGATCATGATCATACCACTATCATACCACATGATCATGTGGTATGATAGTGGTATGATAGTCTGCAGAGCGCAGGATGAGCCAAATCTGGGATCGTTCAGGCATCCCGAAAACACTTCAAAAGCAGCATCCTTTTACCCCCCTGCTTAGCTGCCATTTTTTTCTTGCCACAAAAAGCAGGCTTTAGATTCTTGGCAAACCAAACAAACCGGAAAGGAGGTTATCATGATCCACAGTTTCAAAGTGGTTCAGCAGCGTTTTATCCCTGCAATTACAATGGACGAAGCGTTCTGGATACATCTGGAAAACCCCTCTCCGGAAGAGGCGCAAAAGATCATCACGCGATTTGACCTGGAAGAGGATTTTATCACCGACCTCCAGGACGCCGACGAAAATGCGCGCTTGGAATGGGACGACAAGAACATGCTGATCATCCTGCGCGTGCCGATTTATTATAAGCATCGCACGGCCAGTGTTTCTTTTGCCACTGCCCCCCTGGGGATAATCGCAACACCGGATAAACTGATCACCGTTTCCTACTACGACAACGAGGTGCTTACCCAGTATCTGGACGGTAAACACCGCAGTTTTCCGATTACCCAACAGAGCTTTTTGCTGAACATCAATCTCCGTACAGCCATCTATTATTTGAAGTTTTTGAAGGAGATAAACCGGCGTACCACTCAGATCGAAAATGAATTGCACCAATCGATGCGGAACAAAGAACTGATCCGCTTGCTGCGCATGGAAAAATCGCTGGTATTCTTCAATACATCATTGAAATCCAATGAGATAATCCTGGAACGGCTCCAACGGTCCCGCTGGCTGCATAACGATCCTGAAGCTGAGGACATGATCGACGACGTAATCATCGAAAACAAACAGGCCATCGAAATGGCCAATATCTACAGCAGCATCCTTAGCGGAATGATGGATGCCTTTGCCTCGATTATCTCGAACAATCTGAACGTGGTGATGAAATTCCTTACCTCCATCACCATCATTCTGGCCCTGCCTACTCTGATCGCCAGCATATACGGCATGAATGTGCATCTTCCCTTTCAGGAAAACAGCTATGCCTTTGCCATTGTAATGGGAATTTCCGTGATGCTGTCCATCGGGCTGGTGCTGGTCTTTATTCGAAAAAAATACTTTTAAAGAGAGCCAAATATGTATTATCTCAGCGTTAGCGATACATTTTCCGCAGCCCACCGGCTCTGCGGTTATCAGGGTGCCTGCAGCAATTTGCACGGACATAACTGGAAGGTGCGCGTTGGCCTGCAAACCGACAAACTGGACGAAATCGGCATGGCCATGGATTTTGGGATCATAAAGTCTATTCTGAAACGCATTCTCGATGAATTTGATCATGCCTATCTGAACGATGTGAAAAGTCTTCAGGGCATGAACCCAACTTCCGAAAACCTGGCCCGTCTTATCTTTGACAGAATGGCCAAAGAACTCGAGCAGCAACCCGCCACGGTTTTTGAAGTGGAAATCTGCGAATCCGAACGCAGCAGCGTGGTGTACCGGCCATGATCCGCTTTGTGCAGTCCTTCTTCGTAAAAAGCGCGGTGGAGCCGGCCGATTATCCGGCTTCAGCCTATCCGGAATTTGCCTTTGCCGGTCGCAGCAACGTTGGAAAATCGACTCTGATAAACCTTTTGACCGACCATCATGGCCTGGCCAAAATATCATCGCACCCCGGCAAAACACGGCTGTTGAATTTCTTTTTGATCCGTTATAAAGTGCAGGATTCCGATTCGGTGGGGTTTTTGCAACTAACTGATCTGCCAGGCTATGGCTTTGCGGAAGTTGGCCAGGCAGAGCAGGAAAAATGGCGCAAGATGATCGGCAAATACTTTGAGCAGCGGACTCAGCTACGCAGCATCATCGTTCTGGTAGACATCCGCCACCCTGCAGACAAAAAGGATATCCAAATGCTTGAATTGCTGCGTTTGAGGAATATCGATCACTGCGTTGTGGCAACCAAAGCCGATAAAATCCCCAAGACCAAAATCGCCAAAACCACTAAAGAGCTGGCCAAAGAACTGGGATTGAAAGAAGAGCCCCTCTTCCCCGTATCAGCTTTGCACAATACCGGTTTGGAGCCGCTTTTCGCCTGGATTTACAGTAAACTAAGCTCATGAGGGAGTTTTCCACTAAGTTTGACCTAATTGTAGTGGGAGCAGGACATGCCGGAATCGAAGCAGCCCTGGCAGCAGCCCGGCGTGGATTGAACACCGCACTTTTTACCATCAAACTGGAAGCAATCGGGCGCATGAGCTGTAATCCCTCCATTGGAGGCCCCGCCAAAGGACATCTGGCCAGGGAAATTGATGCTCTGGGCGGTGAAATTGGCCGAGCCGCAGACCTCACTGGCATCCATTTCAGAATGCTGAACCGCAGCAAAGGCCCGGCAGTTTGGGCTCCCAGGGCTCAAAACGACCGTCAGATGTATCAGCAAATCATGCGCGAAACCCTGGAGAAACAGGATAATCTGCAAATCATCGAAGCCAGTATCAGCGATTTGCTGGTCGAAAACAATGCCGTGCAGGGAGTTAAAAGCCAGATTGGACGCTGCTACTACGCTCCCAAGGTGATTCTGGCCACCGGAACCTTCCTGAAAGGAAAGATTCACATAGGCAAGATCAGCTTTCCCGGAGGACGCAGCGGAGAACCTTCTGCAGATCAGCTTTCTGGTGCTTTAGCCACTTGGGGGCTGCAGGTAAGACGCTTTAAAACCGGCACCCCACCCCGAATCGACCTGCGAAGCCTGGATTACAGCAAGCTGGAAGCTCAGCCTGGAGACCCCGATCCCCTGGGTTTTTCCTACTACCGGGACATCGACCTGAAGAACCAGGTGTGCTGCTACCTTACCCGCACGACTGAACAGACGAACTCCATTATCCGGCAAAACCTCGATCAATCTGCCTTATATTCAGGAATAATCACAGGTATTGGACCCCGCTATTGCCCTTCCATCGAGGATAAAATCGTAAAATTCCCCCAACGGGACAGCCACCAGGTGTTTATCGAACCGGAAGGACTATCTACCTGTGAAGGCTATGTGAATGGAATCTCCACCAGCCTGCCACCCGACATCCAGGAACAAATAGTGCACAGCATACCAGGCCTGGAAAAAGCCACCATCCTGCGCTATGCCTATGCCATAGAATACGATTATGTTAGCCCGGACGAAATAGATAACACCCTGCAATGCAAGAAGGTACAAGGTTTGTATCTGGCAGGCCAGATCAATGGAACTTCCGGCTATGAAGAGGCTGCCGCCCAAGGTATGCTGGCTGGGATAAATGCCTCGCTGGCTTTGGAAAACAAAGAACCGCTTGTCCTATCCCGCAGTATGGCCTATATGGGAGTTCTGATTGACGACCTCGTTACCAGAGGAACCAATGAACCCTATAGAATGTTTACATCCCGTGCGGAATACCGCTTACTGCTGCGCCAGGACAACGCAGACGAACGCCTGATGCCTTTGGGCTACCAGCTTGGTTTGGTAGATGATGCCCGCTGGCAGCGCTTTAGAGCCATGCAACAGATAAAAGAACGCGAGATAGAAAAGCTGAAAGGCACGAATTGCCTGGTAAAAGGTGATCTGAAAGAACCCATCCGCTTTGCCCAATTGCTGAAAAGACCGGAAATCAGCTTCCACGATCTGCACAAATACGGTTATCAGATGCCAGCAGACCTGAATCCCGACATTTGTAGCAGACTGGAGCTGGAAATCAAATACGAAGGCTACCTATGCCGTATGGAAGAGGAGCTGCAGCGTTTTCGCAAAGCTGAGGATATGGAAATTCCTTCCGGAATAGATTTTCTGGCCATTCCCAGTATAGCCTGGGAAGCCCGGGAAAAGCTAAACCGCATAAAACCCAAAAGCATTGGCCAGGCTATGCGTATCCCCGGAATTAACTACAGCGACAGTGCTGCTTTAATGATCTGGCTACGCAAACAAGGCTCAGGAGTAAAATGAACATTGTAGCAGTTATTCCCGCCCGTTATGCTTCCACCCGATTCCCCGGCAAGGCCCTGGCCATGCTGCAGGGCAAACCGCTGATCCAGCATGTGTTCGAACGTGTAAAGGCCAGCGAACTTTTCGACATGGTGGTTGTGGCAACCGACCACGACCAGATAGTGGAAACTGTGATGGGTTTTGGAGGAAACATCGTGATGACCCCAAGCGATCTGCCCAGTGGTACAGACAGGGTTGCCGACGCACTGCAGTACCTGCCGCAGGCTGACCTGATCGTAAACGTGCAGGGTGATGAACCTTTGGTTGATACCTCGGCCTTGGCCAGGCTGATCGATGCCTTTCAGTCGGATAGAGTACAAATGGCCAGTCTGATGACCTTGATCACCGATCCCGCAATGCTAAACAATCCTAATATTGTAAAGCTGGTGGTTGATAGCGATGACGACGCACTCTACTTTTCACGCAGCCCGATACCCTTCAACCGCGACGGCCAGCCTGGAGTAAAATATCTGAGGCATATCGGAATTTATGCCTATCGCCGTGAAGTTTTGTG
>Ga0302250_1002421_pt1 | contig 11573 bp, 6 predicted proteins | sample AAG_RA_Asp_MG_FD_193536 | JGI IMG/M metagenome (GOLD analysis project Ga0302250, IMG submission 193536) | Enriched activated sludge microbial communities from anaerobic digester in WTTP, New Holstein, Wisconsin, United States - AAG_RA_Asp | ecosystem: Engineered > Bioreactor > Anaerobic >... | reverse complement strand
CAGACAATCAATCGCGTGGCTACTGGGGAACAAATGGACCTGACAAGTACTCTTGCCGCTGCTGGGGTCGGTGCTGGTGGTGTTGCGATCCCGGACTCCGGTGCTGCGCTGGGGAAAGTATTCAAGGGTGTCCTGCTTGCTGAAGCCCAATATGGCCTCGATTCCCTGCTTCATCTGGAACGACCATCCGGTGAAGGAATGGTGGGAGCTCTAGTGGCTGGGGCGGCAGGTGCTGCTCCTGGGGCTTCAAAGGTCCTTGCGCCCTGGGTAGAAGGTTTCCTGCGAGGGGTTTTTCTTGAGACCACTAACAATGTTCTTCAGAATATCATCACGCCCAAGTAGAGCAGCTTCGTAAATCCGCGCGACAGGGGACACCTGGAATGAAAGAGCGTATCGTTCTGACAGTGATCATGACGACTATTGGGGTCGTGCTTGGGTACAGCGCCTGGAAGAGACACAAACAACTCGCGGGGCAGGAACCAGATCACCATTTAGTACGGGTGTGGCCCTGGTTGAGCTGGCTTTGCGGCCGACCACTGCCGGACAACCAGGTTGAGCTGGAGTTCATCGTCTTCCAGCTTCTCAACCTTCTCTTTACGCTCCTCTGGGCACCTCTGCTGATGGTATTCGGAATCAACAACCTACTGGTACCTGTTCTGGTCGTAATCTATTTGGTAGTAGTGTGTTTTGTACCGCTTGCTGTGCAGTCCATCCTCAACATCGTTGACATACTGAAAAGGAGACGGCAGTAAGCACGTTAGATTCTCAAACGAGGATATCGGGGTTTTTGACGTCTTGGTCAAGCTCAGCATCCCCGCCCGCAGCGCCCGCACCGGCTCAAGTTGAGCGGCGTTGAGCGTGCCCTCCAGCAGCGAATCCACCAGCGCCAGCAGCTGGGCCGGGTCGGGCGGTGGGGCGGCGTCATTGTCTGTAAACAGGGTAAAAACCCCTGCCTTTAGGCAGGCCGTTTTCAACGCTACGCTCGCAGGCCGTGGGGCGGCGGGTTGACACGGAGCACGATGATGCTACAATGCCCGTATGAGCTACCGCAAGACAGCACACTCGGTCTACGATCTGAAGTACCACGTGGTTTGGATCACCACGTACCGCAAACCGGTCCTCCGCGGCGAGATTGCCACGCGGCTGCGGGAGCTGGTGCGGCAGACCTGCGCGACCCTGGACGTGTACATTCTGAGCGGGCACGTGGCGGTGGATCACGTCCATCTGCTGGTATCGGTCCCGCCGAACCTGGCGGTGAGCGACCTGATGCAGCGGATCAAAGGGCGCAGCAGTCGCCGGCTGCTGGAAGAGTTCGGCGAGCTGAACCGGCGGTTCTGGGGGCGGCATATGTGGGCGCGGGGCTACTTTGCCGCCAGTTCGGGCAATGTGACCGACGACATCATCAAGCAGTACATCGAATCCCAAGGGCAAGAACCTCCTGCGCCCGGCGACGAAGATTTCTCAGTTGGCGAGCTTTAGGCGACTTTCAGTCGCTGTCCAAGCCACCGGCTTTAGCCGGTGGTGGTTGACTTGAACGGTATTGGCCCTAGACCCTGCCCCACGCCGCCGCGGCCAGCTCCCGCGAACGGGCCGTGATCGCGGCCTCGTCCAGGGTCAGGAGCTGCCTGTCGCGCATCAACACGCGGCCGGCGCAGACGGTGGCGGTGATCGCCGAGGCCTCGACGCCAAAGAGGAGGTGCCACGGCAGGTTGCCGGCCGTCAGCGGCGTCGTGGGATGGTAGTCGAGCAGCACCAGGTCGGCGGCGGCACCGGGGACGATCTCCCCGAGCACCGTGTCGGGCCAAAAGAGGCGCGCCAGCTGGGCGTTGTGGCCATAGGCCAGCCGCAGGACCAGGTCCCCGGGCATCGCTCGCGGGTCGCGCCGGGCCAGCTTGTGCACCAGGTAGGCCGCCTTCATCTCGGCCAGCATCTGGTTGGAGAAGCCGTCGTTGCCCAGGGCGACGGGGACGCCGGCCCGCAGCAGCGCCTCGACGGGAGCCACCCCCACCGCATTGTTCATGTTGGAGCGCGGCTGGTGGGTGACCCAGGTGCCGGTGGCGGCGAGGACCTCGATCTCGCTCGCGTCCACGTGGACGCAGTGGCAGGCCAGCGTCCGCGGGCCGAGGATGCCGGCCTGATGGAAGCGGTGCACGACCCGTTTTCCCGATCTGCGCAGCGCGTCGTCCTGGTCGGCGGCGTCCTCGGCGACGTGGACGTGAAAGCCCAGGCCCAGCGCGCGGCCGGCCGCCGCGCAGGCGGCCAGCGTCTCGTCGCCGAGGGTGAGCGAGGCGTGCAGGCCGAAGGAGGCGGCCAACTGGGGGGCGGGCCGGGCGGCGAGCGTCCGGGCAAAGCGCACGTTCTCGGCGATCCCTGCTTCCATCTGCGCCGGCCCGTCGCGGTCGGTGACCTCGTAGCACAGGCCGGCCCGTACGCCGGCCTGCTGCACCGCCCCGGCGATGGCGTCGAGCGAACCGGGGATGGCGTTGGGGCTGGCGTGGTGGTCGATCAGCGTCGTCGTGCCGTGGCGCACGGCATCCACCAGGCAGACCAGCGCCGAGTAGCGCACGTCTTCCAGCGTGAGCGCCTTGTCCAGCCGCCACCAGAGGCGTTCCAGGATCTGGGTAAAGTTGGACGCCGGCTCGCCGGCCACGGCCATGCCCCGGGCAAAGGCGCCGTAAAAGTGGGTATGGGCGCACAGGGCGGCCGGCATGAGGAGCTGTCCAGCGGCGTCCCACCACGCCGCGGCCGGGTAGGCCGCCGACAGCTCGGCGCTGGCGCCCACGGCGGCGATGGCGCCATCCTGGATGAGCACCGCGCCGTCTTCGAGGAGCTGGGGCTCCTCGCCCAGCGTGGCGACGCGGGCGTGGCCGATGAGCATCTGGGGGGTGGGGGTGTCGTGTGTGTGGGTAGCCATCGAAACTCTCCTGACGCTAGGGTCCGGACGGGGCGCTTCCCGCGGCCATGCCGGCGCTATTGTGGGCGCCGCGCGGCGGCTGCCCGCGACAAGCGCCGGGGGACCGGGCGGAAACGCCTCGGCCTTGCCAAGGACTCGCCCCTGTCCCCGTCAGTCCAGGATGAACCCCGCCGACCCGCGCACGCCCCGCAGGAGCAGCAGCATCTCGGCGGCCGGCCGCAGTGAAAGGGTGCCGGCAAAGGGCTCCTTCAGGGTGCGCTCCAGGATGCGCCAGTCCGTCGATAGGCGCAGGCGGACGCAGGGGTCCTCGAAGCTCAAGGACCTGTCCGCCAGGGAGAGACGCATCTCGCGGCCGCCCTCGCGCCGCCGGATGGTGTCGCCCACGATGCGGAAGGCATTGTCCTGGGCCTGCCCGTAATCGTTTTCGTTGAGAAAGAGGCGCGGCTTGTCGGCGTACGGCCGGCCCTGGTGCACGCAAAAGGTGGCGCAGTTGCCGCACTCGTTGCAGAGGTCGGCGAGGTGCACGATCTGGCGGGCCTGTTCGACGGCAAAGGGCTCTTTGCCGGTGACGACGATGCGGCCGCCCTGGCAGGCCAGCACGGGCAGCCGCCAATGCTCGGGCTCGACCCGGTAGGCCAGGTTGGCGCGGTTGGGGCAGACCTCGACGCACTTGTCGCAGAGGGCCGCGCACTGCAGGCAGCGGTCGGCCTCCCGGCGCGCCGCCTCCTCGTCGAGGGTCTGCTCCACCAGGGCAAAGCCGGACCGTTCGGCCGGGGGCAGCGTGGGCGGCCGTTCCTGCGCGCTGCGGCGGGCCCGCCCCCCCTTGAGCCGCGCGATCTCGGCCGGGGCGGCGGCCGGGGGCGGGAAGGAGGCGGCGGCAAAGGAGAGTCCCAGCTGCGCGCAGATGGCCTCGGCCGCCCGCCGGCCGTCGGCGCAGGCGGCGATGATCGTCTCGGGCCCGCGCACGGCATCCCCGCCGGCATAGACGCCGGCCGGCCCCGCCCCTCCCGTCGCCGGGTCCACCACGATGGCGCCGTCGGCGCGCAGCACAACGCCGCTGCCCGCGAGGAAAGGGGCGTGCGGCGCCTGCCCCACGGCGACGACGATGCTGTCGGCGGGCAGGGTAAACTCGCTCCGCGGGATCGGGAGCGGTCTGCGCCGGCCGTCGGCGTCCGGCTCGCCCAGCTGGTTGCGCACGCACGCGAGGCCGGTCAGGCGGCCGGCCTCGCGCAGGACGCGCTGCGGGGAGACGAGCTCGTGCAGGACGTTGCCCTCGGCCAGCAGGTCGTGCACCTCTTCCTCCTCGGCCGGCATCTCGACCCTTGTGCGGCGGTAGACAACGCTCACCGGCCGGCCGACCAGCCGCCGGGCCGTGCGGGCCGCGTCCATCGCCGTGTTGCCGCCGCCGATCACGAGCACCCGCGGCCCCAGCTCCACCTTCTCTCCGCCGGCGACGCGCGCCAGCAGGTCCAGCGCGGTGTAGAGGCCCGGCCCGGCGGCCCCTTCCAGCGCCAGCGGGGCATCGTGGGGGTAGCCGCAGGCGACGTAGACGGCCGCGAAACCCGCCGCGAGCAGCCCTTCCGGCGGGGTTGTGATCGGGTGGGCCAGCTCGATCTGGACGCCGAGGGCGCGAATTCGGGCGATGTCGGCCTCCACGACCTCGCGCGGCAGGCGAAAGGCGGGGGCCAGGCGCAGCATGCCGCCGGGGGTATCCTGGGCCTCGTAGACGGTCACCGGCACACCGTTCAACGCCAGGAAGTAGGCCGCCGCCAGCCCCGCGGGGCCGCTGCCGATGACCGCGACGCGGCGGCCGGTGGGCGGCGGGGCCGCCAGCGATACGGCCCCGTGCTCGGCGGCAAAGCGTTTGAGTGCGCGGATGGCCACGGGCTCGTCATAGTTATTGCGCGTGCAGCGGGCCTGGCAGAGGTGGGTGCAGACGTAGCCGGTGACGGCCGGCAGGGGGTTGCGGGAGAGGATGACGGCCAGGGCGCGGCTGTACTCGCCCTGCGCGATCAGCCCGGCGTACACGGGCACGTCCTGGCACACGGCGCACGCCGCGGTGCACGGCGCGGCGATGCAGTCCCACAGGCCCAGGCGGGAGTCCACCTTGGGCAGGACGGCTGGAAACCAGCCTTTCTTGTAGCGCGGGTTCTGGCGGGCATCGCGGGCCGCCTGGGCCAGGCGGGGCAGGCTGTTGCGGGCCAGGTCGTCGAGGCTGTCGGCGCCCTGGGCGCGCATCGCCGCCGCGATCTCGTCGAGGTACTGCCCCAACCGGGCGTAGCCGCCCGGCTTGAGGAGGTCGGAGGCGACGGTGACGGTGCGGGCGCCGCAGGCCAGGAGGGCCGCCACGTTCAGGGCGTCGGCGCCGGCCGAGTAGGAGACGGCCAGCTGGCCGCGGAACTCGCGGCTCAGCTTGTCGAAGAGGGCCATGGTCACCGGGTAGAGAGGCCGGCCCGACATGTACATCTCGCCGCCGGGCAGGTAGCCCTTGTGGTTCGCCAGCGCCAGGGTGTTGCTCAGCTTGACGCTGAAGGCGAGGCCGCGGCCGGCCGCGACCTGCTGCACGGTACGGATCAGCTCGACGGCGCGGGAATACTTCAGGTCGTGCTCAAAGACGCTGTCGGGGATCTCGAGCTCGCGGAAACCCAGCTCGTCGTGCAGGATGTAGAGCACCGTCTCGCGCCCCAGCAGGGTAGGGTTCAGCTTGACCGTCGTGTGGAGGCCGCGTACCTCCAGGAGGTAGCGGGCGATGAGCTCGATCTCGTCGGGCGGGCAGCCGTGCATGGTGGAGAGGGTGACGTTGTCCACCAGGCGGGTGGGGATGGCGATGTCGGCGAACTGGGGAAAGTCGTGGGCCAGGGTGTCGCGGATGGCGGCGAGCGCCGCACTGGCGTCGGCCAGGCGGTCCATGAAGCGCGTCAGCGGCGGGCTCTGGATGCCCTCCAGGTTGTAGCCGACGCTCATGTTGAAAATCGTGTCCCAGGTCTCGGGGAAGCCCAGGTGCCGCTGGAGGATGTGGAGGAGGGCCCAGGCCTTGACGTACTCGTCGGCCGACTGGTCCAGCTTGAGCTCCTGCGACCACTCGACGTTGTAGCCTTCGTCGGCCATGTCGATGCAGGGGCGGGGAATCTCGAGCTCGTCCATGATCTGGACGGTCTTGAGCTCGATAAAGCGGCCGCCGCAGAGCCAGGCGCAGACAATGTTCTGGGCGAGCTGGGTGTGGGGGCCGGCGGCCGGCCCGACCGGGGTGCCCAGCGGCCGGCCGTAGAGCTCGCCGGCGTACGGGGCGCCGGGGACGGGCCGGTGGAAAAGGGCCCGCGGGATGCCGAATAGCGTGTCGTTCGTCTCGAGCTCCTGGAGGGCCCAGCGGAGCAGGGTGGCAAAGGGCAGGGGATGCATGGCTGGGGGCATCAGTGCACCTCGACAAGGCTATAGGAGTGGACTGCGGATAGTATACGACAACGGCGGGGCGGTGTCAATGCACCCGCGGGCGCCTGGCGGGGGGCGGCACGCGCGCCGTCCTTACAGGGCCTGGGCAGGGACGAACCACGGCCCTATCAAGGTCGCTGGCCCCTGCTGGCCCGCGCCCGGCTCCTGCAACCATGCGGCAGACACCAACAAAGGCAGAAAAAAGCCACACCAGGTAGATGCTCAAGACAGCAGGAAGACGATGCCGGCGGCGCTCCCGAGGGCAAAGCTGGTGAGGTTCCCGATGGCGTGGCTGAGGAAGCAGCTCCAGAGCGAACCGCTGCGCTTGAAGAGATACCCTTGCAGATAGCTGAAGGCAAACACGTAGAGGACGGCGCCGACCATCTCGGCTGACGCCAGCTGCCCATCGCGCAGCCAACGGGGAAAGTGAATCAGCAGAAACAGGCCCGAGGTGATCAGATTGGCCCACCTGAACCGGGTCATGGTCAGGAGCCGCTGCAAGATGAATCCCCGGAACACCACCTCTTCGGTGACCCCCACCAGGATGACCCCGCCGATCCACTGGCTCCAGGCAAAGCCCAGGTTGACACCGTGGAACCCGACGACCAGGCGTTGACCGACCAGGTAGACGGCCAGGAGGCCTCCGGCCAGCAGGCCGTACAAGATGCCCGGGCGGACGTTCTCCCGCAACTGGAGATAGGTCAGTGGATCCTGCCGGTCCACGTAGCGCAGCAAAAGCAGGACCGGCAAGGTCCAAACGGCGAGCTTGACCAGGTTCTCCACGATCAGGAATAGCGGGCCACTGCCGAAGCGCGGGGTAATCAGGAGAATGTAGCCACTCCACGCCGCAAAGAAGACGACGAGGTAGAGCAGCAGCGTGGGGAGGGCGGCATACTGGCGGCGGCGGACGATGTCTGGGACCGGCGGCATAGGCACTTCCTGAAAACCTGTTTGACCGCGCCTATTATACCGCAACTTGACGCGCTCTACCGGGCGTTGGATGCGTTTCTGGAGGCCAATGAGATGAACCAACGAAAATGCTCCGCCGCGTTACGACGGCGCCGCCTGGCACACCGAGACGTGGACGCCGCCGGGTACCCCCACCTCACCTATGCCGAGTCGATCAGCTCCACCGCGGCCCACCTGAAGTATGCCTATTTCGACAGCAGCGCCTGGCATTTCCATAGGTTTTCAGAGATAAATCTATTGACGATAGCAGGGATATCTGTTACCATGGTTGACGGGTAATTTTCGTATTGGCAGGGGCATTACGCCAAAGGAGGATCCCGGTGGTCCACGCACTTACCCAAGGCGCATTCAGTATCGTCGTGCTGCTCGTCATCCTCGGTTCTGCCCTCCCGATGTCCTCGCTGGCGCAGCCCTTGGCCGGCCCGAATATGCCAGTCTCTGCCGAGGAGGTCGCACTTCCTGAGAAGGCAACGGGTCGCGATGTGCCGATGGGGCCGCCGGCACCTTCGCGGACAACTCCAGGCGCCGGCAGCCATGCCCTCCTCTCTACAGGTCATCCGGCTGAGGACTATGTCTTTGTGGCTTGCACGGGCGGGCCGGGCGTGGTCCGGTTCGACGGGCAGACCTGGTTCACGGTGAGCAACGGTTTGGAGGCGGGGGCCCTGGTCGTTCACCAGATTGCGGTCGACCCGTTCAACCCAACAACTCTGCTGATTGCCACCGATGACGGTGTCTACCGGACGGACAATGCCCTCGGCGCCTTCACCTGGACCCAGAAGCTTGTCACGCGCACCCTGAGCATCGAGGCCGACCCATGGACGGCGGGTACCTTCTACGCCGGAGTGCTGACCGGACACCCAGCTTTCCTGACCACGACGGACTGGGGAGAGCACTGGACGACGACGGCGCTTGAGGGGGGGGCGCTGGATAGGCCCACCGACATATGCGTCGGCCGGCCCGGAACGCCGACGACCATCTACATCTCTGACTCGCACGATGGGTTCTGGCGCAGCAGCGACGGCGGCGCGCACTTTGAGCGCAAGACGGACCCCAGCGGCAATTTCCAGGCCTGCGCGGTGGACCGCGACAATGCCGCCCAGTTGTTCATGGCACGCCCCAACTGGGTCGGCGGCACCCTGGCCCGGAGTACCGACGCCGACGGCGAGAACAACTGGAGCATTGTCGCACCGGTGACGGGCAAGCAATACCTGGACGTGGCGGTCGACCCCTACACCGGCTGGGTCTGGTCACTCTATACCGACTACGGCGTCCCAGGTCCGGTACTGTGGACGGAGTCGCCGTGGACGGACACGACCTGGATCTCGACCACCCTGGGCAATGGGCCCCGCAAGCTCGACTTCGGCCGGCCCGGGACGACCTGGGTCGCCGGCAGCCGCATCGACTACGGAGGTTGGACCCAGGTATGGGTGAACTATGACAACGGCCAAGGGCTGTGGACGGATCGAGGATTTACGGGGCAGTGTGTTGCCCCGAATGACATCGTGGCCCTGGCCCGTTCCTACTACGCCCTGGTCAGTCCGACGCTCTCCCTGGTAGACATCGACCCGCGCCAGGTGACCGCCGATGGTGTCGCCACCGCGGCGATCACCGTGACGGTCCAGGATCAGCACGGCCAGGGCCTGCCCAACGTCATGGTGACCTTGACCCATAGCGGGGTCGCCACCCTCACGCAGCCCCTTAGCCCGACCAATGCCGCCGGGCAGGCCTTCGGTACCGTGCGCAGCCACACGCCCGGAGAAGTGCGGATTTCGGCCCAGGCGGCAGGCGTGCCGCTGGGTGAGGAAGCGGTGGTGACTTTTGTGGGGGTCGACCTGGCCGCGCAGAAGAGCGGCCCGGCCGTCGCCGCGCCGGGGACAGCCTTCTCGTACACTCTGACCTTGGAGAACGCCGGCCGGCTGGCGGCCTCGGGCGTGGTGGTGACCGACACCCTGCCGGCGGAGCTGGCCTTTATCACGCACACAGCGCCGTTCACCCTTTCCCGTAACGGGCGGGTTCTCACCTGGGACGTGGGCACGCTGGCCAACGGGGCCGCCACCTCCTGGACGGTAACGGTGACGCTGGCGATGACCGCGCCGCAGGGGGCGGAACTGGAGAATACCGTCACGGCCGGTTCGCCCGCCGCCGAGCACAACCGGGCCAACAACCAGGCGGCGGTAACCACGCGGGTGCGGGACGCGCTGGCGGCCACGCCCGACAACCCCTTCCTGGCGGTGGCCGCCGGGGCGCGCGCGGACCTGGTCATCACGGTGCGCAACACCGGGCTGAACACGGTCCACGACCTGGCCGTGACCCTGCCGCCCGCTGTCCCCGGCCTCTCCGCCACCCCTCCCAACCTGGGGGACCTGGGGCCGGGCGCGAGCACCACCTTTGCCCTGACCTCGAGCCCGCCCACGACGACGGTCTCCGGTTATTACCAGGGCGTGGTGCTCGTGCGCAGTGCCGCGGGGGCGCAGGCCGGCGTGGGGCTGACCCTCTACGTGGCCGGTGGGCCGACCGGGACGGTCGTGTTCAGCGTGACCGACGAGATCTCGGCCGCCGTGGCCGGGGCCGAGCTGACACTGATCTCAACCACCGGAGAGCTCTCCTTCCACGGGCAGGCCGGCCCGGAAGGCACCTATACCTTCAACAGCATTCCCCAGGGCAGCTACCTCTACCAGGTCGGCGCACCGGGGTATGCCGTTTTCTGGGGGTCGGCCGAGGTGACCGGCACCCACGGCCAGATCAACGTCGTCCTGGCCTCGGACTATGTGGACTATGAGTGGTGGGCCGAGGAGACGACCATCACCGACACCTACAACATCTACCTGACGATCACCTACCAGCTGGGCAACCGGCCGCTCCTGGTGCCGTGCGGCCCCTGGCTGGAGGCACCGCTGCAAGGAGGGACCTACCGGGGCGAGTTCTGCCTGTACAACCCCAGCGGCGTCTCGTTGACCAACGTGCACCTGGAGCGCGGCACGCTGGACGCGGACATTGGCGTAAGCTTTGAGAACGGCGGGGACCTGGGGAGCGTCGCGGCCAGCCGCACCGTCGCCATCACCTTTACCAGTGGGGTCGGCTTCCCGGACAACTATGCTGCCGGGGATCTGCTGGTCCTCGGCGTCTACAGCGAGAACCACCCCTTCCGCAGCGTCCTGCACGTCTTGGTGAACCCCGCGCCGATTACCTGTACCTGCACCCTGGAAGGCGACCTGTTCCGTACCCACTGCTACTGGCCCCGCCAGCCTGGCGGGGGCGGTGGGGGTGGCGGAGGGGGCGGCGCGCCCCCGCCGCCCTACATTCCGCCGCCACCCAACCCGCCGCCGCCCGCGCAGGCGCGCCTGCGCCTGTCGCAGGGCGCCACCCTCGCCCGGCAGGCCTTTGTGGCCAACCTGGCCATGGCGAACCACTCGCCTGAAGACCTGACCGCGGTCAGTATCACCCTGACCATCCGCGACGCGCAGGGGCAGGACGCCCGCGCCTTTTTCGGCGTGGATGATACCCAGGCCCGTTGGGGCCGCCTGGAAGCCGAGGAGAGCCGGACCTGGCGCTGGACGCTGGTGCCGCTGGCCTGCGCCGGGGGGACGGAGCCGCGGGGATTGGATTACTACATCTCGGCCACGGTCGCCTTCAGCGTCAACGGCAGCCTGGTGGGCTTCCAGACGGTGCCGGAGCGTCTGACCGTCCGCCCGCAGCCGCGCCTCTTCCTCTACTACTACCTCCCGGCCGCGATCGAGGCCGGCGTACCCTTCCGGGTGCAGGTCGTCGCCCAGGATTGGGGCTACGGGCCGGCCCGGGACCTGCGGATGAGCGTGCCGGCCTTGCAGACGTCCGGCGCGGAAGGCGTCGCGTTCCAGGTGATCGGGAGCGACCTGGAGCTTGGCGACATTGCGCCCTTCCAATTAGCCCTGGGCTACGTGGACCTGCAGGCCAACGTCGATGCCACGGTCGAAAACGTGGGAGCGCAGCTGCGCCAGCGGGACCTGCGCGGGTTGCGGCTGAACCCCTTGATCCTCAGCGCGCGCGTGTACCTGGTGTACAGCGAAAGCGTGCAGTTTGAAACGGAGAGCACGCTGCCCGACCCGGGGTGGGAGTGCGCGCCGGGAGAGCCGCCGCCGGCACCGCACCTGGTGCGGGTGGTAGGGACGGCGATCACGGTTACAGCCTTCCCTGGGGACCTTGTCACGCACACCTACACGGTGTACAACCTGAACCTGTCCGACCCGATCAGCATCTCCCTGGAGGCGTATTCGGAGAACGG
>Ga0302250_1002419_pt1 | contig 11588 bp, 8 predicted proteins | sample AAG_RA_Asp_MG_FD_193536 | JGI IMG/M metagenome (GOLD analysis project Ga0302250, IMG submission 193536) | Enriched activated sludge microbial communities from anaerobic digester in WTTP, New Holstein, Wisconsin, United States - AAG_RA_Asp | ecosystem: Engineered > Bioreactor > Anaerobic >... | reverse complement strand
ATCGAGCCGCGGGAAGATGCCGCCCAGTTCCTTGTTCAGGTCATGATCTTCCCACTGTTCATGAAAGAGCTTTGACCTGAAGGCCTTCCCATTGTCCAGATAGACGTACTGCGGAAGTACCGCCATAGTCTGTCTGTCATTATCGGCGATCTGCGAGGCGTTGATGAAGCCATTGCGGAAGGCGGTCAGGATATGTTGACTATCTTCGGTAAAGGCTAAAGATGCTCCCACCGGATACCTGCTTGCCCAGTCCATCACCATGATCATGGTCATGCGTTGGGCTCTCCCGGTCTGGGGATTGATGATATCGAAGGAGAGGGTATGTCCATCGGCCACCCAGACCTCGCCCACAGCTAAGCTGCTATCGTCTCTGCGGATGGACTTGATGACTCGCTCGGAGACATATTTACTGCCTTCTCTGGCCTGATACCACTCAGCCGGATGGGTCTCTGCCCATTCCTCGCACCAGCGTCTCAAAGTCCGTTCATGGGTTGGTGAATCCAGAAAGCCCTGCCTGGCCATCTGCTTCATATTGACGATGGCGGAACCGATCTTGATCCGGTTAGGGCTGAGTAGCTTGTTGAGCAGATATTGCTGCTCATGAAAGGTGATCTTGCGCTCCTTGCGGGTGCTCTTGCTCTTATGGATCAGAGCGAACATATTGAAGTTACTCTCGTAATAGGTCTTGATCCATTCCCGTAGTGCCCGTTCCTGCCTCGGACCTTTGAGTTCCTTCAGTTCCGGAACTATCCTGCCCGCATTGTAGTCGGTAGTGATCCGCTTCCAGGCAGTGGTACGGGATTGTGCGGCATCCAGCCTCTTGATTGCCTCGAAGCAGAACTGGGCATAGAGCTGCGCCTCTTCCTTGTGCAGCAGCTTCTCCTCTTCCACCGGAGCCAGATCAATGTAGTCTGGATAAAGATCGATCACCACATCGTTATCTTTGGCGTCATGAATCTGGGAGATTACCACCTCAAAGAACTGCTGCTCGTCATATCCATAGTAGTCCTCTTTATCCGCATCGTCCTTATCCGGCAGCGTGGTATCTTTATTGAACTGCTCCGCGTAGGCGATCAGATAGCTTTTATCGGGTTCCGGAGCATCCTTTCTGGTCCTGTCCACCACGAAACATCTGCCGCCTGGCTTGATCTCCAAGGATAGACCTTGGTGCTTCAATAGCTCATTCAACTCAGCCAGCTTTGCCTTATACTGGTCATAGAACTCAGGAGTGGGTCTTTCATCAAGCGGATACATTATTGCCTCCTGTAGCTATTTCAGTGGAACCACTTGTTCCAACAGAAGCATCATCATAATAGACCAGGAAGACACTGGGGAAGCAAAACTCGCCCAGTTTGATCTCTTCTTCAAAGTAGAGTTCCGGTCTTCGTAACTTATCCCGATACCTTTCATACTCGGCAGCAATGATCTCCTCCGTAGCAAGGATGAAGGTTTTAATCGTGGCTCCGTTCTTGGTGGGGATCTGATGCTTGAGTGCGGTCAGTTTCCCTGCCGCTACCATGCGCCTGATCGTCTTCAGGTTCTTGCCCAGCAGCATGGCTACCCTGTCCAAGGGCAGCCAGATGTAATCGACTCTACAATCCATCTGTATATCCTTTAAGAACCGTGACCCGCTTGGACATTTTCCCAGGGACTGCCGTAAAATGAGGCTAAGCGCTTGGACATTTTGCCCTCTCATCATAGTTATCAATGAGTTAGGCTGTTTTTCACCCCCCACTTGGACAGGGCTACCCGCTTGGACATCCCCACATTTCACCAGTTTCTGCCTTCCGATTGGTCTTGCTTTCGCTGTAGTCATGCTACACCTCTCTTATGTATTAGTAGGGTGCTAACAACCACAAGCGCAGAACCTTGGGAAGTCCTTTCCGCTCAGTTTGCGGGATTTCTTAAAGATTGTCCGGCAATCACTTATTATCCGCCAGAGTCACAGTATGCACTTTAGTATTGACTCCAATCCACCTCCCGGTAGACTGGCATCAGGAACCATAATTGCAGCCGCAAGGAAACGGTCAATGGTAAAGTTGCTATACGGAGTCAACAATGAATAAACCTACAATAGGACAACGCCTTAGCTTGGTGATTAAGGCCATGCGACTCAAGGATTACCAGTTTGCCAACAAGTATGGCATCTCCCGTGCCTCGCTTTCTCGCTACAAACTAAATGAGAGATACCCTGATCCCGAGTTCTTGGAATCACTCTCCAAAGATCAGATCAACCTCCACTGGCTCTTTACGGGAAGCGGTTCCATGTATGCCAAGGATGAGTTCCAAGAGCTTATCCAATCCAATCAAGTACCTACAAAACTAAACAATCCAGATACAACGAACCCCACCATAATCTCTCCAATCCTGCATCCCATAACCAAGCAGGAATTCGATCCAACGAGATCTATCACCTTTCCGATAGTGGGTGAGATCGCTGCCGGACCTCCGATGGAGATCAGAGACGAGTGGAGTCAGGTGGGTCAGATCCAATTGCCTGTCTCATTCCTACCCGGGAACCCCAAGCAATACACTGTCTTTCAAGTAAATGGACAGAGTATGGAGCCTGTGATCCAGCATCAGGACATCGTGGTCATCAAGAGTGATCAGAGTTGGGAAAATGCCGATGGTAAAATTGCAGTTGTAAGGACTTACGATGGTCTCACCATCAAGAAGGTGCAGATCGACCACCACAGGCAACAGATTATCCTCCAACCATTTAATATAGACTACCCGGTTCTTATTTTAGACTCAGATTGGAATTACGGAGCTTTCCTGATCGGCACAATCGCACTCCAATTGCGCTTTTTCTAATTTCAAAGTTCCGATTTTCCAACTGCTCTTTCCAAAGCCTGTCCAAACGCCTCGCTAATTTGCAGTAATAGTGTCAGCAAACAGTCCAAATACGTCCAAATAGGCACTTGGACATATCCAAAGCCAGTCCATCGTATCTCGCCACCAATCAAAGCCTTATCTCCACTTTACCCTTGTGTCACAACTTGCAGCTTTGGGTGTCAGTTTATAGTATGAGTTAACCTGGTAGTTTAGATAAAATATGTCCTTGTTAAATGAATATCCTTGACAATTATTTGCCAGCTTTCAGGTTAGCACAAATTAAGATTTAGTTGGAACTAAGCGATCCCAGTATTTATCAAGTGGTTTAACTGATCCAGGCAATGACAGCCGAGTTTACTTAAACCAACATGCTCCTTATCATGAGAAGATGTGGATAAGGCTGCATTGGCTTGATGCTCCATTTAATAAACTTAACCTATGTGTCCTGGGAGCCCGCTCCAACTGAGCGTTTATTACTTAAAGGAGCACAGCCATGCCAATGGTCAATGTTGACCCCACTGTCATCGACAGCTTGCAGAATGCTGTCAATTCGCTTTCTCTTCAGATTGCTTCAAAACCGTTGTTTGACACAGGCAACACAGGTTTTATGCTGCTTTGCTGCAGCCTCGTGATGCTGATGACCCCTGCCTTAGCCTTCTTTTATGGAGGGCTGGTTGGCAGAAAAAATGTCCTAACTATAATGATGCAAAGCTTTGTTTCGCTTTGCCTGACAACCGTTATTTGGTTCACGGTTGGCTATTCACTTTCTTTCAGTGGTAGTTTGGCTTCCGGAACCGATTTCTTTGGCATTGTTGGCAATTTAGACAAAGCTTTTTTACATGGAGTTACTCTCACCAGCGCTTTTTCGGGAAACGGAACAATTCCTGAAGTTGTATTTATCGCTTATCAAATGATGTTCGCCATCATTACTCCTGCTCTCATTACCGGTGCATTTGCCAATCGCGTTTCCTTCAAAGCCTACCTCATTTTCCTGGTTGTTTGGCTTTTCTTCGTTTATTTCCCCTTCACACACATGGTTTGGGGCGGTGGTTTAATGGCAGCCTGGGGGGTTCTGGATTTTGCAGGTGGGATAGTAGTGCATGCCACAGCCGGTTTTGCAGCCCTGGCCTCTGTGATCTATGTCGGCAAGCGTAAGGTTGTGGATAGCGGAAATCATAACATTCCCTTGGTGGCGATTGGAACCGGCTTGTTGTGGTTTGGCTGGTATGGATTTAATGCAGGTAGTGAGTTATCTGTTGATCCCTTAACATCCATTGCCTTTCTGAACACGGATATAGCAGCGTCTTTTGCAGGTATTTCATGGTTGGTGGTATCCTGGATATATGAAGGGAAACCAAAGTTTGTGGGTTTAATGACAGGTGCCGTCGCTGGCCTGGCAACCATTACTCCCTGTGCTGGCTTTGTCCCATTGTGGAGTGCACCGATAATCGGAATTATCGCCGGATTGGTTTGCTATCTTGCCGTAAATTTCAAGAACAGAATGAAATGGGATGATGCCCTGGACGTTTGGGGGGTGCATGGAGTTGGAGGTGTATCTGGAACCATTCTCCTGGGCGTATTCGGCTCTGAACTGATCAATCCCATCGACAAAGGTGGAGCGTTGCTGAACGGCAACGTCCGATTCTTCCTTACGCAAGTCATAGCCGTCATCGTTGCCTCAGCCTATGCCTACGTGTTCACATATATAATGTTGGTGCTGATTAATAAGATCACCCCCGTAAAAGTGACCGAATCCGACGAAGTAATGGGACTGGATGAGTCACAACACGGCGAGATTGCTTATATAGATTAGGTTTCTCCCTCTTCACATCCCTCTGCCTGCAATTTAGCTGTCCATGCGTCTTATGCAGGCAGAGGACATAAACTCAGCAGGAGTAATAATGGAAATGCAGTTTGCCAAAATGCAGATATTGGAAATAGGTCTGCTGATCCTGGGAGCATATTTGGGCGGACTTGTAGCCCAAAAACTAAAGATTGGAGAGATTGTAGGTCAAATCCTGGGAGGAATGTTCGTAGGTCCCCATTTTTGGGAATGGGTTCATAACGTTCTGCTAACCAATACCTTCCTGGGATCACATCCCAGCCTTGGTTTCATCAGTAATTTCTATACCCGGGGCGGGTTTCAAACCTACACCCAGATCTTCGAGAGCTATCATTTCATTACCTTCCTTTTCCTGGGGGTCATTGCGTTTTCTTTGGGCGAGGAACTGCATCACGAACGTTTGAAAAGAGTTGGGGTTAATGCTACATTAATCTGCATTTTTCAGGGCTTGGTAACTTTCGCTTTCATTTCTATCGGGATAAAACTGTTTTTCTGGCACAAGTTTGGCTGGTTGGATGCTTTCCTGATTGGGTCAATCGGCATTGCCACAGCTCCGGCGATTACTTTTATCGTGATGAACAAATTCAAGATAGAGGGAAATCTGAAGAACATCCTTGCCAATATAGTGGTGCTGGATGACATCATGGAAGTTATCATCTTCAGTGTGTTTCTGGCAGTTGCCCAATCCAAACTGGGAGGTACCCATGATCTGTCTGCATCGGGTCTGCTATACAAAATCGCTAAGGAACTTGGATTGTCGGTTCTGGTAGCGATCGGCATCTTCCTAGCCCTCAAGTTCGCTTTTCGAAGACGGGAAGCAGTGGATGAAAACCTCCACGAAACCGCTAATCCGGAAGACAGAACCTTCCTTTCCACTGTCTTATTCAATACTCCCACACCTTCGGTAGAAATCCTTCTTACAATTATCGGAGTAGTCGCAATTGGTATTGCTTGGGCAATCCATATCGAGGCGCCTTTCCTGATTTCAGCAGTTATCGCTGGTTATCTGATAGCCAATTATCATCACAGCTCTTTCTTCGACAGCCTGAAGCTGGACAACGTAATGACCATCTTCAATCTGCTCTTTTTCGGCATGATCGGAGTAAGCATAAACATAAACAGCTTCAACAGGGAATCTCTGCTTTATACCGCAGCATATTTCGCTCTGAGAACAACTGGGAAACTCATCGGCAATTGGACGGGAGCAAAATTAACCCGTCAGGATCCAAAGATAGTGGCTACCTTGCCAAAACTGATGTTGCCACAGGCTGGGATGGCCGCTGTAGAGATCGTACTCGTAGCTTCTGTGCTGAGGCAAGGCAATGGTGCATTGATCTTCAATACCATTTTACCTGCTTTGGTAGCTTTTGAGCTTGGCGGAGCCTACATCACCGAAAAAACCTTGGAGAAATGGAAAAACTACTCAGTTGGCGAAAAAGAAGCCTTTGAAAAAGCAGCAGAAAAACCAGAAAACGCTTTAAACATACAGGATCTGCTGGAGAATAGAATCTACAAATTCAATCTCAAAAGCAAGGAAGATATTCTGCATCGCCTTACAGAATATGCCGCAGTGCAAAACATCATCACCGACGTTCATGATGTATATCGCCAAATTCTGGAGCGTGAAGAACTGGGGCATGTATCAAATTCCAGTGGGATTGCCCTGCCTCATATCCGCTTACCATATCTGGACAGAGTATTCGTTTTGTGCGGAGTGCTTAAAAACCCCATCACCTGGAATCCCGAAGACGAGTATCAAGTTGATACGATATTCCTGATCCTAACTCCCAAACATCTGCCAAACCTGCATATCAAAGCTCTGCAAACCATCGGCTTTTTCTGTAGAAGCTCAAACTGCCGAAACACCTTACGCACTCTCCTGGATGACAAGCACAATGCTTTGAATCCGGCAATACCGTTACCTGTATCTACAAACTGATTAACACAATCAAATAAAGGCCGTGATCCGTTTTCTGCTTCACTGTCTTTTGTTTTCGAGATAAACTTGTAGGCTAATATCGGAATTTCGGCTCCCAATCGGGATTCTGGATCGCCAGCAGATCGAAAAGATACCAAAGACTGCAGAAGTCATCCCCAGGGCCAAAGTATGCTTTGGCTACATGAAAGATTTTACCAGTTTCGTCTTTGATAAAGGTGGAAACCCCGGGGTAATAGGAACCGTCCTTCAGCTGAAAACCCAAGTCCTTTTTCAAGCTGCTTCCTTCGGTGCTGACTATCCTGAACTTCCAATTGCGGCTTCTGGCAAAATCGGCCATTACCTCGGGACTGTCTGGACTGCTGATAGCAAAAGCGGCACGGTTTTCCAGATGAAAATACAAGCCATTGAGTCCATCTGCCCAAAGAGTGCAATAGGGACAGCTTTTTCCCATGTTGTGCACCAGGATAAGTTCCTGCTTATCGCCGAAAATTTCGGAGAGCTTGATTTCTTTGCCCTCGCCGGTTTTTAGAGCATAGTCCGGCACCTCGAAACGCGGCATCTGGCGCTTAAGTTCATATAGTTCCTGCTTTTTGGCGATGATCTCCTGCTCCAAGGCAGAGATCCTGGTTTCCAGTTCGGTAGGCATAGCAACCTCTTATTTTGCTAGATTCAAACTGAGCCATGCTTTTAGCCTGCTGACTTTATGTCAAACGCTTTATTGTGATATTACTACAAAACAGAGAGTGAAGTTCTTCCTAGAATCATTGAGAATAGGTTTCTGCTAGTTTTTAAACCACAGAGAAAAGCAGAGAATTTTAAAAAAATTATAAGCAATTCTTGAGTGGTTTCACAGCATAAGTTTAGCAGAATTTTATATATGAGCTCTATTTCATTTTGCAACAATTAATTATCCCATTTCTCCTCTGCTTTTCTCTGCTTTTCTCTGTGGTTTTTGAAATAAATCAGCTTGGTGTTATCACCATATTTTATAGTAGAATAAGACTATATAGCCAGGCTCGGCATTTTATCCTGCAATCATCACTGCTTTCCTCTTGTTGAATATGAGTCTCTGCTATTTCACAGTGTTTGCTGCAAAACCCATCCTTGCTTCCTACCCGAATCACACTCAGTATCCACCCGAATGCCTCCCTAACCGCATCCGGGTGGCATTCGGGAGGCACTCGGGTGGCAGGGGGGTGGGCAGGAAGCAAGGCAAAAGTTTTTCTTGCCAAAAAGCCCGGCCTCGCTTAGTATGGATATATGAACATGCATTCATATAAGGAAGTTTTAATGGATACAGCTACTTGTCTCTGTAAAAGCATCTCGCCGGAAGAGATGGAAATGATAACACTGCACGCGCCCAACGAGGAAACCAGCCTTCATCTGGCTGAGTTTTTCAAAGTTTTTGGGGATGCCACGCGCCTGAGGATAATCTACTTCCTCTCGCGGCACGAACTCTGCGTGGCCGACCTTTCCTCTCTGGTTCAGATGCAGCAATCGGCTGTCTCGCATCAGCTTAAGCTGCTAAGGCTACACCGCCTGGTGAAAACCCGCAAGGAAGGCAAAATAGTGTATTACAGTTTGGACGACAAGCACATAGACAGCATATTCAGCATCGCTATGGAGCATCTGGGAGAAAATGAATGATCATCAAAGAATACGATATATCCAATCTTGACTGCGCCAATTGCAGCGCCAAGATTGAGTCTGAAATAAACAACCTTTCCGAAGTGAGCATGGCGAACCTGGATTTTGTGAACAAGCGTCTCACCATTCAATTTGCCGAAGAGGTAGAACGTCCTCTGGAAAGGCTGAACGCCATCGCAGCCAGGATTGAGCCGGGAGTAGTGTTTTCCCAGATTGGTGAAGGTAGTATTAAGTCAGATAACAAGCCCTGGTTTGTGGTTTTGGCAATTCTGATTCTAACTGCGTCTCTCTTGGTTGGCGGTTTGCCGGGAGTGATTTTGGGACTGGCAGCCTATCTGCTTTCGGGACATAAGGTTATTATAACCGCTGGCAAGGAACTAATCTCCAAACAGCTTTTTGCGGAAAATTTCCTGATGAGTATCGCCACTTTCGGAGCCTTGTACTTGGGTGAATATACCGAAGCTGCTGCAGTGATGATCCTCTACGAGATCGGCCAGTATCTGGAATCCAAAGCGCTGAATAAAAGCCGCGCTTCCATCAACGCACTGCTGTCGCTAAAACCCGATAAATACCATATTTTAACCCCCGATGGGATCGTGGACAAAAAGCTGTCTGAAGCCCAAAAAGGCGAAACCATGCTGGTTTATGCCGGGGAACGCATCCCCTTGGACGGGGTGATCAGCAAAGGCAATTCCAGTGTGGACACTTCTTCGCTGACCGGTGAAGCGGTTCCTGTAGCAGTTGAAGCCGGAACAGAGGTCTTTGCCGGATTTGTGAACCGCGAAGGTATGCTGGAGATCACCGTGAAAAAAACCGATGCGGAAAGCATGCTCAGCCGGATCGGCAAATTGATCGAAAGCGCAACTGCCAAAAAGAGCAACACCGAACGCTTTATCACCCGCTTTGCACGTGTTTATACCCCTGCAGTGGTAGCTGCAGCACTGTTGGTATTCATTATTCCCACGTTATTGGGCTATCCCGCGGCAGTATGGTTCAAACGGGCTTTGGTGCTGCTCATCGTGTCCTGTCCCTGCGCATTGGTGATCTCGGTTCCACTTAGTTATTACATTGGATTGGGCAGGGCTGCCAGACAGGGAATCATCTTTAAGGGCAGTATCTACCTCGATCTGCTGGCCAAGGTGAAGACATTGGTGTTCGACAAAACGGGTACACTTACCACTGGCGAATTGAGGCTTGACTCGATAAATCCCTTTAGTGAAACAGGCCAGGATGAGCTGCTGGAAAGCCTTTACTGCTGTGAGTTTACTTCTTCGCATCCCTTTGCCCTGGCGGTAAAAAGGGCAAAGCAATTTCCCTTCGACCCTGCCAAGGTGGAAGCCCTTTCCGAATACCCCGGCAAGGGGATTCTGTTGGTTTACGATAAAGACAGGCTGATGGCGGGTTCTGAGGATTTTATCAAGAGCTTTGGCTTTGTGTCCCTTAGCGAGGCAGGCGAAAAAAGCGCCGTGCATGTGGTGAAAAACGACCTTTACTTAGGCTTTGTAAGCTTTGAGGACGAGCTGAAACCCGGCATGAAAGAAGCCATCCACAGCCTTAGGAACGCACCTGTGCAGCATTTTAGCATGCTGTCCGGCGATCGGCAACCCAAAGCGGAAAAGGTGGCAAAGGAGCTGGGACTGGACAGCTTTGCCGCGCAACTGCTACCCGAAGAAAAGCTTAATAAGCTGGAAGAAACGCTTCTGAAGCGTGAAAGGCTGCTTGCCTATTGTGGCGATGGCCTCAATGATGCACCTGTCCTCGCCAGGGCCGACCTGGGCATCGCCATGGGTAAAATCGGAGCCCAAGCCTCAATCGAAACTGCTGATGTGGTGCTGCTGAACGATAAGCCGGAACAACTGCTTACTGCCTTCCGCCTCTCCAAACAGACCCAGAGCCTGGTTTGGCAAAATATCTCCCTCGCTCTGGGAATCAAACTTCTGGTGATGGCTTCCGGCCTGGCAGGAATAAGCGGGCTCTGGGAAGCCATTATCGCCGATGTGGGCGTAACCCTGCTAGTGATCTTCAATTCGCTGAGGAAAGTGAAATAGAACACCCTTGAATAAATCTGGTGAGTTAGGTTATTTGCATCAGTCATAATAGGTCTATCGATAAAGTGTGCAAAAAAGCCCGTAGGGCAACAGATCATAGCGATGGGTTCGGAGCGAAGCGGAGACCCTCGACCCATAGCCATTGATATCGTTGGTAAATATTTCCTCACCCCCTTCAGAAAAAGGCTAAGTCTCTTTCTGAAGGGAGTGAGGGATCGGGAAAAACTCCCGGCGGAAATCACTCCAATAGAGGGGTTGCACAAGGCTTATCGACTTGTTTTACCACCATAGCTATGATCTATCGCCAGCTGGGCTTACCTGAGATACGCCCTCCAACCAAGAGATTTCATTTCGCTACGCCACCATAGCAATAATCCAATTTACTTGATTGTGTAATTAAAGTTCACCCTCTCTTTGTTTATGAAGTTATTGTCTATCTTCCATGATATTACTTTACCGTTAACAAAATCAATATCATATTCGTTCAAGTACGCTTTTCCAGTATACACACTTTTCTTACTTTCATCGTTTGGAAATACTCCCATACCTATATACAATCCTCTAAAGCCACTTCTATTGATTTGTCCATCAACTCCCAGTAATGAAATCACGTCTTCCAGTTGTGTGCCGACAAGATAGTTCTTTATTATCAATTCCTTTGCAGCTGTAGCTTGTTGAGATTTTAAATGGTTAAAATAAAAACTTTGGAGAGCTTCCCGATTTCCAGCTTCTAAAGCAACTGAGAAACTACTATCCGCTATGGCATTCATCCTTTGTTTTGCTTCATTACTTTGTACGGCAAAAAAGTAATACGTGGAAAAGTTATAATAGGCTTTAAATGTATTCTCCTTAGTTGTTTTTTCCCATTCTACTTCAAGTAGTTTGTTCATATTCGCTGTTGCCATTTCTGCTTGTTTAGCTTCAGGATGTTTATTTAGGAACATCTTATACTCAATAATGTTGTTACTTGCCAGAGCTCTTTTCCAATCACCAGATGTGGATGCAAACAATACTGTCACTATAAACAGCATAAAGAGCAAGGTAATGAATACAGTTCGCGCTTTGTCCATGATAGTCTCCTATGAATGATTTAATACTGTCTAGTGGCATTATTGATAGATATATGATATTTGTCAAGTAGAATCATAAACTCACATCCCCCCGTTTTTCATACAAGGGATTTCCAGTTGGTTGTAATCATGGTAAATGCCTTTGTAGGGTTGGATATTGAATCTGGTAACAGAGGCGAAGCAGGTGTTTACCAGAACAGATAAAC
>Ga0302250_1002418_pt1 | contig 11592 bp, 10 predicted proteins | sample AAG_RA_Asp_MG_FD_193536 | JGI IMG/M metagenome (GOLD analysis project Ga0302250, IMG submission 193536) | Enriched activated sludge microbial communities from anaerobic digester in WTTP, New Holstein, Wisconsin, United States - AAG_RA_Asp | ecosystem: Engineered > Bioreactor > Anaerobic >... | reverse complement strand
CAACGCAAACAGTAAAATTCAAAGTATCGGATCTGAAAAGCGAGTTGTGTGAAAAAATTATTGTTGATAAGTTGCGTGAGGCTGATGGTGTGCTTGATGTTGAAATGGATCCCACTTCTAAAGAAGTCACTGTGTCTATATCCCATCCGGCTACCTGTGACGGCGTCTACTGTAGCATTGAAAAGCTTGGATACAAAGTTCATCCCGCCTGATTACTCGGGCTTAAATTCTTTGAAACAAGAGCAAAATGGCATATGCCACTTTGCTCTTGTTTTATGGAATGCATCAGTTTATTTGAACTTTGTTATGTTTGTACATCATATCGTTTGCTTTTGAGGACACTAATTTTGAGAGTGTTTTAAAGGAAACATTATGTCAGATGCACAGGCAAAAGTAAGAAATAACCGATGGTATACTGAGACAACAGAAGAAACGGCTCGTTATTTCAACACGCATTTGGAATATGGCATCAATAATGTTGAAGTTGAAAGGCTGTTAAGACAGCATGGTTTTAATGAACTAAAGGAAAACCCACCTCCGCCTTTCTGGCGATTGATTTTATCACAATTCCAAAACTTTGTTGTAATGATGCTGATTTTTGCCAGTATATTGTCCGGTTTAATGGGTGAATGGATAGAGGCTGGCGCAATTATGGCAATAGTCCTGCTAAATGCGATTATCGGTGTTGTTCAGGAGTCCAAGGCGGAGCACGCACTTGCGGCATTAAAGCAAATGAATGCCCCTGTAGCTACAGTAATACGTGACGGTGCTCATAAAAATATCTCCAGTCGCGAGTTGGTTCCAGGTGATCTGGTTGTCTTGGAGGCAGGCAACTATATACCTGCAGACGTAAGGCTGGTAGAAGCCATTAACTTTAGAGTAGAGGAAGCATCATTAACAGGGGAATCTGTGCCTGTGGAAAAGGATGCTTCTGTGGTGTTAGAGGATGATGCTGCATTAGGCGACCAGATCAACTGTGCATTTATGGGGACTATAGTTACTTATGGGCGCGCAAAAGGTGTTGTGATTGGTACAGGGATGTCGACCCAAATGGGTTATATCGCTGAGGAGTTACAGGCAATCGAGCATGAACAGACACCGTTACAGAAAAATCTTGATTATCTGGGAAAGCAGCTTGGCACAGTCAGTATTTTTATATGTCTGGTTGTGTTTTGCGTAGCGGTTATAAACAACACAGATCTAAATGTAATTACCTCTACCGATGGTGGAATGTTTGAGTACTTCAAGATGTATTCCAAAGAACTCAGCGGTTTATTTATAATTGCCGTCAGTCTAGCAATAGCAGCTGTGCCTGAAGGCCTTCCTGCTGTGGTGACCATAACACTGGCTTTGGGCATGAGAGAGATGATCAAAAAGAATGCTCTAGTCAGGCGTTTGTCTGCAGTTGAAACCTTGGGTGCTGCCAGTGTGATTTGCTCTGACAAGACCGGAACGTTGACCCAAAACAGCATGACTGTTGTAAAAATGTGGCTTGGAGGCAGTTTTCTGAATGTTACCGGTGAGGGCTATTCTCCGAAAGGTAGCTTCGTGCGTGATGGCAAAGTTGTCGAGAGACTTGAAGCAGTTCCGTCATTAAAGACTGCCTTGTATGCGGGGTTGCTCTCTTCGGATGCCATGATTGAGCAAAGCCAGGCGGGACCCGGAGAGGTGAAGCATAAAATTATTGGTGATCCGACTGAAGGTGGTCTGGTCGTGGCTGCTGCCAAGTTTGGCATAGAGCGGGCCCCTGCATTCCATTCTTACCCGCGCTTGGACGAAATCCCTTTTGATTCAGACCGCAAATGCATGAGTGTTGTTTTTGAAGCAACAAAAGGCAATACGCTTGATATGTTCAAATGGGGTGAACATGATATGAAGCCCCAGCACATGCGCTGTGTGATTGCAATCAAAGGTGCGCCAGACGTCGTTTTAGGTAAATCTACATGCTATATGTTAGCAGATGGGAATGTTGTCCCAGTGTCAAATGATCACAGAAGAAGCATTGTCACTGCCATAGAGTCAATGTCGGAAGATGCACTAAGAGTCTTGGCGGTTGGTTACCGGCTTTTCCCTGATTATTCTCCTGAAATGTCCATGACACCGGAAGAGATCGAGCGCGATATAGTTTTTGTAGGACTGTTTGGTATCGTTGACCCACCTCGCATGGAAGTTCCACCGGCCATTCAAAGGGCAAAAAGTGCTGGGATCAGAACGGTTATGATTACAGGCGACTATCCTAATACTGCCATGGCAGTGGGGCGTTCCATAGGTTTACTGGATCAGCAAAGTCGGGTGATCTCGGGCGCTCAGCTGGAACAGATGGGGAATGATGAGTTGATCAAGGCGCTTGATGATACCAACGTATTTGCCCGGGTTAGCCCGCATCATAAAATTAGAATAGTTGAAGCGTTACGTGCCCGCAATGCGGTTGTCGCAATGACAGGAGACGGAGTTAATGATGCACCGGCCTTGAAAGGTGCTGATATTGGCGTAGCCATGGGGATTACCGGAACCGATGTCGCCAAGGAAACAGCGGATATGGTGCTTACGGATGATAACTATGTCAGCATCGTCTCTGCCGTAGAGCAGGGTCGCATAATCTATTCCAATATTCGCAAATTTGTTTTTTTTCTGCTCTCAAGCAATGTAGCCGAGATCATGATCATTTTTCTGGCTACACTGGTGGGACTGCCCAGTCCTTTGGCTGCTGTACAGCTATTATGGTTGAACCTGATTACCGATGGAGCTCCTGCACTTGCTTTAGCTATGGAAAAGGGCGATCCGGATATTATGGATTATCCGCCACGGCCAAAAAATGAAAAAATAGTGAACAGCGTAATGAAGTACGGCATATTAACCCAGATGCTTGCGCAGTCAGGTGCCGTGCTGTCCGCATTTGTTATTGGTTTGTACTGGACTATATCTGACTCAGCGGATCCTGATGTTAATCCTGTAATGGCTGTTTTGCAGTTTGACTGGAAGCATGCCAGCGTATTGAAGGCACAAACCATGTCTTATGCTACACTTTCGTTTTGCGAACTTTTTAGAGCCTTCACGGTAAGATCTGAACGTGGTTCAATATTCCTGGTCGGATTTACATCAAACCCGTATATGCTTTTTGCATTCTGTCTATCGATGATATTGATGCTGAGTACAATATTTGTGCCTTTCCTGCAGCCGGTATTCAACACAACCTTGCTTAATTTGACAGAGTGGACCATTGTCTTGTTATTGTCTCTTATTCCTGCCGTTGTTGAAGAACTAGCCAAATTAATTTTAAGGCGGAGCGGAAATCATCTTTATTGATCACAACTGATTGGGAACTCGGATGTTAAAAGGCCCCGTGTCAGATATTGACAGCGGGGCCTTTTTTAAAACTGTATGGACTGCAACTGTCAGCCCATGTGCATGACACCCAGAGATGCGCGTTCATGGTTGGTGTAGGCGCTATACGCCGAATCTCCATAAAGTGCTACGGCAACCCAGTTTTTGTCCCTGACAATGGCGACTTTCATTTTAAGGCTTATATCCGTGCCGAGGTCTGTAATAATGCCCCGCAAGGCATCAAGGCCGGCATGTACAATACCGTGTATCTGAGAGTCTTTTTTTTCAATGATGTTGTTCTGAATGGCACAACCGATCAGTGATTTTATAAAATTCTTTTTGATATCCCCGGTAAGTCCGGAGACAAAGGTGACCGCAATCTTCTGGTCACTTTCTGCAGCATTGATAAGCGCTTTGATGTTTTCCTCTTCTGTCTCGTCTGATGTTGCAGCAATCAGTGCTATCTTGCCGATTCTTTTCACTTTAATGTTGATATCCATGTTTTCCCCTTTTAAAAGTCATACACGCCTGCATGGCTTAAATGTACTAATTCACTATTTGATGCAGTAGTTACTTGCTGGTTGAAATATGCGCGTGATTCTATATGGTTATTGGGGTTTGTCAAGGGGTAAAACATGAATTCAGTTTTTTACTGGCGACTTGTCGCATGGCAGTGAATAGCTTAACAGGGTTGCCATGACTGGAATCGGTAGCAGCATGGCCAAGGCCCAGTATATCCCGTGCAGGTCCGAAACATACCCTAGCAGAGGAGCTGCAACACCGCCAATTGATATGGCTAGTCCAAGGGTTACTCCGGAAGCAAGTCCCACCCGGTTGGGGAGATACTTTTGGCCGAGCACGATCATCGGGCTGAAAGGGGCAAATACTCCGAATGCAATGGGGACAAGCAATGCTGTAAGCACAATGATGTTCTGGCTTAGCAGGAAAAGCGGTAGTGAGACAATCAAGGAACCGTAGCCGATCAGCATGACGGTTCTGGAACCAAAACGGTCGGCCAGCCTGCCGCCTATCAGGGTGCTGGCCAGCCCGGCTGAAAACATGACAGTAAGGGCCGTCGCTCCGGCTGCTTTCGACTGGTTCAGTACATATATCCAGTAAAGCGGTATAAACGTGTTAAGCCCGTAGAAGATGATCGCTCTGCAGGTGACAGCGCCGGCCAACCTTGCAAACAACCCCCACTGATCAACTTTGGGCGGTTGGGCTGAAGTGTCGGCGGCTTTGCTGGATGCTGCTATTTGGACCTGTTGAAGTGCCGGTTGGCGCAGATAGATCAGAATGGCTACAATCGTTACCGGTACTATCAGTACCATGGTACCCTTCATGTCAAAAGTGAGCAGTGATGTGGTCAGGATAGCCGGTCCGACGGCAAATCCCAGATTTCCTCCCACTGAAAAAATGCTCATGGCTGTAGCTTTGTTGTCTCCGCTGATCCGGTTGATTGTTCTGGCGCCTTCCGGGTGGAAGGCGGCAATACCTATACCGCTCAATGTAACAAACACTGCCAGCAGCCAGTATTTATCGGTAAAACCGGTCATGGCCAATCCTGCACCAGCCAATAACATACCCGCTGGCATGAGTATCGGTTTGGACAGTTTGTCAGCAAAGTGTCCGAAAAGGGGTTGAACCAGCGATGAAGAGGCATTGGCTACAAAGACCAGTGAAGCTGCGGCTGTATATGACAGGGACTGCTCGGCGATCAGGAATGGCAGTAATGCTGCAAGCGCCCCCTGATTAATATCTGTAACCATATGCCCTAGCGATATCAGATATACATTGATCTTGTTCATTCTGCTCCCCATCGGACTGGAATTTAAATACTTGTATTGCTATTACCACTCCTTGCATGTATCCTGCTTGCTGTATGGAGACAAAAAATAACTCAAAAAAGACATTTTTGGGGTCTGCTGATCCTTTGGCGGAAAGGATCAATGTTGCCACTCCAGTGGTTGCCCTAGCCACAAACTATCCCAATGGCTACGTCATTAAACCACATATGCATGACCGATACCAGTTGGTACATGCTATCTCGGGATTGATGACCGTAACCACGGAAAAAGGTATCTGGCTGGTACCCCCCCATCGTGCCGTTTGGGTACCAGCATTTATGGAACACAGCATTGAGGTGACTGGAGAACTGATGATGAGGTCTCTGTTCGTCCGCAGCGATTACGTGCCTGAACACATGGCCTCGGAGTGTTTTGTTGTTTCCGTATCTCCATTGTTGCGGGAACTGATTCTTTACGCGGCGGCAGTGCCGAAAGAGTTTGAATGTGATGGACATCAGGAAAGGATAATTCTGGTCATACTGGATCTGCTTTCCAAGCTGGAAAATTTGCCGATAAAGCTGCCTTTCATGAAAGATGGACGCCTGATCCGCCTCTTTGAAATGCTTTCCCAAGATGTTTCCAACAATATGACCCTGGATGAGTGGGGTGCAAAAGTGGGGGCAACGGCGAGAAATCTGGAGCGGCTCTTTCGCAGTGAAACCGGTCTCACCTTCGGGCAGTGGCGGCAGCATTTGAGGGTGATGGAAGCAATGAAATATCTGGCGATGAATGAACCGGTTACATCTGTTGCCATGAAGGTGGGCTATAGCAGTCCCAGTGCTTTTATTGCCGTGTTCAAAAAATTTGTGGGCAGCACCCCGGGAGAGTATTTCGGATGATTGTAAATAGCAGGATAAACTGCTGTCGTCTCGGTCTCCCTATGGTCGATAATGGCATTGACTGGCTGTTGCACGCGGTGTTATGATTCAAAACATTCGTTTATGCCATCAGAACAGTAGTTACGAGTAAAAAGGACACATGGAACAGTTACCTCAAGACAGCAAAGTTGTCATAGAACCACCCCCAAAAGAACAGTACCGCATGCGAGGTTTGGTGCATCCAGATGTGACAAACTATCTGCTGATGATCGCCGGTTTTGACTTTCTTGTCGCGGCATTTTTCTGTGTTCTTTCGCTGATCGCTTTGCTGAATGGCAATCTGTTCGGTTTTGTTGACGGGATAGTAGGTGCACTGCTTTTTGGATTACCGGCATACGGTCTGTTGCAACTGAACCGCTGGGCAAGGCTTTTTCAGTTGATTGCTTCCCTGCTGTTATTGCTACTTGGATTGCTGATGATCTATAGCAAAAACATGGTCTTCGGCCCAGCTCTGGTAATGATTTTCGGACTGATTGCAATCTACCTGCTCAGTGAACCTTGCCTGCGCATTTTCAGACGCAAAACTGTCGTCGTCGAAAATGCTGGCACATGATCTGAAGCCCTGAAATTATTATAGTAGGGATTTTAGGGCTGAGGCTTTTACGCCTTGGCCTTTTTTTTAAACAATCCACAAATTGACCAAAAGGAGCAACAACATGAGAAGCGATGAAACCAAAAATGGTCTTGAACGTACGCCTCACCGGGCGCTCATGAAAGCCAGTGGTGTTACGCAAAGCCAGATGGATAAGCCTTTTATCGGAATTGTCACCAGTTTTACAGACCTGATTCCCGGGCATGCCGGTATGCGTGATCTGGAGCGTTTCATTGAGAAAGGGGTGCATTCCGGTGGTGGCCAGGCTTTCTTTTTTGGTGTCCCCGGTGTCTGCGACGGGATTGTCATGGGCCATAAGGGGATGCATTATTCGCTGCCAACCCGTGAGCTGATTGCTGATATGATTGAATCTGTAGCGGAAGGTCATCGCCTTGACGGCCTGGTGCTGCTGACCAACTGTGACAAGATCACCCCCGGCATGCTGATGGCTGCAGCGCGCCTTGACATACCCTGCATTGTGGTAACTGCCGGTCCGATGATGACCGGACGTGGGCATAATGGCCGCAGATATTCCCTGATTTCAGATACCTTTGAAGCACTGGCCCGTTACAAGGCCGGTACTATTGACGAAAAAGAGCTGATGGCCTGCGAGGAGAATGCCTGTCCCGGTATCGGTTCCTGCCAGGGGATGTTTACAGCAAACACCATGGCTGTGCTCACAGAGACATTGGGTATGAGTTTGCCTGGCTGCGGTACAGCCCTGGCTGTCTCGGCACTGAAAAAGCGCATCGCCTTTGCTTCCGGAGAAAAGATCGTTGATCTTGTTCGCAATAATGTGACCCCGCGCAGCATCATGACCAAGGAGGCCTTTGAAAATGCTGTCAGGGCTGATGTGGCATTAGGTGGTTCCTCCAACACGGTTCTGCATCTGTTGGCAATAGCCAGGGAGGCCGGGGTTGAACTGCCACTGGAGATTTTTGATGTGCTTTCCAAGGATACCCCGCAACTGGTTTCCATGAATCCGGGGGGTGTCTACTTTATGGAAGACCTGGACGCCGCAGGCGGGGTCTGCGGGCTCATGAAGCAGCTGGGGCCAAAGCTGAAGGATACCCAGACGATCTTTGGCCTGACAACATGTCAGCTGGCTGCCAGCGTCAAGGATATTGATGAAGAGATTATTCGTCCGCTCAGTAATCCTATCAAGAAAGAGGGGGGGATTGCTATACTGAAGGGGAATCTTGCCCCTAAAGGTTCTGTCATCAAACAGTCCGGCGTTTCAGAAAAGATGATGGTTTTTGAAGGTGTGGCACGTTGCTTTGACTCTGAGGAAAAGGCCATGGCCGCCCTGATGGAAGGTAAAGTAGTCGCCGGAGACGTGGTTGTAATCCGCTATGAAGGCCCTAAAGGCGGACCCGGTTTCCGCGAAATGCTTGCTCCCACAGCGGCATTGATGGGATTGGGGCTGGGTGAGTCTGTGGCGTTGATAACAGATGGTCGTTTCTCCGGCGGCACCAGAGGGCCATGTGTCGGTCATATTGCGCCGGAGGCTGCCAAAGGCGGACCGATCGCCTTTGTTGAGGACGGCGACAGGATCAGGATGGATATACCGAACCGCAAGCTTGAACTGCTGGTAGATGAGACCACCATGGCAGCGCGTAAGGCCAAATGGAACGCACCGGCACCAAAGATCAAAACAGGCTGGCTGGCTCGTTACGCCAAGGTAGTAACATCAGCAGATCTGGGAGCGGTTACTTCAGCAGAAGAAATCAACTGAAACTGCTCAGCAAAAAATACAAGGAGGCTGTCATGAAAAAACTGCTTTTTATGTGTGTAACTGCTGTTATGTTTACCGGGTGTGCGACTGTCGAGGAGAGTCTGCAGGACGCCAATTCCCTGTTGCTCTCAGCTAGAGAGGTACGCTCGGTATTTCAGGGAAACACGATAACAGCCACCAGTGGTGAAACGTTTTACTTCGACGCGGCAGGCAGCGTAGTTGGTAAGGGCTCCTTTGGTGGAGTCATCAAAGGGAACTGGAACATTGCCGATGACGGCCGCATCTGTACAAGCAACTGGAATTCTGCCAGTGCACCAAATGGTTGTTACAAGGTCTATTTTGACAATACTACCCAGCAGCGCAAGCTGATTGACCTGAATGGCGACCTGAAGTATGTGATCATGAATACCATGCCGGGCAATCCGAACAATTTCTGATCAGTAGAGATATGCTTGCTGTATCTGGCCGGGTTGCTTTTATTGCGGCACGCGCGGGGCTCCCGGCTTCTTTTTACTGTGCTGACCTGATGGCGTTTTGGAGGTCAGTTTCCAATACCGAATGTTAAGAGGTAACTGCATGAAGATGAATGGTGCGCGCATCTTGTTGGAGTGTCTGAAAAAAGAAGGGGTTGATACGGTTTTTGGTTATCCAGGTGGCACGGTCATAAATATCTATGACGAGCTTTTTCATTTTAAGGATATCAAGCATATCCTGCCGCGTCATGAACAGGCCGGTACGCATGCTGCTGACGGATATGCGCGTGTTACCGGCAAGGTCGGTGTCATGATTGCCACTTCCGGGCCCGGCGCTACCAATACTGTTACCGGCATTGCCACAGCCTATATGGATTCGATCCCGATGGTGATTGTTACCGGCCAGGTGCCGACAGCACTGATCGGTAATGATGCCTTTCAGGAGGTGGATATTATCGGTATGACCCGTTCCTGCACCAAGCACAATTATCTGATCCGTGATGTCAGGGATATTGCTGCGACAGTGAAAAAGGCATTCTATTTGGCTCGCAGCGGGCGGCCGGGACCGATCCTGATCGACCTGCCCAAAGATGTGCAGATTGCTACTGCAGAATTCGACTATCCAGAAATCGTTGAAATTCGCGGCTATAAGCCCACATACAGCGGTCATCCCCGTCAGGTGGAAAAAGCCGTCAATATGATGCTTGGTTCACAGCGTCCTGTTCTGTATGTTGGCGGCGGTGTTGTGCTCAGTAACGCAGCAGAAGAGCTGAACCAACTGGCTCACAGGCTCTCCATACCTGTTACAACAACTTTGATGGGCTTGGGGGCCTTTCCGGGCCATGATGAACTGTCGTTGGGAATGCTGGGCATGCATGGCGCCTATTGCGCCAATATGGCCATGACTCACAGTGATCTGATTATCGCAGCCGGGGCGAGGTTCGATGACCGGGTTACCGCCAAGATCTCCACATTCGCCCCGCACGCCAAGATCATCCACATTGATGTGGATCCCGCCTCCATCAAGAAAAACGTGCGTGTTGATCTGCCCATAGTGGGGGATGTCAGGGATGTTTTCATCAAAATGGTTAAACAGTTGGATAAGCATGCTGCCAAGGCAGATGAAATGGTCGAAAATCTGAAACCATGGCTTGAAGAGATTGCCGCCTGGAAGACCAAACAACCACTGGAGTACGTGCAGGGTAAAAATACGATCAAACCTCAATATGTAATTGAAAAACTGCGGGAACTGTCCGACGAGGATGCCATCGTTTCAACAGATGTTGGCCAAAACCAGATGTGGACGGCCCAGTTCTTTCAATTCAGAAAGCCGCGCACCTTCCTGTCATCAGGCGGTCTGGGCACCATGGGCTACGGCCTGCCTGCTGCCATGGGGGCTCAGGCAGCATTCCCGGATCGTCAGGTTATCGCCATCTGCGGTGACGGCGGCGTACAGATGAATATTCAGGAAATGGCGACACTGGTGCAGAACAGGCTGCCGGTAAAGCTGGTCATCATCAACAACAATTTCCTGGGCATGGTGCGTCAATGGCAGGAACTGTTTTTCAACAAGAACTATTCCCAGACATGCCTTGAACTGCCTATAGATTACATCAAGCTCGCTGAGGCCTATGGTGCCAAAGGTTTTCTGGCAACCAAGCCGGAAGAAGTCGAGGATGTGATCAGAAAAGGTTTCAGTGAAAAAGGGCCGGTTATTATGGAATTCAAGGTGGCCAGAGAAGAAAAAGTGCTGCCGATGGTGCCTTCCGGCGCATCGCTGAATGAAATGGTTTGCAACGCCTGATTAGCTGGCGATGGATTACAATTTCTGGCATTTTGGGAAATGCCTTGCAAGTGCAATAATTCAATCGGAGATTTGAACAGATGAACCATACAATTTCTGTACTGGTGGAAAACGAGTTCGGAGTCCTGTCCCGTGTCGCAGCACTGTTTTCGGCCCGCGGATTTAATATCGATTCCATAAATGCCGCCCCGACAAACGAAGAAGGTATTACCAGGATAACCATTGTTACCAAGGGGGATGAAGGCATTCTGGAGCAGATCGTCAAGCAGCTTAACAAGCTGATTGATACCATCAAGGTTGTGGATTTTTCCGACGGCAGCAGTATCGAACGGGAGATGGCGCTGATTAAGGTAACTGCCGAAGATAACAATCGTGCCGAGGTGTTGCGCATAGTGGACATCTTCAGGGCTAAGATCATTGATGTTACCGCCAAATCCTACACGATCGAGGCTACCGGGGATCCACAGAAGATCGATGCCATATTGGAGCTTTTGCGGCCGCTGGGACTCAAGGAACTCGTGCGCACCGGAGCTGTTGCCATCGGCAGAGGCGCCAAAGGGTGGAGAGGGTAGTATTACGGGACTGCAAAAAACTGTTTGGTGTTTGTGATTTTTTACTCTGGCCGCTTGAATTCTATCGAGCGGCTTTTTTGTTGTACTGCCTGCGGTGTGTGCTTAATTGTGAATAGAACATAAATTTAAAATGGTTTGATATCAGTTGACTGATATGAACTAGCGGTGCTATGTTTTCCTGGCTTTGCGGTTGTACGTACTCTTTGATATTCATTGTTATTCTCTTTTTGGAGGTGCCTGATGGATTTTGCAATCACAATGGAGTTTTTGATCATCATTGCCTGTCTGGTGATCGGCACACGCTACGGCGGTTTCGGTCTGGGTCTGATCAGCGGTGTTGCGCTGCTGATATTTGCCTTCTTCTTTA
>Ga0302250_1002417_pt1 | contig 11605 bp, 9 predicted proteins | sample AAG_RA_Asp_MG_FD_193536 | JGI IMG/M metagenome (GOLD analysis project Ga0302250, IMG submission 193536) | Enriched activated sludge microbial communities from anaerobic digester in WTTP, New Holstein, Wisconsin, United States - AAG_RA_Asp | ecosystem: Engineered > Bioreactor > Anaerobic >... | reverse complement strand
TTGAAAAGATATTTGTTCAAACATATATTCATTATCTTATTAATTTATGCTTTCAGTATATCACAGTTCCAACTCGTTTTACGGGTACTAAAAAACACCGCTTAAATGCAGCGCTTTTTATTGGAGCTGCTTTTATGATCAAGCTCGAACTTTTTTCCAAAAAAACTTTTGAAGAAAGTTTTTGTTCTGTCCTGCTTCCGCCCGCCCCGATTTTCATCGGGGCGTTCCAAACCTGAAAATTTCCATTCCTTTTAAAAAGAAAAAACGGTGCGCGCAAAATCAAAAAAATGTAGGAAAATTTTCAGGTTTTGAAGTTCCGAGAATTCGGAACGGCGGAAAGCGGGGCTACGAAATTATATAAAAAGGTAAGCGTGTTTGCCCCACCCAACCTGTACATACAAGCTTAATTAACTATATCTCTTAATTTTCATTTATCCGCCTATTTATAACGCAAACTTACTTTCTTAGCTTTTTTCTTGCGATGTTTTTTGGCAGCTAATTTCCTTTTTTTATTCATGGCAATGATTATGATATTACTTTTTAGTTTCTACTGGCTTTTTCCATTGCTCAACTGCCCAGCTAAGCATGTTTCTCAACTCTCCATTTACCAAATAAACATTTTTGATGTCATCTTTTCTCATATAGAAGTCATTGATGGATGCTCCGGATTTTCCTATGAAAAATACGCTATCTTTGCCATTTTGCGTTATCGCGAGTCTAAAGCCAGTATCCGATGCGACTTCAAATTTTTGCCAATTATCCTGATTCTCCGAAACCATTTCTTTGATTTTTAAATCAGCTAAACTCTGAAAAAGCTGTTTAACTTTATCCTCATCCGCTTCATAGCTACCAATAAGCCATTTGTTATCGGAAAAACTTAAGATCTTCTCATCACCGCCTTTTTTAATACTTATTTTAGTTACTGTTTCTTGAGTAAATTGAGAGAGTTTGACACTGGCATTTTCCATGGGATTAACTTTTTTTGAATTAACCATTTCCTTTAGCCAAGGAAAGGCAATGACGATTGCCAGAGTGGCGAAAATAAGCGCTGTAATTTTCAGAAATTTATTATTCATATGATCTTAGTTTTTGAATTAATTAGGATAAACCTCATTTTTCATACGACGCCGACGCCAAAGCCTCCAAGATCCATAACCGGCGACCGTTATCAGCGCAAAGGCCATATTGCCAAATTTCAGGATTGAAGGCTCTCCTTGATTGTCAAAAACAAATTTTCGCTCAGCAAGATTCCTTACTTTTATTTGACTCAAAACAGATTCCTGACTTAACCAGGAGATAGCTTCGAAGCCAAAACTGAAATTGCCGGAATTATCCCTCACATTTTGATCGCTCAAAAAATCCGCGTCTCCCAAAATTATTATCCGACCCTTGTCGCTTGCCGAAGAAAGCGCGACCGCCAATGATTTTTTGCCTAGATTTTGAGTGGAAAGTTTTTGATTCGGATCGATGTTCAAAGTCGATGTTTCGCTTCCAGCATAATCGGAAGTTGTCAGCAGTTCCGTTTTTTGCCAGCCTTTTTCTTTCAATGAATTTTCGTCTATTTTTAGCGAGCTTGCCCAAGTCAAAGTCACACTGTCAATTTTGGAGACAATCGGCGAATTGTCTGTTCCTCGTAGAGCGCGCGCCCAAAAAGGATAGGGCAAAATGTAGCGCATTTGCCCGCCGCCGAAAGCCACCGATTCATTGGAACGCAAATCGTAAACCAAATTCTTTTCCACTTCTACTCCGGTTTGCTCTTTAATATAATCCAATAAATTGTTTTGACTGACAGAAGCGGACAAAGTTTGTGGGGAAACAATCGCGCCATCCGCCAAAAACAACAAATTGCCGCCCTTGTTCAAAAAATCAGTCAGCGTATTTTTTTCCTCATCGGAATAATTTTCTGTCGGACTGGCAATAATTATCGTCTTGACATCCTCAGGAATGGAAAATTTCTTTGGCGCAGGAGTTGGTTCTTCAGTTTTCTTTGGAGCTGTTTTCTTGTTGTCCTTTGCCTCATCACTTTGTCCGGTAATGGTTACTATTTCAAATTGTTTTTTGAGTTCGGTATTCAATAAATTATAGTCCGTATATAAACTTTTTTCGCCATGCCCGCTTAAAAAACCGATTTTTGGTTTTTGATCCACTGTCAATTGGCGAATCAAACTGGAAAGCTGATATTCCAAATCATTGATATTTTGCACAAAAGGGACAGCTTCATTTTTGCCGCCATGAGCTATGGCTATGCCCAAATATCCTTCTTTAACCTGAAATTCTTCCTGAGAAACAACATTAAAACGCACGGGTTGAATGCCTTGCGCGGCAGCCTCACTGGCCGCTTCACTGTCAGTGGAAGGATTTTTGTAGCTTACTTTTATTTTTCCTCCGGAATTTTTGCGATAATCTTCCAATATATCTTTAGTTTCCCTCAGAACCGGCTGCAATTGTGCCGGCAACTTGTCGGAAGCATAAAGCGAAATGTTCACAATGTCTGGCAATTCGGAAACTATCTTTTTTGTCGCCGGAGACAGAGTATAAATTTTTTCCTGGGTCAAATCAAGCCGCCCCGGAATCTTGGTTCCGACAATATTGGACAAAACGACAATCCCCAAAAGCAAGCCAGCTCCAATTTGATACTGGCGATAGGCGCTTTTACGATTGCCGTATTTATTTTTTACTAAATTAAGATAAGTGAGGCTCAAAAAAACTGCCGAAAGAGAAACGAAATACCAGACATCGCGAGCGTCAATCACTCCGCGTGTCATAGAATCAAAGTGATTGGAAACGGAAAGTTGTTCTAAAAAAGAAGACAGCTCCAACGGAAAATGATTGCTGAAAAATTCCGTTCCGACAATAACCAAGAAAAAACTGGCAATGGCGGAAAGCAAAAAGGCGGAAATTTGACTGGCAAACAAACTGGAAATCCAGATTCCCAAACTCGCCAAAACACTCACCAAAAAAACACCGGCCAAATATTGACTGAAAACTTTCCCCCAATCCAACGCGCCAAAACGACTGAAACTCCAGGCCAGTGGAAAAACAAACAGTAATGACAGGGCTACAAATGACAAAATTCCCAAAAATTTTCCAACGACCAATTCCGCCTGATTCAAAGGATGAGTCAATAAAAATTCCAAAGTACCATCGCTTTTTTCTTCCGCCAAAGAACCCATGGTCAAAGCCGGAATAATTAGCAAAAAGATCCAGGGCAAATACTCAAACAAAGTGTTGAGTGACACTTCGCCAATCAAAAAGACATTGCGAAAAAATAAAAATTCCCAAAGGAGCAGAAAAGCCGCCACCACGATATAAGCAGTTGGATTATTAAAATAGGCGCGCAGTTCTTTTTTGGCAATGGTTAATATATTCTTCATAAGTTAAGAAATTATTTTTTATTCTTTAGTTAAGGCTTGAAAAATTTCTTCGAGATTGCTTTCCTGTCTTTCCAATTTCCAAACTATCCATCTATTTTCCCAAATTTTTTGCGCGATCAGCGGCTCAAGAGACTGATCCGCCTCGGGAATTATCTCCAATTTTATTTTCTTGTCCTGCTCGCTAATAACTTTTAATTCCTTAATTTTCGGCAAGGCGCGTAATTTTTCTTCTATTTGCTCGCCCTCAATTTCCAAATTCAAAATCATTTCTTTCTGAGACAATTTGGCCAAGTCTTCCGGTTTGCCATCAGCGATTATTTTACCCTTATTGATAATAAGCATCCGGTTGCAAACCGCCGAAGCTTCCTGCATCACATGAGTGCTCATTATAATAGTATGTTCTTTAGACAAATCCTTTATTAATTGGCGGATTTCCGCGCGCTGATTGGGATCCAGACCTTCAGTCGGTTCATCCAAAATAATAATTTCCGGGCGATGAATGAGAGCCGCCGCAATACCCACCCGCTGTTTATAACCCTTGGAAAGTTCTCCGATCGAACGATAGTAAACTTTTTCAATACCGACAGCCTTGACCGCAAAATCCAATGCTTCTTTTTTATCCGCTTCTTTGATTTGATGCAGTTGAGAAGCTAATTCCAAAAATTCCGCCACTTGCATATTTTTGTAAAGCGGATTGTTTTCCGGCAAATAGCCGATCTTTTTTTGCGCTGTTACCGGATCTTTTTCAATATCGATCTTGTCAATTTTTATCGAACCGGCATCCGCCGACAAAAAGCCGGTAAGCATTCGCATAGTGGTGGTTTTTCCCGCACCGTTCGGCCCCAATAGTCCGACAATTTCACCTTTTTCCACGGAAAAAGAAATGTCATCCACCACCCTGAAAGAATTAAATTTTTTAGTCAGATTTTTAACTGTAATCATAAATTTTTTTATTTTTTAGTACCAGTTAATTTTTCCCCAAAACAACCTTGATATTTTTTTCTTCGCCTTTGTGATAAATCTTCAAACTGATTTCATCTCCCGGCTTGTGCGCAACAATCAAATCCGCCAGTTGATTCCGTTCGGTCACTTTTCTATCATCCACTTCAAGAATAATATCATTTTCTTGGATTCCCGCTTTGTCAGCCGGAGAACCCGGAGTCACTGCCAGATCTGCTCGGCTTTCGCCACGACTAACCAGCGCGCCATAGTTGTATGGTAAATTGTTGTTATTTTTCACTTCCTCGGTTATGAGCAAATAGCGCACACCCAAAAAAGCGGTTTCTTTCCCTTGAATACTGCCGGTGCTTTTTACCTGCTCGAAAACATCGTTGGCTTCATTGCCCAAGATTGCAAAACCGATATTTTCCGCGCTAGCCATAGCCACATTCACCCCAATCACATTGCCCTCGATATCCAACATCGGACCACCAGAATTGCCAGGATTGATAGCTGCGTCAGTTTGAATCAAATTTTTCAAAGTTTCCGTGCGAGCAAATCCACCACCCGCCGTAATGGAGCGGGAAAGTCCGGAAATCACGCCCTTACTGACAGTATTGTCAAATTCTCCCAAAGCATACCCAATGGTGATTACCGTTTGCCCGACTTGTAACTGACCGGAATCGGAAAAATTCAAAAACGGCAAACCCTTTTTATCAATTTTCAAAACTGCCAAATCATTTTTCGGATCGCGCGCTATTACCCTGGCTTTAATCTTTTCGCCTTTATTTTCTTCATCATTCAAATAGACGATATAATCAGCTTCCTTGTCGCTGACTACGTGCTTGTTGGTGATAATGAAACCGTCGGAAGAAACCAAAAATCCGGTGCCGGCGCCGATTTTTTGTTCTTGCGTTCCGTTTTGTCTTCGACGCGGAACACCAAAAAATTCTTCAAATCCATCCGGAACGCCGAAAGGAACGTCAAAATAATTTTCGAAAGTCGGGATTTCGGCTGTGGCCACGATACTCACTACCGCCGGCGAAGCTTTTTTGACTACTTCAATCACTTGCGATTGCTCATCCACCACTTTTATCGGCTGAATACTTTTCGGTTCTTGTTTTTTAAAAAAATCTTTTACAGATGAAAACAAGTTGTCATGTTTTTCTACTTTCCATTCCTGATATTTTTCCACGCTCCAACCAATTGACTTAACTCCGACATAAATCGCGCCGCCACCCAAAACAGCGGCCACTATAATTATGACTATAAGAATCTTTAGTGAGAAAGTGTAGTTATTTTTGATTTGCATATTTTTTATTTTAAATTTATTAAAAACTTATAAATACTGGCCATCATTATTTCTTCATCTTGTTTTTATATAGTTCCAGTAATTCTTTTATGGTAATTTCAGATTTCGATATTTCATTAAAAAAGTCACGCGTATTTCTGTTATCTTTTACCTTCTCGGGGAAATAAAAATCAAGCAGAGTTTTTAAGGAATTAAGATCCAGACTTATTTTTTTATTGGTTAATTGGCGTTTTTTCAATATGGAAATCATATCCTCTCTTTTTTTGTTAACTTTATCGTTAATCTCTTGAAATTGTTCATCCGCCTCCTCAAGGAGAGCGCTGATGCGAAAAAATTTTCTTCTTAATTCTTTCGGTATCTGTTCCGTTCGCTTATAGGCTAATTTATGCTCTATCTCAGCCCAGGCATGCATAAGAGCTGTTCTGATCTGCAGTTCAAACTTCAAATCACCCAGATTGCGATAATTTGGAGTTTTCTCCCAATCTTTTTTGATTTTTAACACAAGGTGCTTGGAGCGATAACCAAATTTATGCGAAGAAAAATCGTCAGACTTATTGTTTTTCTCGATTACTTCGAATTCTTTTTTAATAATTTCTTCAATTTTTTCAATATCCTTTTGGAAATAGCAAATGACCCGAACACCGCAAATATCCACCATTTGCTCAAACGGTTCGGTATATTTTTTTCTTTCTATTTTCTGAAAAACTTGTTCCAGTTTTTTGACACGGTAATTTATTGAAACGGTTTCAATTCCTTTTTCGGCAAGGAAGCTTCCAGTGGCCTCTTTGATATTTTCTCCCAAACGCAAATAAAGAGGATACTGAGAAAAATAGATTTTAATAATTTCTTCCTTATCGTATGTTTTCATGGCGAAAAATAATCTTTTTAATTTTATGTCTTTTATGCATCAAAAAACATCACTAAAATAGCTTTCTCTATCAGCCACCCGGAAAAACCGGGTAGCCCAAGAAACAACTATTTCGCTTTGATGGCGATTTTTTTCGGCTTGGCCTCCTCGGCTTTCGGCAAAGTAATTTTTAAAATTCCTTTGTCGTAATGCGCCTCAGCCTGATCGGCTTTGACGCCCATTGGCAGAATCACCGAGCGAGAGAAACTTCCCTCCCTAATTTCCTTGCGATAATAATCTTCGCGCTTAACTTCCTTCTTTTCTTCGGTGTGCCCGGAAACAGTCAACACATCATTTTCCACCGAGATATCAATTTTGTCCGGATCAATGCCTGGCAGGGAAGTTTCCACAATAACATTATCCTTATCCTGACGCACATCCAAAGCTGGAGCGAAGTTGACATCAGTTGCAAAACCTTCGTCAAAGAATCGCTCGACATCAAACATTGGAGACCATCGCATAATTCCTCTTTGCATAATATTTACACCTCCTTTCTAAATAAATTTACTCCACTAATAAATAGTACAATTTTGACGCTTGATTACATCATGCCGCCCATCCCATTCATGCCTCCGTGCCCATGCTCTTCTTTCTTTTCAGGCAAATCAGTTACGACTGCTTCAGTAGTGAGAAGCATAGCAGAAACAGAAACAGCATTTTCCAGGGCAGTTCTGGTGACTTTCAATGGATCAATGATACCTGATTTGATCATATCTTCCACATATCGATCTTCATTGGCGTCGTAACCGAAATTAGCATCCTTTTCGCTTAAAACTCTGTCCAGCACCACATCCGCGCTTTTCTTGCCGGCATTGAGCACGATTTGCTTGAGTGGTTCGCTCAGAGAACGAATAACCGCCTCGTATCCGGCTTTGAAATCTTGATTTTTGGTTTTGTGCTCCTTGTCTTCTAATTCCTTGCTCGCCTTGACTAGGGCTACACCTCCGCCGGATACAATACCTTCTTCCACCGCCGCGCGAGTCGCAGCCAGCGCGTCTTCCATTTTGTGTTTAATGTAGGTCAATTCCGTTTCAGTAGCGGCGCCAACCTTGATGATTGCCACCCCGCCGGAAAGTTTGGCCGCGCGCTTTTGCAATTTTTCCTTGTCCCATTTGCTGTCTGATGCTTCAGCTTGCGCCTTAATTTGCTCAATACGCTTGTCAATATCTTCTTTCTTTCCAGCGCCACCGACAATCGTCGTGTCATCCTTGGTCGCAATGACTTTCTGCGCCATTCCCAACATAGAAAGTTCCGCCTTTTTGAGATCCAATCCCTTGTCTTCGGTAATAACCTGTCCGCCAGTAAGAATCGCAATGTCTTCCAGCATCGCCTTGCGATTGTCTCCAAATTCCGGAGCTTTGATTGCCAAAACATTAAGCGTACCGCGCAGTTTGTTGACCACTAAAGTTGCCAAAGCTTCGCCATCCACATCTTCCGCAATGATAACCAATTCTTTTTTGCCGGATTGGGCGATTTTTTCCAAAAGCGGCAATATTTCCTGGATGGAAGATATTTTTTTGTCCGTGATCAGAATATGCGCATCCTTGAGTTCAGCTCTTTGAGTTTCCACATCAGTGATCATATATGGGGAAACATAGCCTTTGTCAAAATTCATTCCTTCCACGATTTCCTTGTCAAATCCAAAAGTCTGCGATTCTTCCACGGTAATCACTCCGTCTTTGCCAACCTCATCCATCACTTGCGCGATAATGTCGCCCATTTCTTTGGATTCCGCTGAAATGGTAGCCACCTGCGCGATTTCTTCTTTGGAGCTGATCTTTTTGGAATTCTTTTTGAGAATTTCAATCACGTCATTTTTAGCTTCTTCCATGCCATGACGAATGCCGATCGGACTAATGCCGGTTTCCACAAATTTCAAGCCTTCACCAATGAGTGCCTGCGCCATAACTGTGGAAGTGGTGGTTCCGTCTCCGGCCACATCATTGGTCTTGCTGGCCACTTCTTTCACCAGTTGCGCACCGATATTTTCAAATTTATCTTCTAACTCAATATCTTTGGCGATAGACACGCCGTCGTTGGTAATAGTCGGCGAACCATAACCCTTGTCCAAAATCACATTGCGACCACGCGGACCCAGAGTAGTTTTGACCGTATTAGCTACTTTATCGATGCCAAGCTTGATTCTTTTTCTGGCATCTACGCCTATTTCAATTTGTTTTGCCATATGTTTGATAATTAATGATTAAATTAATAATTTTATTATTCCAAAATGGCGATAATATCGCTCTCTCGCAAAAGCAGATATTCTTCGCCGTCAACTTTGATTTCATCCGGAGAATATTTTTTAAACATTATTTTGTCTCCAACTTTCACGTCCATTTTGGATAGTTGTCCGTTTTCCAAATGTCGGCCCGGACCAACCGCAATCACTTCGCCTTTTTCCGGACGCTCCTTGCTGGTTTCCGGCAAAACAATACCGGAGGCGGTAGTTTCTTCGGCGCTGGCCGGTTTCACGACCACATTGTCGTGTAATGGTTTTAGCTTCATATTTTTATACTCCTTTTTATTCCGACAACAGGCGGAATAAAACCGGAAAAATTAAGAATTAACTAATTAGCACTCGCAGTGCGAGACTGCTAATTATTATTTTACAAAAAGTTTTTTAATTGTCAAGAGTCAAAAAATAATCCAAATAATCGTTTTTAAAAATTCTATCAAAATCCAATGGGAGTTCCTTTTTGCTATCCGCGAAAGGTGGGCATGCCCCAACACCAATTTTGAAAAATATTTGTTTTAAGCAAGACCAGAGCCGATAGGCGGCTTCGCCTTATAATCTTTCCGCTAGTTCCATCTTCCTTGGAATTGGTGTCGGGGTAGAGGTCAAGGACGGCTAAAAATATAAAAAGAATAAAAGAAATCTTTCCACTTCCGCCGTTCCGAATTCTCGGAACTTCAAAACCTGAAAATTTTCCTACATTTTTTTGATTTTGCGCGCACCGTTTTTTCTTTTTAAAAGGAATAGAAATTTTCAGGTTTGGAACGCCCCGATGAAAATCGGGGCGGGCGGAAGCAGGACAGAACAAAAACTTTCTTCAAAAGTTTTTTTGGAAAAAAGTTCGAGCTTGATCATAAAAGCAGCTCCAGACGGAAAATTGCGATTTCGAAAGCGTCAGCGCCCACTCTTTGTGCGGTTCCCAGCTGGCGTTTTTGTTTTGGAGAGTCCAGTTCGTTTGAGCAAAGCTCAAAGTTCCGCCTCTGCGGAACAGCCGATTTTTTGCATTTTCGCCAAAGGCGAAACTTCCAAATTTTCAGAATCAAAAAGAAGCGCCAATTTTTTCTCAAAAGCGAATTTTGCATTTTTTTGAATTGTGCTAATATACATGTGGACACAAATTCATATATCTTGCGCTTTAATGTTGCAATAATTTTTAATATTGTAACCACGAAGGAGCAATTCTGTACAAATTTGCGCAAGTGAGTTTGTGTCCAACAGGGTTGCTCCTTTGTGTTCAAAAAATATGCAAAATCAAACCAAAAAGTTTTTTCTCTATGTCAGAAAATCAACTGACGAAGCGGAAAGACAAGTTTTGTCTATTGAGGCACAACTGACCGAAGTACGAGAATTTGCGCAGAAAGAAAACATTGTCATTGTCCGCGAATTTGTGGAAACAAAATCTGCCAAGAAACCTGGGCGCGATATTTTTGAGCAAATGATTTCTGGCATTGAGAAAGGCGAAGTCATGGGAATTTTAGCTTGGCATCCCGACCGCTTGGCTCGCAATGCAGTGGATGCGGGAAAAATTATCAATCTTCTAGATACTGGCAAATTAGAAATGCTAAAATTCCCCACTTTTTGGTTTGATAAAACTCCTCAAGGACTATTTATGCTTTCTATCGCTTTTGGGCAATCCAAATATTACATTGATAATCTTTCAGAGAACATCAAGCGAGGACTGCGCCAGAAGCTCCGAAATGGCGTTTATCCAGGCTATGCGCCCATTGGATATATCAACGAGCTACGAGAGCATAAAATTCTCAAAGACCCTGAAAATTGGCAACTTGTAAAAAAGCTTTTTGAAGAATATGCCACTGGCAAATTCACTTTAGAGAAAATCCAAAAATTGGCGCTTTCTTTAGGCTTGATGAGCCGAAGATCAAAAAGTATTTTGCCATTATCTAGAATTCAAAGAATGTTGCAAAATCCTTTTTACTACGGACTCTTTCAGTTTAAAAATGAAATTTATGAAGGAATTCACGAGCCAATAATTTCCAAGCAACTTTTTGAAAAAGTGCAACGAGTAATGGCGGACAGAGGAAAACCTAGAAAAGAAAAACCAAACCACAATTTCGGCTTTTTGGGCGTTTTTAAGTGCGGAGAATGTGGACGAGCTATCACCGCCGAACAACACATCAAAAAAAGCGGTTTGGTTTTCCGCCATTACCGTTGCACCAAGAAGAACACTGATTGCACACAAAAATATGTGAATGAAAAAGACTTGCATTTGCAAATCAATGAGATTTTTCAAAAAGTTGCTTTACCTCACGATTGGCTGGAACCTATTTTAGCCAAACTGGACGCCGAAGAAAAAGAAGCCAGCCAAAACTCGAAATCTTTCGCCCAAAATATTGATAAAGAAATTTTGGAAATTGATAACAAAGTTTCAAGGCTTTTAGATATGCAACTGGAAAATACCATTTCGCTTTCTGAATACAAAGAGAAAAAAGAAAAACTGCTGAACCAAAAAACAGCATTGAAACAGAAATTGGCTGATTTTGGGCGAAAGGGAAATTATTGGCTCGAACCGATGAGAAATTTCATTTTATCGGCTCATCAAGCCAACTTTCTTTTTAATTCTGAAAATTTGGAAGAGAAGCGAAGCTTCTTGCAAAAAATCGGCTCGAACTGGACTCTCCAAAACAAAAACGCCAGCTGGGAACCGCACAAAGAGTGGGCGCTGACGCTTTCGAAATCGCAATTTTCCGTCTGGAGCGGGTAACGGGAGTCGAACCCGTATCTCTACCTTGGCAAGGTAATATAATAGCCGCTATACGATACCCGCCTACGCTACGCTCTGGCGGGCAAGCCCGCTTTTGCAAAGCTTAGATTTTCAA
>Ga0302250_1002410_pt1 | contig 11627 bp, 11 predicted proteins | sample AAG_RA_Asp_MG_FD_193536 | JGI IMG/M metagenome (GOLD analysis project Ga0302250, IMG submission 193536) | Enriched activated sludge microbial communities from anaerobic digester in WTTP, New Holstein, Wisconsin, United States - AAG_RA_Asp | ecosystem: Engineered > Bioreactor > Anaerobic >... | reverse complement strand
AACTTATTTCGTCTATAGCCAAGTAATATATGGTGCAACTACCGTGGCACAATTAGGAAAAAAGCCAATCAACAGCACCTTATCTGCACGACAGGTCATTAAGCATAATTCCATTTGTTGAATAGTTTTCATATTCAAAATACAGTTATTTATTTAAATTTTATCCGAATCCCTGCTTTCTCAGTCGCAGGAAAGAAAAAGGACTTTTAAATCTAAACAGGATATTAAACATAAATTCTAAATTAAACCTATATACTAAGTAAAATAAAATTATTTATAAAAAATACCTTTTTACCAATAGGTAAAAATGGCTTAAAAATTACTTAAGTAAAAGATTTTAACCTAAAACTTAGACCACCGGATAAAATTATCTCTTTCATTTAAACTTTTTAGATGGACTTATATATTTATATTGGTTTTAATTGATTCTTTTTTTAGTCCTTTTATCCTATAATAAAACCATAATGCAATAAGAATTAAAATAAAGTCAAAAGGTAACCTATATCTCTCTAAAGGGAATGGTAAAGAAGTATGCATAATTGAATTAATAAAAGGGAGAAAAGATAGGAACATTATAAACCATTCCTTTTTGATGATAGAATAGATAAACCCAATAACATAAAAAGGAATGAATATACCGTAAAAGATAATTCCAGTTAAATTATGCAATAAAGACCAATTTCTTTCTTCCCATCCAAGTGATGTATACACATACCTTGGAGAAATATATGAAGGAGACCAGTATTCCAAAAATGACTGTAGATAATCATTAAAAGATCCATCCCACTCATATTTATAGCCGTTTTCAGAGATAAATATGTGTTTATTGTTTAATAACTTTTGAGATTCATAATTTTTCACTATTTTGGGAGTTTTAACTATGTTGCTACCAAGTATCTTCTGCAAAGTACTATTTACATTAGGAGTTAATATAACTAACTGGTCATATTGTTTATAATTTCTTATACTCCATGGAACGCTAATAAGTATAATGCCGATTAACCAACATATAATTGTTTTATACATATAATGTTTCCAAGTAAATATTATAATGAAAAGAAGAAAAATAGGTAAATAAAATATATATCTATCATCAATATGAAACAAAAAAGCAAAGGATATAGAGAATAGAATTATATTATTAAATATTTTTTTACCCTTGTAGATTCTCACCATCAAGAGAACAATTAGAGATAATAAAAGAAATAAATATGGTTCCTTGAGTAATTGATAACCATATCTAATCATATTAAAGTTAAACATACTCCACAACGCCATTATATATCCAGCTGTTATATTTATCAGTTCTTTTCCGATTCTAAATAAAATTATAACTAATAAAGCTCCAGCTAACGCATTAAGAACCAACATAGTAATTATAGGATGACCGGTAAGAATTATAGATAAAGCTATTATTGCTGGTAAACCTGGAGCTACAGTCATATAAGGACGGTCGTCGACCGAAGGATAAAAATTACCCTGGGTAAATGATTCTCCTAAATATAAATATAATTTGGCATCTGCCCAATCTCTTGTTCCATTTTGATAATATTCATTAAGAGCTAAACCTAACCTAAAAAGGAATGAAAATATAATTAATATTATAAGTATTACATTTTGTTTTTTAGTATTCATTAGCCACTCCTTCGTCTATTCTTCTTTTATTAAAAATGATTAACATAATTATTGATAATGTCATATATATCATATAAACAATCGGTTTTATAAAACCACTGTGCATAGATTTACCTTCTATATTAGGATGCATTATAACCGGAATTTCTCCAACTTTAAAATTATTTAAGTTCAATAAAATAATCATATCTGCATCAGGGTATTTAGCCGGAAAGCAATTATTATGAGAATAGAAGTTAATAACTCTGCGATTCAAAATTTGTAAACCAGATGTTGGGTCTGAATAATTCTTTCTAAGAATAATTTTTAATGTAAATCGAAAAAGAGAGATGCCTAACCAACGTGCAAAACCAGGTTTATAACTGTTATCCCCTTTTAAAAACCTTGATCCAATAATTACATCATTTCCTGTATGATCAATGGCATCTGTAAGTTCTTTTATTGAATCAACATCATGTTGTCCATCTCCATCAAATTGGATTACCCTATTATAATTATATTTATATGCAAATTTATATCCTGTTTCTAAAGCTACACCATATCCACAATTAAATGAATGAGTTAAATTAAAACAAGGAAGCTGTTCTATTATTTCCTGAGTATTATCAGTAGAACCATCATTGATTACTAATATATCATAATGATATTTAGCTTGAATTTCTGATATAACTCTATCTATATTTTTAGATTCATTATAAACGGGAATAATTATTAATATGTCACTATTGGGAGTAATAGAATTACTGTGTAATAGAAAATCCTGCATAAGATTTTTTTTATCCTGATTCACCTTAGATATTATTTTAGTTAATGAGAATAAAAGAACAACTAAGAAATAAAATATTATTACAACTAAAAGGGCTGGAGGATAAGTTATGCCAACTAGTTTAGCGAATCTATTCAATAATGAGGATGAAGTGGTGCCAATAATTATAAAAATAATAGCAAGTATCCAACTTATGGAATATTCAATGGATATCTTCTTCCTCTTTATCTCACCTACAAGAAAAATAAAAAATATTAACCAAAATACGGCATTAATTATATAAAATGTCTTCATTTATAGTACCTATTGAACTGGTTTATTAATTAACATATTATTCGTATACATTATATGATAATCTTAATGTTTAGTAAATATATCCTTTAATTCTATAATAGATAAGTAATGTATAGCTAATGCAACAGACGAGGATAATATAAATCAGATGAATTAAAGCAATGTTGAAACCTGAAGATCCAATTAAATAAATCGTTATCATATCACATATACCAATTATCAACAATAATGCTAATAACCATAATTTATTCAAAACAAGGAATAATTGAAATAATAATTGGGATATACATAAGAAGATCATAGCTATAGAAAGCACAATCATTTGATCAATGGCAGATAAAAAATCCTGACTAAAAATTATGGTAATAAATTTATCTTTTACAAACCATAAACAAATTACTAAAATTAATCCTATTACGAAGTAGGAAATAGCACTTTTCATAATATTTCTAAAGACCGGTTTTTTTAATACTACATTAGCTGAAGTAAGAGGAAACATATACACAGTAAAAGCACTGCCAATAATTATAAATATTTTACTTATTTGAGCTGCTGCTCCATAAAAGCCAGCTTCATTTGGAGAAAGAATATGTTTAGCTAAAATCATATCTCCAGAATTAAAACCAACTATTATAGTAGTATAAAGAAGAAAAGGTAAAAAAGTTAATATTTGCACTCTGTATTTAGAGTTACTTGATTTTTCACTAAGAAGACATTTATTTTTCAATAAAGCCCACACCAATGCGACAGAAGATCCAATTATATATGATAATATTGCTTTTTGGGAGTTAAATTCTAAATTGATTAATACTAATGTAGTTACTAACCGTAAAATTGCCTCTATGTATAATATTTCTGAATATTCATTATAGGCCATTTTAGCATTGGCTAAACTCTTAAATACTTCCAGAAAAATATTAAGAGCAACAAGACAACAAGCAAGATAGATAATTCCTATATTAGATAATTTAAAACTGTAAGCTATATAAGAAGTGAATATAGCTATTAAAAGGGTGAAACACAAAATGAATACGCATATCCATTTTAAGATCGTGGTAATTAATGACTTAACCTTGTCTAATCTATTAATTTTATATAAATGAGGAAGTTTAGTATTAAATATGGATCTTATCGGAGATATAAACACTGCAAATACATTATAAATAGATAAAATAAAGGCAAACGAAGAATATTCAGCTGGTGATAAGTGTTTTCCCACAATAATGATATTAGCAAATCCTAATATCCCAATTGATATTTGTAAAATTAACAATTGGACAATTGATTGCTTGAAAAAATCTTTATTTATGCGGATTACTATTTCCTTACTATCTATATTAGATAACCTGTTATTATCATTATTTTATCAATTTCAATATAACATTTGATGCAGCTTTTTCTATATCTCTTATTATATTATTATATTGAATTCTAATTCTTGTTAGCTGCGTATTATCTATATTACATAAAGATCCAACTTTTCCTATAAAATCATAATATTCTTGAGGGATATCACTTTTTAGGTAAAGAGTTCTCATAGATTGATGTATCCGATAGTAGGAAAGCGGTTGTTTAATATGATAATATGTATAGCCATTGCTAAAAATATAATAATACCATGTTAATTCACCTAAAAAATCATAATCCCATTGGATCGGTTTATTTCTTATTGCATCAGTTCTTATAGTCACTTGAGAAGGTGATCCAATCCAATTACCACTTAATAATAATCTACGCATCAGTTTATATGGCTCATTATATATACCTTCTCTATGATTATTAATTTTGATTTTTGTCTTTTTATCTCCAAATATTATACAAAAGGGACTAGAGGTTAAACCTACTTGGGAGTTCTTTTCTAATATATCAATCTGCTTTTTTATACACTCTGGCATTAATATATCATCTTGCATTAACATTTTAAAATATTTTGTATTACAATTATGTATTAAGGTAGAGCTATGATGTATATTTAAGTTTTTATCATTCCTCCGAATGCTTATTCTTTTATCATTAAATTTTTTTACAATATCTAAAGTATCGTCAGTGGATACATCATCTGAGACAATTAGTATGAAATCTTGATATGTCTGGTTAAGAACAGATTCTATTGTTTGAGATATCCATTTTCTGCCATTGTATGTTGGTATAAAAATGGTTATTAGTGGATATGATAAATTCATAATTTATTTATGATATCATTAATATATTTAATTTCTTTTTTTAATATAAATGGATTTATTGGTAAACTTAAACACTTCTCAGCAATCTGCTCTGCAATCGGAAAGGAAAGATTATTCATCATTGAATATGCTTTTTGTTTATGAGGCGGAATAGGATAGTGTATCATAGTTTCAATACCCGATGAATTAAGATATTTTTGCAGGTTATTTCTCTTCTCACTCATAATAACATACTGATGCCAACAGGGTATGGATTTAATGCCGGAATAGGGTTGCACAAAACAAATTTTATCTTCTTGAATGTTTTCTCTTTGAAGTTCCTGATATGGTAGCTTTATTTGGGGGTTATCAATTTTATAATATTTTTTAGCAACCAGATGTCTTTTCCTATTCCACTCATCCAAATAAGATAATTTTACTCTTAAAATCGCTGCTTGGATTTCATCAAGACGACAATTATAACCCTGATATTCATTGTAATATTTAATTTTTGAGCCATAATTAGAAAGACAGCGAACTTTTTCAGCTAAGTCAGTATCATTCGTTGTTACAGCTCCCCCATCTCCAAAAGCACCTAAATTCTTACCTGGATAGAAACTGAAGGCAGATGCAGTTCCTAATGAACCACATTTCTTATTTCCATAAATTGCTCCATGTGCTTGAGCAGAATCCTCTAATACTTTCAAATTATATTTTTCTGCTAAATCCATAATAGGATCCATATCTGCTGGCATCCCATAAAGATGAACCGGAATAATGGCTTTTGTTCTTTTTGTTATTTTTTCCTCTATCAAAGCAGGATCAATATTAAAAGTGTCTATATCCGGTTCAACTGGAATTGGTTTTGCCCCTGCATAACTTACTGCCAGCCAAGTAGCTATATATGTATTAGAAGGAACTATAACTTCATCCCCTTCCCCAATACCCCATGCCTTTAATACTAAAAAAAGAGCATCCAATCCATTACTTGTCCCTACACAATATTTTGTTCCAATAAACTCTGCAAAGTCCTCTTCAAAAGAGGTAACTTCCTTTCCCAAGATATACCAACCACTGGATAAAACCTTGGCTACTGCAGAATCAATTTCTGATTTTAACTCTTTGTAGCTATCGCCTATATTATAAAAGGGGATTTTCTTCTTTATCCTGGACATACTTTATATACTCGTCATAATCTCTAATATAATCACTTTCATTATAATAGTCAGAAGCCAAAACCAGTAAAACACAATCATCTGCAAAAGCAACAAGGTCTCTCCAATAACCGGGAGGAAAAATCAAGACATTATCAGGTTTATCAAGTATGTAATCAATGGTTGATTTCCCATCATATATTTTTATTTTACAAGACCCATGCATAGCTATAATTGCTTGCCAAAGTTCTTTATGAGCATGCCCACCTCTGGGTAAATTATCTTTATTGTCCCATATATAATATACCCTCTTAATCTCAAAGGGAATATCTTTTTGTTCCTCTATAATTGAAAGATTTCCCCTCTTATCATATTTAGTTACAATGCTAATAATTGAGGGTATCATACTATGATATTTTAGTATGGATTAATAGAATATAGAAAATATAATAAGTTATTAAGTTATTCATCAGTATTAAGATACCTTTTAACTTGAGCTGGATTCCCATAGGCAACAACATCAGAAGGTATTGATTTAGTCACTACACTACCAGCTCCAATAATTGAATTTTTCCCAATTGTCAATCCCCCTAATATTATTGAACCAGCACCAATACTAGCACCATCCTCAATAATAGTAGTCAAAAATTTATCGGGATAAATTTTTGACCTTGGATATTTATCATTAACAAATGTAACATTAGGACCTATGAATACATTATTTCCAATACGCATCCCATCCCATAAATAAACCCCTGCTTTGATGGTAACATTATTTCCTATAATAACATCATTTTCAATAAAACAATAGCAGTTTATATTGCAATTTTTACCTATCTTTGCACCAGATAAAATAATGCAATATTGCCAAATATATGTACCTTCGCCAATGACAGTTGTATTTACATCAGCAAGGTTGTGAATAAATATATTTTTATTATATTCCATATATAACACATTATAAATAATTTATTTATACTTATCAATAATGTAGTTAACTATTCTGTCAGAACAACTTGTATATGGTTCATATATAAACTCTTTTATAGCATAATATCTTTTATCTTTCTTGGGATCATTTCCATTAGAAAGAAATTCCAAAACTGATTTTAATTCTTCATTAGTTCTTACAGTATATAAATAATTAATTAAAGCACCGTCATCGTTAAATTTAACTTTATCATCTTTAATAAGGACACATATTGGTTTTTGGGTGGGAAGAAATTCCATTATTAGTGATGATGGATCTGATAATAATATATCAATTATTTTTAGTAACCAGCTATAATCCCCAGATCGATCTATTAATATATTTGGATATTTTCTTGTAATTGTTTCAAATTCATAAATCCTATTTGAATCCCATAACTTTTTTATAGCTCCCCAAAAGTGGGGATGAGGTCTTATGATCAATAATTTATCTGGGTTTTTGACGAAATAATTAATAATTGTGTCGTAATATACAAAAAAAGAAGACCAACTTAATATGCCCGGAATTATACTCCAATGAGGATTCCACAAGTAAGTTTGTTTCCCTTCTTGGGAGATATATTCAATTGCAGTTTTACTTTCATTAGTTGTGTACTCTCTTAGATAATCAAACCTTGGGTTACCAGTAACTAAAATATAATTCGGATTTATTCTTCCATATTTTATATACATCTGTTTGTGACTATATGAACGAGCTATAATAAGATTTATATTTTTATAAAAAGCTTCTTTGAAATTCATTCTAGTAAGATATCTTGTTTTTACTATTTCAAAACCATATGGTACATAACATTGTATTTGAGTAAATTTTCTAACCCAGCGACTATGTAATTTAATTGAACGGGTAGAATCATAGGGAGAAAAATAAATAACAACAGCTGGCGCTTCTTTTTCAATAATATTAACTCTATCAACTATATACTCTATTGACATTTTTGATAGAAGAACGATGCAATCATTCTTTTGATTCATAAGATTTAAATCGTGCTTAAAACCTGTAACTAATATAATTGGCTTTAAAATTCCACTTTCCTTAAATGACTTATATAATGGTACGATGGAATTAAATTGATTGGGAGTTTGCATAATTAACAGAGCTGTCTGATTTATATAGGGTTTATAATGTCTGAATCTGTACAATAAATATGAAATATCAATATAGATATTTACTATTCCAGTTAAACAAATAAATCTATATGAAATGTTTTTTAATATTAATATATTCATATAGTTTAATCATTTCTCAATTTAATTAATATTTCATTTATCATTGTAGAAGATGTACATTTTGTATAAGGAAAGTAAATTATTTTTACATTAAATTGTTCAAATTTTTTTTCTATTTCTTTCCATTTATCAGTATTATACCAATCATCTCCAACAAACATTATATTAAACTTATATCTATACCATGCTTCCAGTTTATTCATATTTTCCTGAGGAACAGCACAATCAACATATTTACACGCTCTTACGATTTCAATCCTTTCTTCAAAAGGAATAACCGCTTTTTTATTTTTATAAGAAACCAAATTATCAGTAGTTACTCCCACAATTAATCGGTCACATAAACTTTTTGCATTTTTAAGGATATTTACGTGTCCAATATGAAAGAGATCGAATACACCAGTAGTATATCCAATTATCATAATTAACCTCTTTTTATATACTGTTCAAATATATCTGCGAATATACTTAAATTTATAAGCATAAATTTCTTCCATCCATTAAATGAACTAATATCATTTGATGTAAATATTTTAGAATTTAACTTCCATTCATTTATATCTTTAAGCCACAAATCGAAAGGAACAGGAAAGCCCTTTTTCTTCCTATATATGATATTATGATTAATATATTTACTTGCTAGTAATTTTAATATATATTTGGGTTCATCATAATTATCAGTATAATATATGTAATTTAATTCATTGTTTTCTATATTAGAATCACTTTTAGAGTTGATTTTAAAATCAAATGGTAATGAATTAACATAATTAACTAATTTTTCATCAATAAAAGGAAATCCAAAAGGAAGTTTATTATAAATAAAAGCATACTGACCTCTTGATATTAAACCTGTTGTATGAAATTTTTGGATAAAATACAAAGCCCAATTTCTTATATCTATATTCAATTCTGAATTATTAATATAATTATTTACTAGACCTACATCATCGACTAAGTAAGTAGGATTAATAATCCATCTATCTTCTAAAGAAAAGTATCGGTAGTTATTTAAAAAATAATTAAAAAATGGTATTTTATGAGAATAATTACGATACATTCTTAATAATCTATTATAACCTCCAAAAATATCATCACTGCCTTCTCCTGTTAATACTATGTCACATCCATCTTCTACAGCATCCTTTTCTATCAAAGCCAATGGAATTTCATTAGGATGAACTGGATATCCTTGTAATAAAATTAAATCTTTTATTATTGAGTTATCTCCAAAGTAATCATCAAGTGTTACTAATCTTTCTTTGTGTATTGTTTTTAAATCATTAGATACTATTCTTGCATATTCAAATTCATCATCACCAACAAAACCTGCAGAGTATGTATATATATCACGATGAGGAAATAAATTACGTATAATTCCAGCTATACAGGAACTATCAATTCCACCACTTAAAGCTATTCCTATTTTCTTTTTATTTAGAACTAAATTTTCAACTGACTGTATCAGTTTGAATTCTGTCTTTTTTACCGCATTAATAAAATTATATTCCTTAATAGTAAAATCTGGATACCATCTCTTTATTAAATTATTATTTTTTAATTTATATCCAATTGGTATTTTAGATATGCCATTAAACATAGAAAGATTAAAAATAGGATATCTGAACGACAAATATGAAGTTATACCCTCAGGAGAAAAATCACTAAAGCCGGTTTTTATAGCTTGAATAATACTATCATAATACTTGCCATTCTTTTCAAATGTTGTTGTTTCTTGAAATAAATTAAAATTCATCTATTCTACTCCTAATTAATTTATCCCAGCTGATGTGATGGGAATATAAATTCTTGGAATAAAAGTCACACTATATGGTAAATGACTATTAGGATAATTAGAATCATATATGTGTAAAGTAAGATCATCCTCTTTAAGATAATTATTTGGGAATATATGATTTGTATGTAATCCAAGATAGGGTTGATGCTGTCCATCACCATAAATAGTATGATAACCTCTAATATCAATATAGATTTTATTACCATAAAAATTATTACTTCTAATCTCCGGGTTGCATGTTAAAATAGGACCAGCTCCAGTTGGATATCCACTAAATTCAATATCAACTAAATTATCATGAAAACAATTCATTATTGCAGTAATATTTAATGCACAGGCAGCAATTGCAATATTATTTTCATCTATACAATTATTTTCAATTTCAATCTCTCCTAAAAAAGGTCTGATACCAAACCAATTTTTCCCTACAAAGCAATTAGAAATATGAGAAATTGCATTTTGAAGAAATACTCCTGTTTGGTTGTTAATTATAATGCAATTATTCATAAATATGGTTTCATTATTGCATTCAACACCTTTATAAATATTATTGTATAATATAACATTATTTAAATTCATATTAATATCTAAACAACATAATGCAAATGATAAATTGTCTTTAAAAATGGAATTATCTATTATAATTTCTGAATTGGAAAAATAAAGACCATTTAATGAATTCTTATATATTATATTTTCTATATTTGAATTCTCATTATTTAATACCCGTATACAATCAAAATAATTTAAACTGTCTTGACATATAGTTGAATACATAGAATCTGATGTCGTTATTTTACTAAATATATTATTCTGATTATATACAAAAATATTACCATATATATCAATCTTACATCCGGGATCAATTAATAAAAAAATATCATCATGTATGTATAAATTATTAGCTAATATTGCATCGTTAATTACCCTATAGGTGTGACCTTCTTGCATATTTATATTATTCTGTTCTATTGGTGACAATATAATCTCTGGATATAAAATAATTTGTAATATATTATTTATATATAAATGTTTAGAATTAATAGATATATTGTATAAGTATTTAATACCCCACCCTTCCTTAAACAAAATTATATTATAATTGCTTAAAGGAATATCTGAAAAAGTAAATTGTCCATGAGAATCAGTTAATATAGTTGCAATAGGATTTTGGTATCTATGATCAAATTCTGTTTCCTGATTTATCTGCACACCTATTTGTGGATATTGATTATTTATTCTAACAATAGTAGTGTCTAAGTAAGCTAAGTTATATAGTGCTACAGTAATTCCTGAATAATCAACTGGATCAAGAGCTGGATCGCCTGTATCGTTTACCAGAATTATTTTCCCGGAAAGAGAACCGGTTTCGGGTTTGGTGGAAGTGGAACAACTGGACAAGAACAAGACACAAAAAAACAATATAAACAAAGTGAACGGTGAACGGTGAAGGGTGAACGGTGAATGGTGAAAAGTGAATGGTGAAAGGTGAAGGGTGAACGGTGAAGGGTGAAAGGTGAAAGGTGAAAGGTGAAAGGTGAAGGGAGAAGAGTGATTATTTATTTTCATATAGGTTGTCTTTTGATTTTTTGATTATTGCG
>Ga0302250_1002409_pt1 | contig 11631 bp, 11 predicted proteins | sample AAG_RA_Asp_MG_FD_193536 | JGI IMG/M metagenome (GOLD analysis project Ga0302250, IMG submission 193536) | Enriched activated sludge microbial communities from anaerobic digester in WTTP, New Holstein, Wisconsin, United States - AAG_RA_Asp | ecosystem: Engineered > Bioreactor > Anaerobic >... | reverse complement strand
AAGAAAACGTCCGCCCCCCTCCCTCCACATACCTGCGAATTTGCGATTCCCCCGCCTCGTCCACGCCCACCGCCCCACTACTGGGACCCGTTGCTCCAACTCCCCATCACTTCCGGCCAGGGCTGGTGGCATGCCCGGGTCCCTTGAAGTCCGGCACATTCCCCGCTACAACTGGCCCAGCGGAGGTGCGACCGGATGGAAGATCGAGTCGAGGCGCTGCTGAAGAAGGCCCTGGTGCGACTTCGGGAGAACGGATCCCTTCCCCCGGACCTGGAACTGGCCGGGCCCGTGGAACGACCCCGGCGGGAGGAATTCGGGGACTTCGGCACGGCCCTGCCCCTGGCGATGGCCAAGGCCCTGCGGCTGCCCCCGGCCAGGTGCGCGGAGATGATCCAGGAGGTCCTCGACCCCCCCGAGGGCCTGTTCCAGGAGATCTCCTTCGCGCCTCCGGGCTACCTGAACTTCCGGGTCCGTCCCGAGGCCTGGTGGGCGGCGCTGCAGGAGGCGACGTCCCTGCCGCGGGTCGGCGGCGGGGAACGGGTGCTGCTGGAATTCGTGTCGGCCAATCCCACGGGCCCGCTCCACGTCGGGCACGGCCGGGGGGCGGTACTGGGGGACGCCCTGGCCCGGCTGATGCGGGCCACGGACTACGCCGTCGAGACCGAGTACTACGTCAACGACGTGGGCAACCAGATGGCGATGCTGGGCCTGTCCCTCCACGCCCGGGGCCGGGAGGCGCTGGGGCTGTCCGACGGGTCCGACTTCCCGGAGAACGGCTACCGGGGCCAGTACATCCGGGAGATCGCCGCCCGGTGGGTCGCCACCCCCGAAGGGGAGGCCGCCTGCCGCCGGCCCTACGAGGACCTGGGCCCCCGGGACGACAACGCCGCCACCGCGGTCGCCTCCCGGGAACTGCTGGAATGGATCCGCCGCACGCTGGGCGACGCCCGGATCACCTTCGACCACTGGTTCCACGAGCGCCCCCTGCACCGGGACGGCGAGGTCCAACGGATGCTGGACTCGCTGCTGCGGGACGGGAAGGCCTTCCGGGACGATTCCGGGGCGATCCTCTTCCGGATGGAGGGCACCGAGGACAGCGAGGACCGGGTGCTGGTCCGGGGCAACGGGATGCCCACCTACTTCGCCGCGGACGTCGCCTACCACCACCACAAGTTCCTGCGGGGCTTCCAGCGCCTGATCAACATCTGGGGCGCCGACCACCACGGCTACATCCCGCGGGTCCGGGCCTCCCTGGAGGCCCTGGGCCACGATCCCGGCGCGCTCCAGGTGCTGCTGGTGCAGATGGTCACGCTGACCCGGGGCGGGGTGGCGGTCCCGATGGGCAAGCGCAGCGGCGAGTTCGTGACCCTCCAGGACGTGCTGGACGAGGTGGGGACCGACGCGGTCCGGTTCCTTTTCCTGCTGCGCCGCCCCGACGCCCAGATGGAGTTCGACCTGGACCTGGCCCGCAGCCAGTCCCTGGAGAACCCGGTCTACTACGTCCAGTACGGCCATGCCCGGGTGGCCTCCATCGTCAGGAGGGCCGCGGCCGCAGGGATCCCCGTCCCGCCGTGGTCGGGGGAACTCCTGGCGGCCCTGTCGCTCCCCGAGGAGGCCGCTCTGACCCGGGACCTGGTGCGATGGCCCGGGGTGGTCGGGTCGGCCGCCCGCCGGTGCGAGCCCCACCACGTGGCCTTCTACCTGCTGGACCTGGTGAAGGCCTTCCACGGCTACTACACCCGGTATCGCCACACCGAGAAGGTCCTGTCGGCCGACCCGCGGAAGACCGCGGCCCGCCTGTACCTGGTCTCCCGGATCCGGGACGTGCTGCACCAGGGCCTCTCGCTGCTGGGCGTGTCCGCGCCCGACGAGATGCGGTTGCCGGAGGACGATGAGACCGCCTGAGGACCCCTCTCCGGATCCGGCCTTCCCCGACCCGCCGGTCCGGGCCCGGGACCTGGAGAAGATCCGGGAGAAGCAGCCGATCTACCTGGAACCGCGGCAGGTTCTCCGGATTGCGCTGCTGGGGATCTGCGGGCTGGGGGCGGCCTTCGGAGCGGGTTGGTGGGCCCGGGGGACCCCGCCTCCCGCCCCCCGGAACGAGGATCCCCCCGCCTGCGAGTGCCCGTCGGCCCTTCCGGTGCCCCGGGAGGTCCCGGAGGATCACGACGGGGCCCGGGTGGCCCGTTCCCAGGTGCTGCCGATGCCTTCGGAGGTCGAGCCCCGGGACGGGGAGCCCCTGGCGGTGTCGTGGACCCGGCGCCCGCCGGACGAGACGCCCCCGCCGCCACCCCCGCCGGTTCCTCCCACCGCTCCCGCGGCGGAGGAACGGTCACCCCTTCCGCAGGTTCCCCCGACGACGCCCCCCTCGGGAACCGCCACCGGTCCCCGGATCCCCGGACAGGCCGTCCCGGAGCCCCCGATCGCCCGGAAGGACGATTCGGCCCCGCCGGCCCCTTCGCCGTCGGTCGAGGACTCGGGAAAGGCCGCTGCGGACCGTCCCGATGCCCTGGCCCCGCAGGATCCCGCAACCGGGGCGCGAATCCCCCTGGCCCAGCGGCGATGGAGCGTCCAGGTGCGGGCCTACCGGGATCCCCAGTTGGCGGAGGAATATGCCGCCACCCTGAAGAAAAGGGGATATAGTGCCCGGGTGCTGGCCGGACGGGACCCGGCGGGCACCGCGTGGTACCGGATCCACGTCGGGCGTTTCGCCACGTCCGCCGAGGCCCAGCGCTTCGCGGCCCGCTTCAACGCCCGGGAAGGGGAGAAATCCATCGCCGTGGAGGGCCCATGATCGACCTGTCGGACCCCGTCCGGATCGAGAAACCCTGGGGATATGAACTCTGGCTGGCCCGGACCGACCGCTACGTCGGCAAGATCCTCTTCATCCGCCGGGGACAGCGCCTCTCCCGGCAATACCACCGGGTGAAGGACGAGACCTTCTACGTGCTCCGGGGGCGCCTGATCCTGGAAATCGGGGCCGGGGACGCCCTGGAGCGGGTGGAGGTTCCCCCGGGTCGCTGCTACCGGACCCTGCCCGGCACCGTGCACCGGTATGCGGCGCCCCAGGACGAGGACTGCGAACTCATCGAGACCTCGACGCCCGAACTGGAGGACGTGGTCCGCCTGGAGGACGACTTCGGGCGGGAGGGGACCTCGCACTTCTGAGTCCTTGCGGAGGAACCATGTCGAAGAACCAGCCCGTCGAGAGCCCCGACGCCCCCAGGGCGATCGGACCCTACTCCCAGGCCATCGAGTGCCGGCCGGACCGGATGCTGTTCCTGAGCGGCCAGATCGCCCTGGACCCGGCGACCGGGACGCTGGTCCCCGGCGGCATCGAGGCCGAGACCCGTCAGGTCCTGGCGAACCTCCAGGCGGTGCTGGTGGCCGGCGGCATGGATCGCTGGAACGTCGTCAAGACGACGATCTTCCTGGTGGACATGCAGGACTTCGGCACGGTCAACTCCCTGTACGGGGAGTTCTTCGGAGACCATCGGCCGGCCCGGGCCACCGTGCAGGTGGCCGCACTGCCCCGGGGAGCCCGGGTGGAGATCGAGGCCGTCGCGGCCGGTTGAGATCCCGGGAAGATCCCCGGCCGCCTGTTCTGTCAGGGAGGATCCGTCCATGAAACACGCGAAGCCTTCGCCCCGGACTGCCGGCAGATCGTGGCTGCGGGCGGCCTGCTGCTGCGGGCTGCTGGCCCTGCCGCTGGCGGCCCGGGCGGCGGGACCCGACCTGTCCCCCCTCGACGTCCGCTTCGAGCCCTCGACCACGAAGGTCCTGAAGGGTCCGGTTCCCGACAACCCGGTCCGATCGGTCACGATCGAGGCGGCGCGAAACGAGTACGTGGCCTTCCAGGTCGTGCTGGCGGCGACCGGCGGTCCGGTCACGGACGTGACCGTCGCGCTGACGGACCTGTCGGGGCCCGACGGGGCCGTCATCCCTTCCCTGGAGGCCACCCTCTACCGGGAATACTACGTGGAGATCACGGAGCCCTCCTGGTGCGAGACGCCCATGAGTCCCTCCTGCGGGTCCTTCCCGGAGTACCTGAGGAAGCCGGGCTGGTATCCCGACGCCCTGATCCCGTTCGTGGACCCCTACCCGGCGCTCGACGGCCCCGGGAACGCGCCGGTTCCCGTGGGCGCCCCCTTCGAGGTCCCGGGACAGGACCTCCAGACCGTCTTCGTCGACCTGCACGTCCCGGAATCGTCCCCGCCGGGCGACTACACCGGACAGGTCATCGTGACGTCCCAGGAAGGGGAACGGGCCCGGCTGCCGGTGACCCTGCACGTCTGGGACTTCGTTCTTCCCCGGGAGCGGTCGATCACCACGGCCTACGGGTTCGGCACGGGCCAGCTGTGGAAGTACCACGGCGGGCCGGACGGCGGGGACGAGGCGACCCGGGACCGGATCCGCCGGAACTACGAAATCGAGATGCACCGGCACCGGATCGACTTCACGAACCAGGATGCCCCCCTCCGGTTCGAGTTCGACGACCAGGGTCGCCTGCTGCCGCCGGACTTCACCGCCTACGACGCCTGGCTGGGCCCCCGCATCGACGGGTCCTACTACCCCGACGGGGCGGGAATCCGGCGCTTCGACCTGGACTGGTTCCGACCGGGTTCCGGGCTGGGGTCCTGGACCGAGGACCAGTGGACCCAGGCCGCGGTGGCACTGGCCGAACACCTCCGGGACAAGGGCTGGCTGGACCACGTGTACCTCTACTCCAGCGACGAGCCCTGGATGCCGGAACACCTGGCCGGAGGAGCGATCCAGCGGATCCACGAGGACGTCCGGAGGCTGCGGGCCGCGTCCAGCCTCTACCAGGGAAAGGTGATGGTGACGGGTCCCCGGTGGCCGGACCTGGACGGGGACATCGACATCTGGTGCCCGGTGACGGCGATGTACGGCGATGCCTACTGGCCCGCCGGCGTCTGGTGGGGACGGGAGGAGTACCGGGAGCGACACCTGGCCCGGGGAGGGGAACTCTGGTTCTATGTCTGCAACGCGAACTTCCCGGCCCTGATGGGCTACGACGTGGACACCGACATCGGGCATGAGCCGCGGCTGCTGAAGTGGGGCGCATGGCGGGAACAGGCCTCGGGTTTCCTGTACTGGCGCCTCACCTACTGGCAGGACCCGGACCCCTGGCACGACCTGGCCAACGTCGAGGTCTTCGGTCCGGATTTCGCACGGAACGGCGACGGCATCCTGATCTACCCCGGGGACGCGAACGGCACGCTGGGCACCGGCCTGCCGCTGCCGTGGAGGGGCATCGACGGGCCGGTGGTCTCCTTCCGCCTGAAGCAGATCCGGGACGGCCTCGAAGACTGGGAGATCCTCCGGATGGCCGAGGCCCTCGGCGGCGGGGACTATGCCCGGGCCCAGGTGGACCTCGTGTACCGGAAGTTCGGCGCGCCGCTGGACGACTCCTTCGATCGGGGAAATCGCCCCTGGGAGATGGACGACGGCCCCGTGCTGGCCGCCCGGGCGCGCATCGCGGCGAAGGTCCAGTACCTCCAGCATCCCGACCGGTACCCGGACCCCGAGGAGCCCCAGGTCGCCGATCCCGCCGATCCGGCCGACGAGGGAAGCGCCGACGATGCGGGGGATCCTGGACCGGACATCCCCCAGGCGGAGGAGGTGCCGTCCGATTCCGGGGCACCGGCAGACCTCGCGGACTCCCGGGACGGCCAGGTCCCGGACCCGGGATCCGGGGACGCCGATTCGGGAAGCGGGGACCCGGGAACCCGGTCCTCCCGGGGAGGCTGCCACGCGGGGCCCCGGCCCCCGGAAGCCCCATGGATGCTGTGGTTGCTGCTGCTGGCCGCCGTGCCTCGGACCCCGGCCCGACCCCGCTGACCGGGGGAGGGGGACCGGACCCCGGTTCCGGGACCCGGCCCTCCCGGCCGCCCGTCAGGAAGATCCCGGTTCCCCGGGGACCAGTCCCCGCTGCTCCAGGGCCTCCAGGACCGCCTCGGCCACGCGCCGGTGCGCCTCCTCCCGCAGGTGATTCTGGTCCAGGAAGAGGCGATCGTCGGGAATCCCGTCGGGCACCCATTCCCGGCAGGCCCGATCGATGTCCACCAGCACCACCGACGGATGCCTGGCCGCGACCGCCCGGAGCCGGTCGTTGTACCCGCTTCCGGCCCGCAGGGGGAAGGCGGCCAGGTCCCGGGCGGCCTCGTACTGGACGAGGGCCCCCTCCCGATCCCCCGTCCCGTCCAGGGCCTGGGCCCACCGGTACCGGATCGCGGCGATCCCCGGATGGGACCGGGCCGCCGGTTCGATGATCGCGAGGGCCTCGGCGTACCGTCCCTGATCGATGAGCCGGCCCGCCCGGGAGACCACCTCCACCGCCTGGCGCCGTTCCTCGTCATCGGCATACCGGCTCCCCTCGGGCGGCCAGCGAAGGTTCGACGGCACCGTCAGCAGCACCATGGGCACCTTGGCCTCCTCGCAGGCCCGGGCCATGATCTCCACGCGGCGTTCCGCCTCCTCCGGCACCCGGTCCACCGACCCGTCCCCCAGCAGGTTCCGGCCCGCCGCGAGGTACGGGGCCTCCAGCGCCTCGTCCCGCCAGGCGAGTTCCAGGGCCGACAGCCCCCGGGCGGGCTCCCCCCGGGCCCGTGCCAGGATCTGCTCGATGGCCGCGACCGTCCGGAGCCCGAAGAACCATTCCGGGCGGCGGGCCTGCCGGGCCTCCCAACCCTTCCAGGTCGCTTCTTCCAGGAACTCGCTGGACCCGAAGGAGACCAGCACCGCATCGGGATTCAAGGAGAGGGCCTGGGGAAGCAGTCCCAGGACCCGCCGGCTGGACCAGCCCCGGGCCGCCAGGTTGACGACCCGGTTCCCCTCCCCGCCGGGACGACCCCGGATCCGTTCCTCCAGCACGTCCGCCCACGCCTCCAGCGGATCCGGGTCCTCGTTGGATCGGTGGCCCCAGGTGACCGAGTCCCCCAGCACCACCAGGCGCCTCTCCCCGGGGGCGCGCCCGACGGGGACCGGCCGGGCCCGAAAGACCGGCCGGAGAAACGGCCGCACCACCCACCATCCGTCCCGCGGTTCCATCACCCGGTCGGCCGGCCCGAACCCGAAGTGGACCCGATCGATGGCCGGATGCCACCCGGAGATCCGAAGCCCCAGTTCCACCATCAGGAACGGCAGCAGGGCCGAAAGGAGGGTCTTCCCGGCACCTCTCCAGGCCTTCACGGGGTGTCGCCTCCGTCCTCCGGCCTCTTCTCCACCAGGAAGGGGCCCATCACGAGGGCATCCAGATCGTTCTTCAGGAAGCACGCCACCGCGTCCTCGGGGGTGCAGACGATGGGCTCGTTGTTGTCGTTGAACGAGGTGTTGATGATCATCGGCACGCCCGTCCGCCGGGCGAACTCCTGCAACAGTCCGTGGTAGAGGGGATCGGACTCGGCGGTCACGGTCTGGTGCCGGCACGTCCCGTCCACGTGCAGGGCCGACGGAATCCGGTCCCGCTTGTCCGGACGGACACGGACCGCGAAGAGCATGAAGGGGCTCGGCGTGTCCCGCTCGAACCAGTCCCCGACCTCCTCCATCAGCACGCTGGCGCCGTAGGGCCGGAAGGGCTCCCGGTGCTTCACCCGGGCATTCAGGATGTCCTTCATGTCCGGGCGGCGGGGGTCGGCCAGGATGCTCCGGTGACCCAGGGCCCTGGGCCCGAACTCCATGGGGCCCTGGAACCAGCCCACCACCGCTCCCCGGGCCAGCAGGTCCGCGGTCCTCGCCAGCAGCGGCTCCTCGGGGAGCTCCCTGGCCGGAAGCCCCCGGACCGCCAGGGCCCGGCGCATCCGGGTCACCGGGTAGCCGGGCCCGACGCAGGCCTGATGCATCACGACCTCCCGGGGCCGCCCGTGCATGCAGTGGCGAAGGACCGCCGCAGCCCCCAGGGCCGCTCCCGCGTCCCCTGCCGCCGGCTGCACGAAGATCTCCCGGAACGGGCCCTCGTCCAGCAGCCTCCCGTTGGCGACGCAGTTCAACGCCACGCCCCCGGCCATGCACAGGCGGGTCAGCCCCGTCTGGCGATGCACGTGGCGGACGATCGCCAGCAGGGCCTCCTCCAGCAGCGCCTGGAGGCTCGCGGCGACGTCCTGGTGCCGGGGTTCGATGACCGTGCGGGGGGCTCGGGGCGGCCCGAACTCCCGCTCGAACCGCGGCGACCACATCCGTTCGCCCCGGTGGAAGCGGAAATAGGACGGGTCGAGGCGGAAGGATCCGTCGGGCCGCAGCCCCGCCACCCGCCGGAGGCGGTCCAGGTGGACCGGCCGGCCGAAGCCCGCCAGGGCCATCACCTTCCCCTCGCCGCGGTTCGCCTCGAAGCCCAGGTAGGTGGTCACCGCGGTGTAAAGAAGGCCCAGGGAATCGGGGTAGCGGATCTCCTGGCGCATCTCGATGCGGTGGCCCCGACCGACCCCCCAGGCGGTGGTGGTCCACTCCCCGACGCCGTCCACGGTCAGGATCGCCGCCTCGTCGAAGGGCGATACCAGGAAGGCGCTTCCCGCGTGGGCCAGGTGGTGGGGCACGAAGCGGACCGGCTTCCTCCAGCCCAGGCGATCCCTCAGCACCAGGGGCAGCACCAGCCGCTCCCCCAGCCAGGCGGGCATCGATCGCCGGAAGGCCGGGTAGGACAGCGGAAAGGATCGGAGGTGGTCGAACAGCACCCGCTCGAACTTCAGGAAGGGCTTCTCGTAGAAGGCGATCTCGTCCACGTCCATCAGCGTGATGCCGGCCGACTGGAGGCAGGCGTCCAGCGCCCGGGCCGGAAAGGCGGCGCTGCCCTTGACCCGGTCCAGTCGCTCCTCCTGGGCCGCCACCAGCAGGCCGTCGTCGCCGGACAGGCAGGCCGCCGAATCGTGGTAGAAGGCCGACAATCCGAGGATGTGCATCGACTACAGCCCGGCGTAGATGAAGGTGACCACCGCCCCCGGTCCCACGTAGAACGCCAGCAGCGCGATCAGCACCAGCAGCAGCAGCAGGGGAGCCAGCACGTAGCGCCGGTGCCTCCGGAAGAACCGGAACACCTCCCGCAACAGCAGCCAGAGTTTCACCGCCACCCCTCCGCCGGCTTCAGGACTGGCCGTCCAGGTCCTCCGGCGCCGTTCCGAACCCCTCGGCCGCTCTCCAGGAGGATTCTCCCTTCCCGGAGCCTCGGCCGATCATCCTCCGGGCGAAGACCTCGGCCAGCACACGGGTCAACGCCACCCCGATCCAGTACGCCACCCAGAGGCCCAGGCCCAGCAGCAGGGCCGTGACCGCCAAGGCCACCCGGCGGGTCGTCCTCCTGGCCGCATCGAGGACCTTCATGCCGTCTCCCGGGACCTCGGTCCGGTCGTCAGGGGATCCGGACTCCCAGGCGGTCGCCGACCCGGCGCAACGCGGCCTCGTCGAACCGGATCCGGAGCCGGCGGATCGCCTCCTCCCGCGTCATCCACCCCTGGCGAACCATCTTCGCCATCTCGACGTGGTAGTGAGTGTAGCCGTAGCACCGCATCGAGTTCCAGACCGACACGTAGTTCATCTCGCAGTTCGTGGACCCCTCGGGGTAGGACTCGGCGGGGGGCCGCCAGCCCAGTTCCCTGCGGATGACCTCCACATAGTCCTCCTCCCCGTCGTCCAGGAACCAGTGGGGGGAAAGCACCGTCGCCCGGTGCCGCTTGCGGGCCCGGGCCACCGCCTCCTCCATCGAGGACGGGAAGTCCCGGAAGCGGGGATCCCCTTTCAGGGTCGCCAGGAACTCCCTCGTCGCCCGGGCCATCGACCGGTACTCGGGCGCCTCGTCGGCATACCGGGCCGCCACTCCCGACCGGGTCGCCTGGCCGCGCGTCCACCCGGCGATGATCAGGGGGATGTCGAAGCGGGCGGCCATCGCGAAGGTCAGGGACATGTACCAGATGCTGCACGGGTGGCAGAGAACGGCCCGGGTGCCCGACTCGATCATGCGGCGGAACAGGTCCTTCAGGGTGTCGGTGCGGTAGAACAGCAGGTCCACGCCGAGGATTTCCACCGCCCGGCGGACGTTGTCGATGGCCTCCTGCTGCTCGAAGCCGTGGTCGAACATGAAGGCCAGGGGATTCATCCGGTAGCGGCGCTTCATGTAGTAGAGGGCCGCGGTGCTGTCCTTCCCCCCGCTGCACATCACCAGGCAGTCGTGGGTCCCCTTGCCGCGGTGACTGGCCAGGATCCGCACGAAATCCGTTTCCAGCAGGGGATCCTCCCGCCTCTCCGGGGCCTGGCTCTCGTCCCGTCGGCAGAGGTTGCAGACGCCCTCCCGGTCCAGGGTGATGTCCGGCGGGCTGTGAGGCAGCACGCACCGCACGCACAGGGCCCGCTCCGTACCGGCATCCATGCCCGATCCTCGCCTTGCCCCGGAAACCCCTCATCCAAGGCCTTCCCCGGGGTATCGTACCCGAGACCGGGCGATCCCGTACCCCGATCGCGGTTGCGCGGCTTTCCGAAGCGGGGATACTTGCCCCAGGAAGGAGGCACTCCGCGATGGACCGCTTCGGCGTCGTCTTCGACCTGGACGGACTGCTGGTGGACAGCGAGCGCCTCCAGGCTCGGGCATTTGCCGTCGCCCTGTCACCCTTTGGAATCGTGTTGGACGACCGGGAGTTCGGGCGGTTCGTGGGCCTCTCCACCCGCCAGAACTTCCTGGACCTGGCCCGGATGCATCCCCGGCTGGCGGACCACCTGGAGGAGATCCATGCCCGGAAGGACCGGGCCTACCGGGAACTGGTCGAGCGGGAGATGGAGCCGATGCCCGGGGCCCGGACCCTCGTGGAGGCCCTGCACCGGGACGGGATCCCGATGGCGGTCGCCTCCTCCTCGCCCCGGGCGGACGTTGCGGCCAGCCTCGCCCGGGCGGGGCTTTCCGGTTTCCTGGACCGGATCGTGGCCGGGGACGAGGTGGCCCGGCCCAAGCCCGCGCCGGACCTCTATCTCCGGGCCGCGGAACTGGCGGGCCTGCCGCCCTGGCAATGCGTGGCCCTCGAGGATGCCCGGGCCGGCGTCGAGGCCGCGAAGGCCGCCGGGCTGTCCTGCGTGGCCATTCCGAACCGCTACACGCGGGATCACGACTTCTCCCGGGCGGATCTCGTCCTGCCTTCCCTGGAACACGTCTCGCGTTCCCTCCTGGCGTCCCTGGCCAAGAACCGGTCACCGGGTTCCCGCACCTGACCTTTCGCGGCCCCTGGAAGACTCCTCGAGGAGTGCCGGTTGCCCCGCGTCCGAGATACGTCGGAAAATCACCGGGAGAGCCTTCGGGAGACCACCATGGAACGACGGATCGGGACCCTGGGCTTCCTGCTGGTCGCCTCCTGGTTCCCGGCGATCCGGGCGGCCCCGGCGATCCCGTCGACGATCGCCGACGTCCCGACGAGGGACGGCCAGGCCACGCTGTCCACGGCGGTCTACCTGCCCGTCGGGGGCGGAGGACCCTGGCCCGTGATCCTGCGCCGGACCCCCTACGGCAAGGACGTGGAAGCGGACCTCGCCGGGGGGTTGAACGCCCTGGGTTACGCGATGGTCTCCCAGGACGTCCGGGGCCGGGGAGGCAGCACCGGGCGGTTCCTGCCCTTCTTCACCGACCGGGAGGACGCGGCG
>Ga0302250_1002405_pt1 | contig 11649 bp, 13 predicted proteins | sample AAG_RA_Asp_MG_FD_193536 | JGI IMG/M metagenome (GOLD analysis project Ga0302250, IMG submission 193536) | Enriched activated sludge microbial communities from anaerobic digester in WTTP, New Holstein, Wisconsin, United States - AAG_RA_Asp | ecosystem: Engineered > Bioreactor > Anaerobic >... | reverse complement strand
GCCGTCCAGTTCATCACCTACCTCAATCCCCTGCGGTATTTCCTCGTCATCATCCGGGGCATCTTCCTCAAAGGCAGCGGCATGGCCATCCTCTGGCCTGAGTTTCTGGCCCTCTTCATCCTCGGGGCATCTGTCGTCGCCACGAGCTCACTGAGGTTCAAGAAGCGGTTGGGATGACAGACGGCTTGAACCACTTGAACCGCTTGAGGGTCCTGGACGGTTTCACGGTAATGAGAAGAGGGTGGGGACCGGGGCCTTGCTTTATTTCGTTTCGAGGTATTGGGCTGGTGTGAGGATAGGGATGCCTTCGAAGGCCGCAAGGGCCAGGAGGTGTTCGTCGCCGGAAATGATCGCGTAGGCCTTGTATTCCAGGGCACACTCAAGGATCATGTTGTCATCGGCGTCCTTTTCAATCACCGATACGCTTCTACCGGGAAAGACCATGTCACTGAGACCCTTCACCTCATTCATGATCGTTTCGATGAACTGTTCCGCAAGACCAAACTTCTTTCGCGACAGAACACCCTGAAGCTCGTAAAGCATGGCCGGCGACATTCCCAGCCCGATCTCTCCCCGTATCACCTGAAGAAGAACATCCCTGGGATTGCCACCAAAGAGAAGCGCCGATACCATGACATTGGTGTCGACGACGATCCGGCGCATCACTTCGACTTATTCCTGCGGTAGAGGGTGACCTCCCTATCGATGTCGCCTTCGGTCATGCCCGCTTCCTTCGCCGCTCCTCCTGCGAGTTCGAAGATGACGTCCCAGCGCTTCCTCCTGTCGATATACATCCGGGCCGCTTCCCGCAACAGTTCGGACCTTGACCTGCACTCCTTTCTGGCAGTCTCGTCTACCTGATCCAGGAGCTCTTTCGAAAAGGATATGTTGACGGTACTCGCTTTCATCATTCCATCCCCTCCTCATTATCAGTACAAATATACATACAAGGATTGTATATTGTCAAGCCGCATCGAACAGGACCGGAGCGGGTGGGTATCGTCCTTTTGGTGTTGACAATCGGCGGCACGCGATACCAGAATGATAGGCAGAGGATGAAGGGGAGAATATGAGATATCATCGGGGGAGTTGCTCTTCCGTAGTCGCCTTGCTCGCATTCTGCGTTCTTTTCTTTGCCGGTTGTTCGGGACCGGGCAAAGGAGGGCCCGGAGGGGGACACCGGCCGGGCGGGCCGGGAAACGGTTTTCTCTCCACAGTGTATGACACAAGGCCTTTCAACCCCGACGTGGGCAGGCTCCCTCCCATGTACACGGGGCACAACCCGGAGCTTCTCTACAACAGCATCGAGATGAGGAAACAAAGGACGCTGAGGGAACCGCAGGAAACGGAAGATGCACACAGGACCAGGATGGCCCGGGAGATATCCCTTCCCCTCACGGGTTCCCTGGATTTCGACAGCATCTATGCCGTGAGGGTCACCCCCTCCGAGGTCCGCCGTGACGAGAAGGACGGACTCATCCACATGAGCTGCCGGCTCTCTGCCGCGTTCGAGGCGGGCCGGGAGAATCCCGCGAAGAAGGCCTTCGTCGTCAGGTACCTGCCCCAGCTCGACAACAGGTACGCAATAGACAGGAAGGATGGCACCCGGGTGACCATCGAGGAGATAAAGTTCAGCGAATATGCGGTGGTGGCCGTCAACGCGAGGAACCTACCGATACAAAGGACCGCCGGACCGCAGGCACACAAGGACGGGAAGAGACCGCAGGAGGGCGGCAAGGAGCCCGAGAGCGAAAGGGTCGAAGGAACAGCAAAGTTGACCGCCGAGGAAGCACGGAGCATAGAGGGCGGCGTCATGGCGCTTCTCGTCGGGAGGCTCGCGCCGCCCTATACTTCACACGAGGAGATCAACCGCAAGCCGACGACAGACAGACCCGGCACCTATCTCGGGAGATACCATTACCTGTACATGGACCTCATGGCAATATGGTTCTACGACGTGACGACAGGGAAGGTCCTCAAGAAGATTCGGCTCTCTTAGCAGTTCCGACCCCCCTTCTTTCGGGGGCTACAGTCTTTGCATGGCATCGGCCATGCGCTTGAGCGCCTCGGTGAGGGTGCTCCTCGGACAGGCAAAGTTGAGCCTGACAAACCCCTCTCCCCCTTTTCCATACTCCAGCCCGTCGTTGAGGGCCACCCGTCCCTTCTCGAGAAAGAAGCGGAAAGGGTTCCCCGGTATCCCAGACCCCCTGCAGTCGATCCAGGCAAGATAGGTCGCCTCCATGCGGCTCATCGAGAGGTAAGGCAGCCCCTCGTCGAGGGACCTCTCCACAAGCTCCCTGTTGCCCTCGAGGTAGGCAAGACACTGGGTGAGCCACTCCTCACCGTCCCTATAGGCTGCCAGGGCAGCTGCGACCCCCAGGACGTTCACATGGGGGATAAGGCCTTCCATGCCCCTCAGCCAGGTCTTCCTCAGCACCGGGTTGCTTATCACCGCGAAGGAGCACTTCAGGCCCGCCAGATTGAATGTCTTGCTCGGCGACATGAAGGTGATGGTGCGATCCGCCACCTCGTTGCCCAGGGTGGCGATGGGCATGTGCCGGTTGCCGGGGAACAAAAGGTCGCAGTGGATCTCGTCGGAGCAGATAAGAATGTTCCGTCTGAGGCAGATATCGGCAAGCCTTTCCAGTTCGTCCCTTCGGAAGACCCGTCCGACAGGGTTATGGGGATTACACAGGACAAAAATCCGCGTCCTGTCCGTGATCGCCTCCTCGAAGGCGTCGAAATCGATCTCGTAGGTGTCCCCCTTCTTTACCAACGCAGGACTGATGACCGCGCGTCCGCGGTTCACCGGGTCGGCGATGAAATGTGAATAGACGGGCGGCTGGACGAGAACGGCATCCCCCGGCTCCGCGAAGAGAATGAAGGCCAGGTTCAGACCCGTGACCACGCCGGGCACAAGGACGATCTCCTCCCCCGGAACGTCCCATCCATAGAGCCTTTTGAGCCTCTCCCGGACGACCTCCACGAACTCCTCCGTCGCCCCTCCGTATCCGAAGATCCGGTGGTCCACCCGTTCGTGCAGGGCCTGAACGACCGGCTCGGGGGAAACGAAATCCATGTCCGCGACCCACAGGGGAAGGACCCCGCCACCGTATCGTCTCCATTTGATGCTGTCCGTGCCTTCTCGCTCGACAATCTTATCGAAATCGTATCTCATATTCCGTCTCCGTCATCAGCAAACCTTTTTTTCATGATGGACCCTCGCCCCCTTCCGCGCAGGGCAGCTTCCGGGGGTCCGCTGCCTCACTCTACCATTTTTCCTGTCCCTGTTTAAAGAAAGCGACCACCGGTATATTGAGGAGAGGGATCTCCTGCCCCGACATTGCACTAAAGGCCTTACCGCCTGAACCATCTCGGGTCGCTGAACCATTTCGTCGTCCTCTGTATCCGGTTGGTATAGTTCGTCACGAATTCCCGGATCAGCTTGCGGGTGATCCTCTGGAGGTCGTTGTTCTTGAGAAGGTGCCCGATGTCCTCGGGGTCCTTGAAGGTGATCTCGAGGATGATGTCGCAGAAACCGCCAAGCACCACGTTCCAGCAGTTCGTTACCGTGACGTAATCGATCTTCGCCATTGCCGGAAGGTATTCATTGGTCATGAAGTCCCCGTACCTCTCTTTCATGTCGGGCCTCAGATCATAGTACTGATTGAACTTCCAGACCCCTTTCTGGACCGGATACCTCCCCAGCTTGACCGTGCCGTCGGGCTCGAGGACCGTGCTGTTGTAGTTCGCAACGTACCTTCTCAACCCCAGGGCAAGGTCCCTGAACCCCTGGCCGGTTATGATCCTGGAAATGTCCTCGAGACTCTCCGACGAGAACGCCGTTATCGTCCTCGGCCCGAAACCGACCTCGACGAAATACCCGCCCACGGGGACGAGGCCAAGGGTCGTGATCTCGGCCAGATAGGTGTTGTTCAGGTAATCGGAATACTCTTTCTCCCTGCCTTGAATGACATCCCAGTACTGGATGAACAATAGCGACATGACTGCCCCCCTTTTTTCGTTCCCGGTTCCGGAGAACCTGAGAGTATTATACGGCCGGATGTATGGTCAAGTACAGGACGTGACAACGCGCCTCCCGGAATGCGAAGAGTGAGATATAATGGTATAGTACCACGAGAGTAAAGATGTCGGGAGGGTGCCATGAAGAAGATAGACGCGCTGGCAGAGACATTTGCCGATTCATGGAGCCGGTTTGTCCATGATCTTGCTGGAATCGCAGTCCTTAAGGTCGAAGGCATCACCAGGTCAAAGGCGGCATCGGGACAGGCCCCCGGCCCATACGAAGCACAGTTGGTCCCCCTCGTCGAAAAGATCGCCGAAGGCCTTCATGAGGACAAGGACTCCCTGCTTCAGGCGGTGCATGCTGAACTGACCGAAGATCCGGCTTCCTGGCCAGTTCTGTCATACCTGATGCGCGAGTTCGAATTCTTCCACGAACTGGCGTCCTTTTCCGGCGGCGACGATGTTGACGGAGCGGTAGAGGCCGGCCGGACCATCAGGGGGTCTTTCGAAGAGGTTTTCACCACGATACCCGGGAAAGTGCGGAAGACCCTCAGGGTCCTCGACGGGGTCCTGGATCTCCTGAAAAAGGCCGCCTGATCCTTGCGGACCTCTACCGGTTCTCGATGAGGTCCGTGCGGTACTGGATGTAGATGTCGCGCATGGATACGTAGGGGTCCACGGCCGCCTTCTTGAGCGCCTCGTATTCACCGAGATGGAAGGATGTGCTGTTGATCTTCTCGTGGGCGAAGAGGCCCACGTTCTGGTAGTCAAAGAATTCCGTCCCGACGTACGTCTGCGGCCTCATGGTCCAGTCGACGAGAAAGCCGAACCCGTCCCGGGGACTGGAGGGACCGAGAAAGGGCAGGACGAGATAGAAACCGGGGCCCAGCCCCCACTTCCCCAGGGTCTGACCGAAATCCGCGTCGCGGCCCTTTATACCGAAACACTCCTCGGCGCAGTCCCGAAGCCCTCCCACACCGACCGTGGAGTTGATGAGCAGTTTCGCCAGCTCTTCCCCGGCATAGCCCGGCTTGCCCTGAAAGAGATTGTTCAGAATCCGGACGGGGGCCGTCAGGTTGCGGTAGAAGTTTCTGAAAAGATTCCTGAAAGGCAGGGGCACGATATAGGAATAACCCGTGGAGGCGGGTTTCCATAACCAGAAATAGAGCTTGTCGTTGAAATGATACATTGCGACGTTGAAGGGCCGCAGGGGATCGGCTATCTGGGGCCGCGGTCTGGCGGGAGCCCCCTCGTCGGTCGCCACATCTCCGTAAAGGTCGGAGGAGCCTTCCGCAGCGGGAACCGCCTCGCCCACATCCTCCGCCTTTACATCGCCATACTCATCGGACGGCGTCTGCCTGGCGGCGGCGTAAGTGGATAGATTGTCGGGTTCGCCTTTGGCCGTCTGAAGGTCCTCCCGGGATGCATTGCCGGCCGCCATGGTGTTAGGGGCAGGTCGCGCCAGTCTGTCCCCGGTGTCCTGAAGGTCCCGAATCGTGATCTTGCCGAGCTCCGGGATGTCCTCTTCCGCGTGGAGCAACGGACAAAGGAAAAGAAACGCCATGGCCAGGCAGAGCCCACCTGAGGCCTTGAAGGACATTCGCCTCCGGGGCTCCCCGGCGGCAGAGCAGCGCTTCGACATCACTTCCCTACCCTTTTCCGGAGGGTGTCTATCAACACCTGCGGAGGGTTGTTCCCGAGGATCTCTCTGAACTGCGTGCGGTAATTGCTGATAAGGCTTACGCCCTCGATGACGACGTCGTACACCATCCAGTCGCTGCCCTTCTTTATGACCCGGTAATTGATGGGCACTTTGGTATTGCCCTTTGTGACAACGCTCTGCACTTCCGTCGTGGTCTCGGTGAGCTGCACTTCCTTCGTGAACTCCACCTTCTCATTGGTGTAGGCAGTGATCCTGTCTATGTAAGTGTTTCTGAGGAGTGTTTTGAAAAGCTCGACGAATTCCTTGCGCTGATCCATGCTCAGCTTGTTCCAGTTAAGTCCCAAAGTCCGCTTCGAAAGCTCGACGTAATCGAAAAGCTTTTCCGCCGCGGCTTCTATCTTCTGTTCCTTCACCTTCTTGCCCGCCTCCCCCTTGAGCTTGGGGTCCCTGAGCACGTCAAGAACGCTGTTCGCGTTGATTTTCACCATATCCAGGGCCGATGCCGCAAAGACATGGAAAGGCACCATTGACATGATGAGTATCATCAAACCGGCCAGTATTCTTCTCACTTCCTCCTCCTTGGTCATTTTGCAGGCTGTTCCTCACCCTGCGCGGGCGGCTTCTTGACATCGCCGAAGGCGTATTTGCCGATAAGGTCTTCGATGTCCGCCGGCACCGAGGTCTGGGTGATCGTCCCTCCGGGTTTCAGGGCTTCTCCCGATCCCCCCGGATCCACCTTTACGTATTTATCGCCGATGAGGCCTGCGGTCTTAACGATCGCCGACGCGTCATCATAGATGACCGTCCCCTTGTCGATCTTCATCCCCACAACGCCCATCTGCTTCTCCTGATCGATGGTAAGGCTCGTCACCGTGCCCACCTGGATGCCGTACACCTCGACGGAGCTTCCCACCCTCAGTCCCGCGACCGAGGTGAAGCGGGCCTTGAGCGGATAGGTCCTGTCTCCGAAGAGCGAGACATTGCCGAGTTTCACGGTCATATAGCCGACACAGATGAGGCCGGCCACTATGAAGACGCCCACCGTCGTCTCTATGGAATACTTTTTCATTGATCATTACCTCCAAAATCACACCGGTATGTCGATATGATCTCCTGCTTCGCCCGGCCCTTCTCGATTATCTCGTCGATCGTGTCCTCGGGGGAGATCTCCGTGACCCCGGCATGGATGTGGATATCGAAACAGGTGGCCTCAACGCTGTTCGCGGACGCTATGTCCCGTATGTGGTCTATGACACCGCGCTCCAGGTCGCGGGAATAGTCCGCGACCAGCTTGCGGGCCTCCTCTATGGTCTTGCGGGGGAATATGGTCAAGATCTCGTCCCTGCTGTGGCGCGCCGAAAAACCACCGATGGCGTTGAAGTACCGGTTGGTGTATTCTCCCAGGGACCTGAGCGCCTCCAGCGCGGCCTGCGTCCCCAGGACCTCGGAGAGGATGTTGAGGCGAACGCCGAAAAGCGCCGCGGAAGAGGCCGCTTCCCTGGCCGCGCTCCCCAGCATCCCGGAATAGTGCATCTTGAAGGCCTCCCGCGAGAGAAGCCCCGTCAGCTGGTCCTCGAAACCGTCGAGGCTCCGCAGGAACTCATCGATCATGGGAACGTTCTGCTTGAGGGCGTCCTCGTACGGCCCCTCGAAACCAACGCTTCCCTCCCAGAGGATGATGACCCGGTCGGAGATGAAGAACACATCGGGGATGTCGTGGCTTATCATGATGGCCGTAAAGCCGTATTTCTTCCTGTAATGGATGATCATGCTCAGGATCATGTTCTTCCGGATGGGGTCCTGCCCTGTTGTCGGTTCGTCGAAGAGGACGATCTGGGGATCGGTGACAAGCGCCCGCGCCAGGGCCACCCGTTTCTGCATGCCTCCCGAGAGCTCCGACGGGAATTTCCCGACCGCCTCCAGGAGTTCCAGGTCCTCTATCCTCCTCATTGCCCGCTTCTCTATCTCGGCCTTCGGCAGATCCGTCGTCTGACGCAGGGGAAAGGCGACGTTCTCGAGGACCGTCATCGAATCGAGGAGGGCGTTGTTCTGAAACAGGTAGGCTATCTTGCGCCTGTGTCCTTCCCATTCGGCCTTCTTCATTTTGTTGATGGGGACACCCTGAAAGAGGATGGTCCCTTCGTCGGGCTTGAGAAGGCCAATGATGTGCTTGAGGAGTACGCTCTTCCCGGTGCCGCTCTTGCCGATGATCGTGGTGACCTGATTCTCGTAGATGCTGAGGTTGACATTGTCGAGCACCGTCTTCCCGTTGAAGCCTTTGGTAACGTTCCTGAACTCTATGAGAGGGGCGTCCATATTCATCCTTACATCAGGAATGATGTCACCACGTAGTCGGAGACAAGGATCATCACGCAGGAGATCACAACCGCCGACACCGTGGCCAAACCTACCGATTTCGCGCCGAACCCGTCACTCCTCATGTGGCAGAAATACCCCTGAAAGCAGCAGATGCAGGAGACGATTGCACCGAACACGAGGGCCTTTATGAAACCCCCCCGGACATCCACGATGTCGATGGAGGACTGGACGCGGTAGAAATACGTCCCCGCGTTGGTCCCCAGAAGGACGACGCCCGTGATGTACCCGCCAATGATGCCTATGAGGTCAAAAAATGCCGTGAGCAGGGGAAAGCTGATGATGGAAGCCGCTATCTTCGGACTGATCAGGTAGCGGATGGGGTCAACGCCCATCGTGTACAGAGCGTCGATCTGCTCGGAATTGCGCAGTATCCCGATCTCGGCGGCCATCGCCGAGCCGGCTCGCGCGGTTATCATGATGGCCGTGAGGACCGGCCCCAATTCCCGCACGAGAGACAGGGAGATGGCCGATCCGAGGGCGCCCACGGAACCGAACTTCACGAGGGTGTAGAAGAGCTGAAGGCCCAGCACCATCCCCGTGAAGAGGGCGACGAGCATCACGATGAGAGACGATTTCGCGCCGATGTAATAGGTCTGGTTCGTGATCTCACGAATCTGCCTCGCCCTGAAGATGTTGATGAAGCCGAGAAAGAAGAAGACGGCCATGGCGCCGAAATTGCCGACGGCGCGGATGGTCCACCGGCCTATCATCCGGAAAAAAGAGACAGGGATATTCACAGATTTCTTTGTCTCTTCGCGTTCCTTCATATCGTCCCCAACAACCCAAGCCGAAAATGCCTGCTCTCTCCCGGTCCCATGACAACCGGGCATACATTAGGACAGGCCGACGCTTCTTGTCTCCGTTCAGCCATTATAAGCAACGGGACTCGTACTGTCAACTAATGCGCAAACATTTCAAGACCATGTCCAACGCCCTTTTGTCAAGGTTTTCATCACACCCATCCTTCTTTCCCGATGCGGCAAGCTGGTGCCTCCGGACAAGGCCGCGCACGTCGGCTAATGGCATTCACGGGAAATGACGTTTGGTGGAGGATGGTCGTGGACGGCGCTATCCTGATCCGCTCCTGGCAGCCTTCGGACGGGGTCAGGCTTTCCCTATGTTCTTCTCCATGGTCTTCCAGAAGATCTCTTCCATGTCGGAGCCGAGCTGGAGGATGCCCTCCTTCTCCATCGCCTTCACCCGCATGTCGTAGGTGTTCTCGAGCTGGGAGAGGACGTCCGCCACCTCCGGAGAAGCCTTGAGCCTCTCCGTGATGACCTCTCGCTGGCGCAGCGCCTTCTCGAACTCCTCCTTGTCGATGGGAATGTTGTAGAGCATATTGAGGACTTCCATGAGCCTGACCTTCCCCAGGTGGTCCTCCTCCATCACGACGTACTGGGGCAGGGAAACGATGAAGACCACCGCGTCAATGCCCGACTCCGCGGCCTTTTTCGTTATGAGGTTGGCGAAGGTGGAAGGTCCCCTGTACGTGATGGGCATGGCGCCCGCCATCCTCACATCCTGAAGGGCCTTCTCGCCCATTCCGTATCCGCTCACGAGCAGCGGTCTCGTATGGGGCACCACGTCGTACATGCTCCCCAGAAGGACATACTTGCTCGTCCTGAGGGTCGTAAGAACCTTCACGACGGAATCAACGTAGACATCGGCATTGGCGTGAGGCTCCAGGAGATCAAGGAACACAAGGTCGTTCTGCCCCTGCCGCCGGGCATAGTGGACCGTCGTGTTCGGCACGGTGAGATCGTTTATGGCCCCCTCGATATCTATCGTGGGCCTGTACCGGGTGAAATCGTAGAACCGTCCCGGCCTCGCCAGCTGGCCCAGCTCGAAGGCCCCGAACTGATCGATCATCTCCTTGAGGACAAGGCTTCCAACATTATTAACATCTATCCACGGCCGAAGCGTCGCCAGCACGTAAGGCGCGTTCAACTCCGGAACAGGGTCGATAAGCTCAAAGCCGCCTATTCTCACGATAACCTCCGATTTCCTAAAAACTAATGCCGCCCGCGGGGTTATGTCAAGCTGGAAAAGAATTCGAGGGAAAGATTAGAAGATTCTGCCTCTGCCTTCCTGAGAGAGGAACGCAGGCGGCGAACGGGTGAGGAAAGGTGTCTTTTCTTTCCTTACCTTCCGCCCGGAGCCAGCAGTTTGCTGGCTATGGATGCTATCTCCGTGGCGAAGGCGCTCCTGGGGTAGCGGGTTATCGCGGGGACGAGGTCTATGGCGCTTCGCTCGACGTCGGGGTGGCGGCCGATGCTGCCGAGGAGCTTTACCTCCCGCGCCAGCCAGCGCCTGGCCACGTTCTGTATCTTGCCGGCGACCTCTTCCGGACCCACCCCGATGGGAAGCCTGTTGACGACGAGGTAGGGGTTGAAGCCCCATACGGCCTTCATCACCGTCGACAGATACTGGGGGTGTTCTTCCCTTATAGAGGCGACGAGCTCGTTGATGGTCTTCGAGCTCTGCCCGTCGCCGGTCATGGTGGACTCGCGGATGTACCTCTCCAGCTCCGAGTTCTTCTCCTCGCCGGAGCGCGACTCCATGCCCGTGAGCCTGTTCAGCTTGCGGTACATGGCCGCCTTGAGGAAGTGATAGGCTCCGATATAGGAAGCCGAATCCCGGGTGGTCACCACGATGCCGTGGTCGGCCTGGAGGAAGAAGTCGAGAATGTTGTAGGAGGTGTCCCCTCCGAGGTCAAGGACGACGCAGTCCGCCTCGATGGAGTTGATGGCCTTGATGAGCTTCATCTTCTTCATGAAATCGATGTTCGCCGAGCCCAGTTCCGAGCTGTCTCCTCCGATGAGGAGAGGCCCGTGGGGACTCTGGATCATGACCTCGTCGAGGGACGCGACCCTTTTTTTCAGGAAATCGTTGATGGAGCGCTGGAGGATCGAGCGGTACCCGAGGTACAGGTGGAGGTTGGATCCCCCGAGGTCGAGATCCACGAGAACCGTCTTGAGTCCCAGTGAAGCCAGGTATATGCCCAGGTTCGCCGTGATGACACTCTTGCCTATTCCGCCCTTCGCGCCCCCCACGGCGATGATCTTGCCATGGGAAAGGACGGCATCCGTCCCTGCGTTCATCCCCTCCAAATAGTTGACAAGCACCTCGTAGGATTGCTGTATCGCGACAAAGCGGTCCGATGTCACATCATTGACGGCGGTGTTCGTCTTCATGTCAGGATGGTGCACCCTGGCGTTCCGCCGGTAGGCCCTTTTCACCATGTCAACACTGAGGGTATCCAGAAACCGGTCGCTCTTCGCGGCCGCCTCAGAGAACAAACAGGCGCAAGCCGCCTTTATTTCCCGCATCTTATCCGTTTCCAGCCTGTTCACCGTCATCTATCGCTATCCTCGATCAGGTATTCGACAACGGGAATGTTAGTGCAATAAGCGTACCAGAAAGAGACCGTTCCAGATTCCAGGTCTCAAGTTTCAAGCAGAGAGGCAAAGATATACGGTGCGGGTGTATTCTATGTTTTTGTCTTTAGCCTGAAACTTTGAACCTGGAACCTGGAACGGTCTTACTTGAACCACCGCGGTTCGTCGAAGCGTTCCGTGCTT
>Ga0302250_1002404_pt1 | contig 11652 bp, 17 predicted proteins | sample AAG_RA_Asp_MG_FD_193536 | JGI IMG/M metagenome (GOLD analysis project Ga0302250, IMG submission 193536) | Enriched activated sludge microbial communities from anaerobic digester in WTTP, New Holstein, Wisconsin, United States - AAG_RA_Asp | ecosystem: Engineered > Bioreactor > Anaerobic >... | reverse complement strand
TGGTCCGGCAGGCGCTGCGGCTGCATGTTGTCGTAGATGACATCCACGATCAGGTCCGCTTCGCCCGGGGTGTCGCCCAGGTCGAGCTCGTAGAAGACCGGGTTTCTCCGCACTTCTTCGAGCGTGAGCGGCGTCTCTTTGGTGAGCGGCTCAAGACCGGAGAACGTGCCGCGGTACAGGCCCGTCACGGTTGCGGCCGGCCCTGTCTCACCGGGCATGCTGTACCCCCGTGAATTCTTCATGCTCGGCGCGGAGGGCCTTGAACTCCTCCACGATCTCGTCGTACCTGCCGATCTTCTGGTGGATGGCAAAGAGCAGCGGGTAGAGGGGGAGGACGGCGCCGAGGGTTATGGTGATGATTTCTGTGTTCATGATGTGTAGCCTCAAATATGATGAGAGGAGATTTTGCCTCCTCCTTTTTTCCCTTCACTCCTCTGATGTTCCTTCCGCGAAATGGACTCCCCCCTTACGCCAGCCCTGACTCGAAGAACCTTGCAGGTTCTTCTCGTGTCTCGGGTCTGAAGACCCTCAACACCCCCCAAGGGGACGGGGGCGTTTGTGATTCCTCCGCATTTCCTTAACGCAATACACTTACGAATTTACTCAGGTAATGCCGAGGCATCGCAACCGGGGGTGCCCACGCGGCGGGGCGGAGCCCCGAGAGCGTCAGAGATCTTCAGCTCTGATGACTCCCGGGCATTCGAAGATTGGTTGCTGTTGTCCTTGTTACTAAGAGGATTCTTGAAACCTCTCCGACTCTCCGCCATCAGATTCTGAAGAATGTTCAGGCTAACGCCGGGACGGTGTCCGCCCAGGTCTCGACACGGGTCCGGATTGCATCATCCGAGTACGAGGTGATGCTGACCGATTCGCGGCCGAACGTAACCATGTAAATCTCTCCGCTGGCATCGTGGCACTTCAGGGTAGCCGAGTAGGTCTCTTTGTTCGTGTCCCGGACCGGTGTTCCCCCATGAGCGGTTGCGAGGGTAGTGTTGTCGAGGAGTGCGGTTGCGCCGGCATTGAACCCGGCAACCGTGTTGAATTTTGCCGAGTCGCTTCCTACGGACTTGGCATCGTTGTCCTGGTACACGACCTTTGCCACGTAATTCTCTTTGGTCATCTCCACCGGCGCGTGGTTGACACCAGCGCTCTCGTAGGCTGTGCAGGCAAACGGGTTGTCGGTGACGACCGACAAGACGATCGTGTTGAACGCTGTCACATTCTCGATCGGGGCCGCGAGCTTGCGGACCGCCGACTTTACTACGGTTTTCTGTACGAAATCTGCCATTTTATGTTTCCTCCTTTCGTTGTTTTTTTCAGCAGGGGCAAGCCCCCGGCTCGTCCCCTTCAATTTCCCGGGAGATCTGCGCAAACCTCCCGGACCGGAAGAATGTTCTCCCGGGTCGAAGGGCAGTTTGCACTGCCCTTCTCATCCTCCAGGTTTTGTGAAACCTGTCGGAGGTCTCGGGTTCCTTTGACATACAGTTATACGTCGTATAATCACATGGGCTTTGATTATGGAGAGGTTTTTTTTAGAAACAGAGGGAAAATTCGGCGATTCTTACGAAACGGAAGATAATTTTCAGGAATTTTCAAGGAACAAAAATGTTCCTTTCATCATGTGAAGAGCCGGTTGAAGGACGGAATACCGCCAGACGGGGACTCAGGGAATACACATTCCCCGGGTTCCGGTATCCGGAACAGGATCCTGGCCGGTCCAGGCAGATCCATTCCCGTTTTAGGGGATACTATCACCCTCATACCTCCTCGTTTGCCCGTCCAAAGAGACATAAAGAGACACGTATCCGGGTTCAGAATGCCCGGGAATATACCAATCCGGGCCTTAATTTCCGGATTCCGGAAAAAAGAGACATGCGATTTTGCGAATGAGACACGTAAAACCTCCCACAACGACCAAACGGAGCCCTTACAGGGGAGATTTGGGAAGACCCCCGGAATTCCCCTCCGGAGAGGGATCTTCAGAAGTGAGATCCCCCTTCGGGATGTTTGAGAGGAAGATCGCCGGGGGATGTTTTTTCAGACCCCCTGTGAACATGACTCTCGCAGTGCGGGATGAGATCTCTGGATTACCCTGTCGGCCTCCCGTGCCGGTCAAGCTCTATGAGACACTTGTTTTCCAGCCGGAAGAACCGCATCGATCCAAACGGGCACCAGAGCCATAGTTCCCGGAGGATCTCCGAAACCAGGTCTGCTGAGCGGAGCAGCGCGAGTGTTTCCCTCTGCTGGATCTCGACTGCGGTAAGCGGTACACGGAGCTGCCGTGTCCGCTTTACCCGGACAACGATGATCCCGCCAGGGCCGATGATTATGAAATCCCCGGGTGCCAGAGCATCCTGCCGGAAGAAGATCACCTGTCCCCGCACCTGTGCAAGCGGGAGAGCAGCTTCAAGCGCTTTTTTCGATGGCAGTCCCCGGCTCATTCGGGATCCCTCATGCCCTTCGATCGCTGGGCGGGATACTTCGCATGCGGGATTGCCGGCCGCAGTTCACGCTTTATGCTCCGCGTCCGGATGCTCATGGTGTATACATGCATGAAGGTCTTCTTGATCGTTACCCGTTCCAGTTCTTCGCCAAGTATCCGGATCGCGTTCTGGATCACGTGCGGGATGATAAAGAGAGGAACATCGGGCGTAACGATCGCAGCCCTGCGGGGCATGTTATTTCCTTTGCTCACCTTCAAGCCGGCATATCCTCTGCTCCAGCCGGTTGAAACAATATACGATAATTATCCCATGCCGGAAGGCGGACCGGGCAAAAGCAGGGTTCGTCGCCTGCTTAAAGCCCGCTATTTCCTTCGGGACAGCCCCCGGCTGTCCACACTGTGCATTGGCCATGTCGGAATATACGATTTCTGTCCACGGCCTCTACACGTCCGGGCGCCAGGAAATGCGTACAGCTGGTGTGGACAAAAAAGGTAAGTGCCGGATCGTAAAACCGCCCCTGCGATACGTTAACGGTTTTCAACACGGATTCTCGCTTGGGAAAAATGAGTGTACCGTAACCTCACTGCACATTAAGACCGACCCGTATACTTGGTTCAGACCAAGGCCACTGGTGATGTTGCGCAACATTCCGTGCATCGTCATCAATGGAATGATACGGCAGGGGTATCCAGAGCACCATGAGTTCATGAACGCCCGCATCCTTTGGGATGACAACATTTGCAGGAATCGATAATTTCTCTCCGGCATTGAGAGTGAAGAAAGCCGTACGGTCATTCGTATTTTTCGCAAGGGGGACCTGGTAAAAATCAAGCAGGGGGACAACAGCGACAGAGACCGGGTAATTGTTATCCGCTCCGATATTGATGGAATAATCAAACAAACTGTCAGGTATGACGTTGGCCGACAGCAATGCTTTAGTGTCACAGGGTTTTGTCGTGACAAGTAACCCGTCATTGAGAACGTAATCGGAACCGCAGGATATCGCTGGGCCGTCATACTCCTTCAGGGAGGGTGCAAAAAACGATTGCGCATTTCCCACGATGATATTCACCCGGCGGCTTCCGAGAAGTGCCTGGTCTGTGCTGAACCTGAATGAATCGTTGAGGGAATGCATATCAGGCTTCATGACAAGGAAAATTTCAAAATCATGGCTTCCCTCCGTCATGGGAGGAATACTGAAGGGATAGGCTGACTCCTCAAACGGGGCCATATGAATCGTGTGGTGAATTCCCCTGCCCGAATTATTGAATTCAAAGGGGATCTGCTGGTAATCGAGAAGGCCGAAAACAAGAAAATCATTTTCCTGTGCCATCTGGTTGCTTACCCACAGGTACCCCTCGAACGGCTTTCCCGCACCAATCCTTCGCAGGGCAGTCTGGCTGGTCTCATCCTGTTTCGTTGGGCCAGTAAGGATTGTGACGCCAAAACTTTCCGATACCTTGTTTTTGTCATAGGTCGTCGAATAGACCGTGCTGTTGCCCGAGGTGTTTGCTGACATCGACCAGAGTGGCGAGCCTTCGATATGGGGGAGACCCGAGATCCCTAGTGCAATAAGTGTGAAGGAGAATCCAAAAAGAGCTAAAAAGAAAAAAAGGTTCGTTGAATTCATTGTTTTACTCATATATTTACACCATAAAAAAAGGTCAGGTTAGGGTATCGGTGGTAACCGGATACCAGGAAGTATACCCTGAAAGTTCGAACGTGTGATCAGACTGGGCAGTCCATGTGCCACCGGTATATACAGCCGAATACTGGTAATTCACAACGGCATCGGCAGAATTATACCGGGTATCCGTCTGGTCATTGTAGAGTGCACCGTCCCTCCAGACACGTTCCCGAAGGGCTATCTTGTTGATGTCATATGCTGAACCCGAACTGGTTCTTGACCGGGAATATGCATCGCAGTATACGGGGCTTGCTGACCACCAGTTTCTCCAGAGATCCGTATATGCGCTCCACTGAGGGGCATCTGCAGTAGCTGCAAACGCTGATTTCACAGGCTGAGCTGCGATCCTCGTCTTCAGCATCCCACCAACGCCAATGTCTTTGTCCGGGTTAGCACCGGTGAATTTTGCTCCCTCTTGCGGGGGAAGATATTGCGTGGTTACTCCGGCTTCGCTGCTTTCGGCGCTCGTTATCGGTACGATCGCCATCCCTGCCAGCAGAAGAGCCAGCAGGACAAAAAAGGTCTTGTGCAGGTTCATAGGTTTCCTCCATTTTTCACTTCTCCCATGGAGGCACAATCCAAATCTTCATCATCTTATGAAGAACACTGTCTCATGCCTACGGGCGGGACCGGGTTCCACCGCAATTCGAACTGGGGTGAACCCGTCCTTCACTTTTCGGGACAGCCCCCGGCTGTCCACACTGTGCAATAGACTATCCCCTCATAAACGATTTCTGTCCAAAGTATCTACATGTCCTGGCGCCGGGGAATACGTGTAGCTGGTGTGGACAGAACAGGTACAAGGTTATGACGGCAGTGGATATCAGAGGGGCAAGACGAGAATTACAATCCGGGACCGCTGATATCCGGAAAAAAGGGGGGGGGACAGGTCACGACCAGAACACCCTCCCGGCACATACCAGGAAAACTAAATCGGGCGAAATCAAATTTTTGTACTGTTTTATCTCGAAAAATTTCATACATCAATCACTTTTTTCCTGTCAGTCATTACAGCTCATAAAGGGTCAGGAAAATTTGGAAACGATCATTGTTTGTCACTTTCACATCAGCTCAATGAGAAAAAATCAGCCCTTGAACAGCAAATCGATCATGGTAAAGAAAATATTCCGGATGAAAATGCAATACATCACGATTCCCACAAGGAGGATTCCCATGGATAGAGCTCTCCTCTGAGTATAAAGAGACACTCCTACTGAAATGACACTCAGGAGAACGCTGTACAATAAGATAGATATCAGATAGCCGGGAGTTGTTACCAGAATGAAAGGTACTGGTGAGAGGATTATATCGGCAATTACTCTGAAAAAACCCGTGGCAAGGACAATAACGATGATTCCTGTAACCGGGGGAATGTTCCGAAAACTACAGGCAATGATAATCAGGGGAAGAATGTTCGTGCAGGATATTACAAGAAAGTATACAAAAACAAATGGGATCTTCCATGAATTGAGAAGGGTTCCTAAAAGAGGTGAGATAACAAAACAGCAGAATAATGCAAAACCCGAAATAAGCAATAACCTGGACTGATCATAGGGGAAAATTTTTTTCAAGTCAGTCATTTTTTTCACTTTCTCCTAAAAAAAAGATTTGGTTAAATATAATAAACATGTCCGTCTCCGTTAAAGTATCCACTCATGGCATTGCTGAAGTTCGTGGAATATGCGGTCATTGCACCGGACAAGGTTGAATAGAGCTCACTTTCTCCAGAGTCAAAACCATTGCTCAGGATAATGTGATCATTTCCATTCCAGTACTCATAATGGCACTCTCCCCGCTGGTATGAATTGGTATCGATCACCTCTTTAGAGATTCATCGATATTAACAACAGATCTGGTATCCAGATCCACATACATATTTACAATCCCTGATTGCGTTTCAATCATAACATTCGGTGTACGAAAAGTCACATATTTTCCATCACGGAGAACGGGTGATGCCGCATCGAGATTGACCTTTTTGATTGTCCACCGTTCCGTTAAAGAAGCCATGACCGCAGAGTCATTGAGAGCAATACCAATTGCACGTTCTGTTTCATTTACCGGGAGATTCCCCGCAGGAGATCCTTGCATCTGGATGCATTCACTGAGTACCGCAAAGAATACAAGCAGGGCAATCCGCGATTTACTCCTGCAAATTGAATCCAGGGGCCAGTGATTGTAATCACTCAAGTTTGCCCGGAATCTGGCAATAATACGAGACCGGCCACTATCTGCCAGTCGTGGATCATCCCTTACACCCACCATTGTTCTCTTCAATTCCGGATAATCTCTAAAATCCTCATCGGAAACGTGGATTATTGTGATGTCTCGCTTATACCGGTCAGGAATACTAATGTTCTATTCATTGATTATAACCTCGGCATCCATGAGTTTTTGGTCCTGGGGCTGGAGAACATCGGATCGATCCGGCGTCAGATGAGGGGTCACGGACACCAGATAGCCCGACGTTTCCGAAGGTGACAGTGAGGTAAGGAAGATCTCGCCATTCCCGGAAGATGTCCCGGCACCATTGCTGATGGTGTCATTTATGGGGATGAAAAAAATCTTCCGATCCCCGTATCGCGGATCATTTTGTTCCGGCCATGCATTCATGACATATCCACCTCTGTCCCAGGAGCCCATGTCCATGGTTACCGACCAGACTGCAGATCCGTTTTGTTGATAACAGGTTGTTTTTCCGGCGGAACCCATGATTTCACTCGCGGTTTTTTTCCGCATAGATATATTGGCAGGCCAAATCTCGTACAAGATTGCTGAACCGGTCGTAAGATTTGCCTGGCCTGAAAGACGGATAATCCTGCCGTCAGGTTGTTGGGACACGGATACAATTGACACTTTTTGCAGTATCCCGGTCTTGTTTTGTGATTGTGAGGAATCTGAATTCTTTCCGGATGGTAGTGTGATGAGAGAATCTGCTGAGTATGACTGTAGTGCGATAATGGTGATAATAACTACGAATATCAGGATTGCTGAAAAAAAAGAAACGGTTTTTTTGGGAATTTCTTTCACTTCCATCTCTTTATGGTGTGGTACCCTGAATACTCGAACTGGTTACAAGTTGCCCATTACTGTTGAAAGATCCGGAAGTGTATACATAAAGCATTTGCCCGGGGTGGTTCTCGATCACTCGCGGGGTACTACCGAAAGCATAGGATGGAGCGTGCCAGCTGGAATCGCCAGCTACCTTGATCCACTCATCGGTAATCGGGTTTGTCTGGATATTGAACGTGCTTGCTGAATTGACTGTCGTGAACTCAGCGGAAACTCGCAAATCGCGGATGTAACTGCTGGGATTCACACTGTCAGTGTACGTGTAGTGGGCGAGCCATGACTGGGACGAAGTATCCTGGATCCAGATGTCATAAGTCGTTGAGCTTCCCGAAGGACTGAGCTGGACATAATAGTTGTAACTGTGAGGGAGTGATGATGTCGAAACAGGGATGTATCCAAGATAAATGGGATCGCCGTTGATATCTCCATTATAGATAACCGGGTAGAGATTCAGGTTGCTCGTTGATCCTGAGGGATATGTCGGCGTGTATGCGCCAACTACCAGTTCAATAACATCAATACCATCATTATCGGAATCATACCGGTTCATGTGGAACTCACGTTCTTCGCAAAAGATGGTCCCGGAACCTGTCCGCGAAAATACTGACGGGTTGATCTTACCGGTAACATATCGTGGCGAGTACGACGACGAATCCGCGGAAAAGACCTGCCATCGCTGGTACCTTGTATAGGGGGCACGTGTACCGGCTCCGACGCTGACGATGGTGGGTTGAGTATTTGTATAATTCCCCTGATAGCTTCTTTCAATCTTTTCCCGGTTTTCATTACTGGTTCTTTTGAATACAGAAATACTCGGGTATGTGGCTGCAAATTCTCTTGGGACGAGTACGATGCCGTCAGTGCTGTCCCGCAGGAGGTTTTCATACATTTTTCGTGGCAGCTGAATCACGACAACTTGTTCCGTACCAGAAATATTTCCCAGAATACAATACTCGGAGTTCTGAATTGCGGAATCGCGTTTCTGGTTCACAATATCTGTCGGTATCCTGATGAACGAATTGTCTTTTGTTGCGGATTGAGATGAGAACTCCTTTTGAGAGTATATGATCGTTAACAGATCTTTTTCCTCAACGGGTTTTGTTGGAGCGACTTTACTCCAGTCCACAGCGTTTGCAGGATGTTCAGTGGCGCTCACGATCGGTACCATCGCCATCGCTGCCAGCAACAGTGCCAGCAGGATGACGTTAACTTTGCGTAGTCGCATTTTTTTTCATCTCCGTTCGTTTTTTACTATGCTCGGGGGCACGAAGCCAACCTTCATAAGATCGGAAGATGAAATCCTCATGCCTGCGGGCGGGACCGGGTTCTACACAGGTTCGTCGCTTGGTGAACCCGTCCTCTTCTTTTCCGGGACAACCTACGGTCGCCCCTATCAGGAAATATGTCCGGAGATTTATACGATCTCTCTCACAAGTCTTTACACGTCCGGGTTTTTTTTGAACGTGTAAATGGATGTGAGAGAAAAGGTAAGACCAGCTCGTTTCAACATCTTCCCTGATACCATGAGGGTATTTGGCAGATCATTACTCGCGTTGATCGTTGCAGCACTCGTGCTGGTTCCGATCGTTTATGCACAGGATGTTGAACAAAAAACGGCAGCCTATGAAGTAAGACCTGTTGAGCTGCCCTTTGTCGGCCTTGCATCTCCAAAGGCTTATGATACGATTACAACAGGGGAGACGGACACGTTCTCCAAATATGTCCTGCCCCTGACATCATCGCTTACCGTTGATCTCAACTGGGGAGACGCCTCTGATTCACTGGCACTCACCATACTTGCCCCGGACCAGAATCTCGGAACATTCTACGATAGTTCGGATGGGATTACCGATGGACGGATAGTCCTCCGGATCTCAAATCCCGGTGGATACCTTACCCTGGGAACATGGAAATTCGGTGTTTACGGTGCCAGTGTCAGCGGCGTTGAAGATTATTCGTTCACTGCATATTAGAAAAAGCATAAAACTGATAGTATTGGAAATGATATATCAATGAAGGCATGTTCTCATATCCATCCAGATCAATCCTTGCTATCATTTCCTTTTTTTTCCTGGTAGCCACTTCCACGGCCGCTCCCGTGAATTATGTTGTGGAAAGCGGGTATCCTTACCTGATCGAAAATCCCCCGGATGATGTAAGACAGCTCTCGTGGTGGGAACTGTCCCTGAGAGATATCATCATCTTCTCCCTGGTTGCTGTATCCCCCGCCCTGACATATCCTCTCGAATTGTTTATCCTCGTAAAGATGCTGCTGTATTCCGGATACCGGCACATCACGGATAAAACCGTGCTGGATAACCGGATGCGCCTTGAGATCTATTCGAGAATACGCGATCACCCGGGGACAACCGCACCAATAATTGCAAAGGATCTCGATATGAATCTGGGAACAGTCAGGTATCACCTTGCCATGTTACAGATCACGCGGAAGATCACCTCGATATCGAATCCGGGCTTTATCGCATTTTTTGAAAACCCGGAGAGCCGGTCAATCCTTGAGAGGAAACTCCTCGCGCATATGAGGAATGAGACAAAAGTAAAAATTTTTCAGTACCTTTGGCAAATGCCGGATTCATCGCGGAAGGGTATTGCAGACCACCTTGGTTTATCTGGCCCGGCCGTGACATGGCACATGAACCAGCTCATGGACGACCTGATTATCGTTACCATCCGCGATGGAAAATGTATCCGGCACTCACTAAATCCGGAAGCCGTACCGGTGCTTGAAAAGTACCTGCCCGCAATGATCCCTGGGGATTGATTTGCCCTTTTTGCCGGGAAAATTTCAACCGGACCCTGCCCAAAAAATTTCTGGCAGATCCTGCATGTAAAATGGTAACCAGATCTTCCAGAACGCAAGACCAGAAAAAACTTCTTCGTCGTAAAACAATCCGGGAATTCTACGAGATCCCGCTCACCATGCTTTGAGGCAGACCCTGCCCGAGGTACTTTTGAGCAGATCCTGCGTGAAAAAAAAATTTCCGGACTTTGCTTGAAATTATTCAGGCAAGCCCTCAGCCCCTGCACAAAGTCTGCGAGCTGATCATCCGGACCTTGCTCAAAAATTTCTGCCTTGCTCAAAAATTTCTGTCCTGTAAAAATCATCTTTCGTATAGATGGGGACTGATGTCCCCATACCCCCATCATGATGCTTGCCGCCGCCAAAGTCGAAGGCTGATGCCTTCGAAGAACTTCGTTCTTCTCATCTCTTAAGTCTGGCGACTTTCGAGATTCTCCAGGTAATCCTCGCTGATGCGACGATTACCTCCCCGAAGGGCGCCCCGCAGCGGCCTCAATTACCAGTCATCCCGGGAGCCTGAAAAAATCCATCAGCCCCTCAGCCCCCGCAATAAAGTTTCAAAATCTTTTACAAAAAAATGCCGGGCCTTTGCAATTTTTTTCTTTGCTCTTTCGAAAAAATCTCTGCAATCATGTACCACGCAAAAAAGTACCACGCAAAAAAAATTCGCATCCGCTGCAAAAAAATTCGCTACAAATATTTTTCATGAAGTCTAAGTCAACGCGAAAATATCCCGGCAGATTCATTCGCCTGGAAGAGAACACTACCTCCGCATCACATACCCGAGAATTCCCACCTGCACTATCACCGCCGCGACTGCAACCACGAACATCGGGAGATACGGATCTTCAAGTCCCGGGAATAGCCGGACAGTCAACCGGGGCTGGACAAAAAACGTACAAATCGCAACCAGACCGGTGATAAACGTAAGAACCGTTGACAGTACGATGGACACCTTCATCCTCTTGTCAGGATCGAACAGGGCCTGCCCGAACGGTGTGAGACGGTAATATATCCATTTGTGGCCATCTTCCCGGGATTCAATAAGGCCGGCCTCTTTCAGTTGTTCGAGATGGTGATGGATGGTCGGGGGTTTTAAGTCAAGCTCCTTGGACAGTTCCGCGTTTGTTTTCTGCCGGGCACGGAGCGATGCAAGGATCTGGACCCGTGTTTCAGAGGAGAGGCTTCCGATGGTGGATTTATCAAGGGTATATTCAGCCGGGTCCTCCATGATAAGAGTATAATTAGAGAAAAATATTATATCAAATCTTCGTAGTGACATCAGATATCAAGAGATAGCATACGCACCACCTTTAGGAAATTGTTAGATCAAAATCTTCCATTTTCTTATGCATATTAACCCGGCTTCTCCAAACGTCCCATGAAGATTGGTGTCTTCGAACATAAACGGAAACGTGAGAATCATGAAAAAGTGGATTATTTTTTCAGCGCTTCTCTGCCTTCTTCTCCTGACCGGGAGCGTATCGGCAGAGCAGCTGAGCATATCCGGAGTAATCGTTGATGAGAAAATCTACGCCTCGCAGGCACCATGGTATACGGAAAACCTGATCAAATCGTATGGGCCTGTCCCATCGTATGATAAGGATCACAACGTTGCCTCTAAAGGT
>Ga0302250_1002395_pt1 | contig 11700 bp, 4 predicted proteins | sample AAG_RA_Asp_MG_FD_193536 | JGI IMG/M metagenome (GOLD analysis project Ga0302250, IMG submission 193536) | Enriched activated sludge microbial communities from anaerobic digester in WTTP, New Holstein, Wisconsin, United States - AAG_RA_Asp | ecosystem: Engineered > Bioreactor > Anaerobic >... | reverse complement strand
CATGTTGCCCAAAATCCGCCAGTGCCGACAGGCTATCAATGATCGGTGTCCTCAGGTATTGCTCGAGGTGGATGGCGGGGTGAATCTGGCGACCATTGATGCGCTGGTGGCCGCCGGTGTGGACGTCTTCGTGGCCGGGTCGGCTGTGTTCCACGGGGAAAACTGCGCTGCCAACATCAAGGCCTTGAAAGAGCGCATGAGCCCCGTTGCCGATTAGCGTGGCATGGTGGGGAGGGGCTCAGTCGTTCCCAGCCCAGGCCGATTGCTCACTTTCCAGCGCAGGCGTCGCTTCCTTCCCCCTGAGCCTGAACGGCGGTTATGGCGATGGTATTGACAATGTCGGCGACGGTGCAGCCGCGGCTCAGATCGTTCACCGGTTTGTTGAGACCCTGCAGCACCGGCCCGATGGCAATGGCGTTGGCCGCCCGCTGAACCGCTTTGTAGGCATTGTTGCCGGCATTGAGGTCGGGGAAGATGAAAACGGTGGCACGGCCGGCCACTTCGCTTCCCGGCAATTTCACACGGGCAACGTCGGGGTCGATGGCGGCATCGTACTGGATGGGGCCTTCCAGTTTGAGCTCCGGGCGGAGCTGCCGGGCGATGCGGGTGGCTTCCTTCACCTTGTCGACTTCCACACCTTTCCCGGATTCGCCCGTCGAGTAGGAGAGCATAGCAACGCCGGGCTCGATACCGAAGCTTTGGGCGGTTGCCGCGGAGCTGATGGCGATGTGCGCCAGTTGCTCGGCAGTGGGGTCCGGATTGATGGCGCAGTCGCCGTAAACCAGGACGCGGTCGGGAAGGCACATGAAGAAGACGCTCGACACGATGGGACAGCCCGGCCTCGTCCTGATGACTTCCAGAGCGGGGCGAATGGTCTGCTGGGTCGTGTGGACCGCCCCGGAGACCATGCCGTCGGCGATTCCCCGGTGGACCATCATGGTCCCGAAGGTGCTCACATCGGTCATGGCGTCCAGAGCCATCTGCCGAGAAACGCCCTTGTGTTTTCGGAGTTCGAAATAGGTCTCTCCGAAATCCTCCCGGTATTCCGAGGTGACAGGGTCGATGATGGTCACATCGCCCAGGGACAAGCCAAGGGTGGCGACCTTTTCTGCAACCTCGGCCGGATTTCCCAGCAGCGTAAGATCGACGACATCCCGCAGGTGCATGATTTCTGCAGCCCTCAGGATCCGTTCCTCGGTGCCCTCAGGAAGAACGATGTGGCTGCGCTTCGCCCTGGCCCGGCTGATGAGGTCGTACTGGAACATGAGCGGTGTGACGCGGGAAGATCGCAGGACGTCGATCCGATGGGCCAGTCCGGCCACATCTACATGGGATTCGAAAATGCCGAGGGCTCCGGCAATCTTCCGTTTGTTCTCGGAGGTGATTCCCGCGTACACGGAGTTGACCGCAGTTGCGGTCACAAAGGTGTCGGTCTTGACATGGAGGATGGGGACCGGGGAACGTTTCAGCCCTTCGAAGAGACGGTGCACCTGCGGGACCGGCTTGAAGGCGCCGGTGAGGACGAGGCCGGCAACCCCCGGGTAGGAGGTCGCTGCATCGGCAACGAGCGTTCCGATGAGGATATCGGAGCGGTCGCCGGGCGTGATCACCAGACTGCCCTCTTCCAGGTGGTCCAGGAAATGGGGCAATTCCATGGCGGCCACCTTGAAGTGAAGCACCTCCCGGTCGAGCCTCTGCGGGTCGCCGTGCAGCATTTCGGCCTCGAGAGCCCGCTTGATTTCACCCACGGTAGGCCTGTCGAGGAGAGGGTGTGCCGGCAGCACAAACACAGGAGCCTGAGGGGGCGGGTCCTGCTGAAGTCTCGCAACGGCGTCGGCCACGATCTCTGGTGCGACCCGATTGACGATCACCCCGAGGATATCGCACCTCTTTTCTGTCAGGAATTCCGACATGGGCCGCACGGATTCGATGATCTCCGCCACGTTCCGGCCCTGCCCGGCGACCACGGCCAGGAGCGGAGCGCCAAGGTTGCGCGCCACTTCCACATTGAATTCAAACTCGAGGGCGGGGTTCATGGCCTTGTAGTCGCTGCCCGCGCAGACGACAAAGTCGCACTCCCGGGCCAGTCCCCGGTACTCTTCGAGGATTCGGCCGTGCAGTTCGTCTTCCCGGTTTCTGGCGATCAGGTCCCGTGCCCATGCATGGGTGGCGCCAAACCTGCTCTCACAGGGAACCCCGAGGTCATATCGGCTGGAGACGAGGGCGGTCAGCGGATCGGGGCATTCCAGTTCCTCGACGACGGGCCGGAAGAAGCCGATCCTGCGACCATGCCGGGCCAGCAACTCCACTACCCCCAGTACCACGAGGGATTTCCCGCTGCCTGCCCCCATCCCTGCGATGTAAACGCTCTTGGCCATGGTCGTCCTTCCACATCCCTAAGTTATCCCTGTTTCGCCCCGGAACCGGCATCTCTCCACTGAGGTGGGAACCGCGGAGCAACGTTCTGCAGCTACATGGTCCTTGGCTGTCCCGTGGAGGCCAGGACGGTGTTCCACAGCCATCCGTCCGGATCGATTTTTTTGCGCCGGGAGACGGCCCTCGGAATGGGGACGTGGGTGAATTCGCCACCCCAATCACCCACCACCATGTTGGTTCGCCCCGCCATTCCCGCATGGACCGCATTCTGGCCCAGGAGCAGGCAGAAGGCCGAGTCGTGGGCGTTGGCCGGCACGCTCCGGATGGTATAGCTGGGATCGATGTACTTGAGGTTCAGTTCCTTGCCGAGCCTCTTGAAGTGAGCCTTGATCTGGTCGCGCAGGAAGAGCCCGATATCGCCGAGACGGACGTTGCCCGAGGCATCCCGTTCCTCGCTTTGCTGCAGGAGGTCCTGGCCCGCCCCCTCGCCTGCCACGATGACGGCATGTCCCTTGCGGTCCAGCCGCCTTTCCAGCGTCTCGAGAAAGCCTTCGAGGGTGAAGGGCACTTCTGGAATCAGGCAATAATTGACGTCGTTATAGGCAAGCGCCGCGAACGCGGCAATGAAGCCGGATTCGCGCCCCATCAGCTTTACCAGGCCGACGCCGTTCCTCGCGCCGGTTGCCTCGGTGTGGGCGGAAGTGATCGCGGCCCCGGCCTCCGTTACCGCAGTTTCGAACCCGAAGGAGCGCTGTACATAGGAGATGTCGTTGTCGATGGTCTTGGGAACTCCGATCACCGAGATTTTCAGGCCGCGCTTACCGGCCTCTGCCGCGATCGCCTCTCCTCCCCGCAGGGTGCCGTCCCCGCCGATGGTGAAGAGGATCCCGACGTTCATTCGCTCGAGGGTGTCGACCATCTCCGAGACGTCCTGAGGGCCGCGCGACGAACCCAGGATGGTTCCTCCCTGCTGGTGAATTCTCACCACCGACTGGGGGGTCAGTTCCATGGGCACGTGCTTGTGCCGGTAGGTGAGCCCCTCGTAGCCATAAAGAAAGCCGAACACGTTCTGCACGCCATAGTGGTGAAAGAGGCTCATCACGATCGCTCGAATGACGTCGTTCAAACCGGGACACAACCCGCCGCACGTCACAATCCCGCATTTCAGCTTGCAGGGGTCGAAGTAGAGCTTCTCCCTGGGGCCGCCCTTTTCAAAGAAGGGTGGGGCCTTTCCCTGTCGGAGGTAGTCGTCGATGGCCGGCAGGCTGTTGTGAAAGAGAACGTGGTCATCGTCAGCCACAAAGTGCCCGCTGGCCATGGGGGACGGGATGCGGCATTCGCCCAGCCTCGCGATGCGCAAATCCGGATCGGACGCATTCACGGTAAACCTCCTTGAAGGCCCTGGAGTTCCGGGCCTTCTAAAAGCATTCCTACCACTCTCCCGGCCGCCTCGCGGCCGACTTCAACCGTTCCGGGCGGATTGGTGTTATCGTTCTCTCATGCTCCGGCATTGACCGGACAACTCTATCATCCTTTGTTCCGCTCTGCCACCCCCAGAGCCAATAATGGGCAGGTTGAGCCGATGATCTCTGGGGGAAGGATTTTTGCTGGAACATCGACCTGAGGTTTCAGACGCTTCCCCATACCCGGACCCGCACTGAAGTCTGTCCTTGGGAAAGCACGCGGTGGTCGCGGCCAACGCTGATAGGAGTTCGCGGCCAAAGCGGCCTTGACAGAATCGACGGCACCTGTTAGCAGACAACCCTGAAAAGGTGGTTCACTATCAGCTTTTGGCATGGGGAATACTCTCCATTTTGTGGAGTGGCAACGAAAGTACTTGTTTGTGGAGGATTGAATGTATGATCACAACACTTCAATATTCAAGGCTGTCAAAGAATTCGTAAAACACAATTATCGTCACTTTAATTCTGCTGTGGTAGTGGATGCGTCTGAAGCCTACGTTAATCACATTAATAATGGCGGGAAAATGGTCATGGCAGTAGCTGGCGCCATGAGTACTGGGGAACTTGGTATTACATTGGCCGAGATGATTCGGTGTGACAAGCTTCATGCCATATCATGCACCGGAGCAAATCTGGAAGAGGATCTGTTCAACCTGGTTGCGCACCACCACTACAAACGAATTCCAAATTACAGAGATTTAAGTCCCGAGGATGAGCTGGAATTGTTAATTAATAAATGGAACCGTGTCACCGACACCTGCATTCCTGAAGAAGAGGCAATGAGAAAGGTCGAGAATAAGCTTCTAAATTTCTGGGAAAGAGCCCAAGAGGAAAATAAAAGATATTTTCCCTATGAGTTTGTTTTTCAGATGATAAGAAGTGGCGCACTCAAGGATGAATATGAAATTGATCAAAAAGATTCATGGTTGATTGCCGCTTGTGAAAAAGATATTCCGATTTTTGTTCCTGGATGGGAAGATTCCACCCTGGGTAATTTTTTCGTTTCCAATGTTCGCAAGAAGAAACTAAAGGACTATTCGATTGTCAAATCCGGCCTGGAAACAATGGATGCTCTCGTTGACTGGTATTTAAAGGAGTCACAGAAAGGCGAAATGGGATTTTTTCAGATCGGAGGCGGAATCGCCGGAGATTTCTCCATTTGCGTTGTGCCCCTGATTCAGATGGATATGAAGATAGACTGTAAATTATGGTCATACTTTTGCCAGATTTCCGACAGTACGACATCTTATGGTTCCTACAGTGGAGCTGTTCCCAATGAGAAGATTACATGGGGGAAGCTTTCTGTTAACGCGCCAAGGTTCATCATTGAAAGCGACGCCACGATTGTTGCTCCTCTGATTTTTGCCTGGGTATTAGCCGGATAAGGACACGTCAGCCATTCCGTCAACCCGGCAATCCTCTACCTCCATAGACCTGCCGGGTTCCGCGTCATCGGTTGTTATCCCTGGAAGTCGGTGTCTCCCCTGTGATCGGCAGCGTGATGCGAAAAGAGGTCCCTTCACCCACCGTGCTTTCTACATCCAGAGTTCCGTGATGTTTCCGGATGATCCCGTGGGACAGAGACAGGCCGAGGCCGGTTCCCTTACCCACCGGCTTGGTTGTGAAGAAGGGCTCGAACACCCGGCTCAGATTTTCGGGAGGGATGCCCTTGCCGGTATCTCGAATCTCGATCTGGACGGTGTCTCCCACCTGTTCGGTATTGATCGTGATCTGACCGTGGGCTTCGATGGCCTGGGCGGCGTTGACGAGAAGGTTCATGAAGACCTGGTTGATCTCCGACGGGATGCAGCTGACCTCAGGCAGGGTTCCATAGTTCTTCACTACCTCCGCTTTGTACTTGATCTCGTTCCAGACCACATTGAGGGTACTCTCGAGGCCTTGGTGGAGATCGGCCATTTGCCAGATCTCATCCCCCGTCCTTGCGAAATCCTTGAGATTTAAGACGATGCGCCCCATGCGCTCCAGGCCGTCCTTCGTCTGAGCAAGCAGTTCTCGTGAGTCCTGGGCCAAGTATGCGAAGTCCTTTTCGGCAAGCTCACGCTCGTATCCGGCGGCCAGGGCCGGATCGGCGACGCCTTTCAGACATTCTCGAGCGGTCTCAACGAGACTCAGGAAATCATTTACATAATCCGAGAGGACCGTAACGTTCGAACCGACAAAACCGATGGGATTGTTCAGTTCATGGGCGACGCCCGCTGCCAGCAGGCCGATGGCCGCCATCTTTTCGGCCTGGATGGCCTGCCTCTGAGATTGTTCGAGGGCCTGCGTACGCTCTTGAATCCGTTCTTCCAGTTCGGCGTTCTGCCTGGCCAGGCAGTCACGAGCCTGTTTGAGCTCCAGATGGGTCCGTACCCGGGCCACCACGACTGCGGGACGAAACGGCTTGGTGATATAATCCACCGCACCCATATCGAACCCATGCTGCTCGTCTTTGGGCGCATCGAGCGCCGTAACAAAGATGACGGGAATGTGACATGTCGACGGATTCTCTCGGAGCCGCGCCAACACCGCAAAGCCGTCCATCTCCGGCATCATGATGTCAAGCAGAATCAGGTCGGGCCTCGGCTCCGTTCCCGCAGCACGGAGGGCCTGTGCTCCGGAGCGGGCAGCACGAACCTGAAAGTGGGGTTTCAGCACCCCCGATAGAATTTCAAGGTTCTCAGGTTGGTCGTCGACAATCAGAATGGTAGCACGTGCCGCGTCCGATTTGTTACTGGCATGATCTGGCAGCTCACTCATTGGTGCTTCCTCGTGACGATTGGGCTGAGTTCGATGACTGGTCCGGCAGCCGACGATGGGGCAGGATGGTTGTCTCTACGGTCAATGGCCTTCCTCCCGGATAGGTGCGGACTCTCGGATGGAGCGCAGAGTCTGGAGGGCATCGGCGTATTCGAAGTCCTGGATCTGCCTGCCCAGCTGCCGGGCCTTCGCACCCAGAGCCGAGATCAGCAGCGAACTGGCTTCCTCGAAGAGATCGTTGACGGCCGTGTTGTCCGTGGCCAGCAGCGGCTCGAGACGCGCGAGGACATCGGTCACCTGCGGCCAGTTTACGGCTCCCGCTTCCTCGACCTCGGCCTGCGCGGGCAACACTCTGCGCCAGGCAGCCAGCAGGGCAGCCAGTTCCGATGCCAGCCGTGCGATGGCGCCGCGGAGTCGATCGGCATCGGCACCTTGCCGTGCGGCCGTTTCCACGTCCGAGGCCAGTCGCTCTATCCCTCGGGCCCCCAGCATTCCCGCCACTCCCTTGAGGGCATGGGCCGTCCGGTGAACGGCCTCATGGTCCCCGGCGGCCAGTTGCTCAATGAGCATCGTGCCGTCGCCTCCATGTTTTTCCGCAAAGAGACGCAGGAAATGAAGATAGCGGCTCACGTTACCCCTCAGCAACTGGAGGCTTGCGGCAACCTCCAAGCCCTCGATAGCTTCAAGACGGGGCAACCAGGGAAATGCGGCAGATTGAGCAGCATCTCCCCCGAACGAGTCGTCGGAGAGTACGACCGGGGCCGTTCCAGAGCGCTCGGGCAACCACCTTACCAGACTCTCATAGAGCTGCTGCGGTTCCACCGGCTTGGCGATGTGATCGTTCATGCCGGCCCGCAGACAGCGCTCGCGGTCCTCACCAAAGGCGTGGGCGGTCATGGCCAGGATGGGAACGGATTCCCGGCCGGGCAGGCTGCGTATCGCTTTGGTGGCATTCAGCCCATCCATCACCGGCATCTGCACGTCCATGAGGATGAGGTCGTGGAGCTTCGTGCGCGCCATGGCCACGGCAGCTTCCCCATTGTCCACAACGCTCACTTTCATCCCGACCGCTTCCAGCAACTGGCGGGCCACTTCCTGATTGATGCTGCTGTCCTCTGCCAGGAGAATGTGGGCGCCGCCCCGTTTCATCAATTCCTGCTCGATCAGCCCCGCCGGCGCGCAAGCAGCCGAGCTCACCGATGGGAAGATGATTGCTTCCAAGGCATCGTACAGCAGCGACGGGGTGACGGGCTTGGCCAGGACCTTGGTGACACCGGCTGCCGTTGCCTCTTCCCGCGGCAGTTGGTCCCCGTAAGCAGTGACCATGAGGTAGCTGGGGCGCATTGTCAGTTGCTGCGATTGCAGTCGAAGCAACGTTTCGATCCCGTTCATCCCGGGCATCAGGTAATCGACGATGATCAGCCCGTAAGGATCGCCCGCCTGATCGGCCCCGGCGATTGCCGTCAGCCCGGCTTCCCCGGAAGCGACGGCGTCGACGCGCACGCCAAACTCCGACAGCATGGTGGCAAGGATCACTCTTGCCACTTCGAGATCGTCAATGATGAGCGCCCGCATGCCTTTGAGCGAGAGGAAGCACGCGACTTCATTCGGCATGAGCTGGGATTTCTCAAAGGGAATCTCCACCCAGAATACGCTGCCCCGCCCGCTCTCACTTTCTGCGCCGATGCGCCCGTTCATCAATTCAGTCAGCCGCTTGCTGATGGCCAGTCCGAGACCGGTACCGCCGAAGCGGCGGGTTGTCGAGCTGTCCGCCTGCTGAAAGGCCTCAAAAAGACGTTCCATTTGTTCACCCGTCATGCCGATGCCGGTGTCCCGCACCTCGATGCGTAAAGTCACCGCATTGGCCTCCTGGCTCACGACGCGGCCTGTGATCGTAATGCTCCCTTGATCGGTGAATTTTACGGCGTTGCTGAGGAGATTCAGGATGATCTGGCCGACCCGAAGGCCGTCGCCACGCAGTACGGGGGGCACCCCCTGCAAGTCAACCAGCAGGTCCAGCCCCTTGTCTGCGACCTTGGCCGCGACGAGGGCGCAGGTATGGTCAATGACTCGGGTTGGCTCAAAGTCAGCAACCTCCAGCGTGATCTTGTGGGCTTCGATTTTGGAGAGGTCCAGGATATCGTTGAGGATTTGCAGGAGGTGTTGGGCCGCGCTCGACAGCATCTCGAGGTGGTCGAGCTGCCGAAAGGTGAGGGGATCGCGCTTCATCAGATGGGCGAAACCAATGATGGCGTTCATGGGAGTGCGGATCTCGTGGCTCATATTGGCCAGAAAGGAGCTTTTGGCCTGGCTGGCAGCCTCGGCTACCGTCCTGGCTGCCTCCAACTCGGCGGTTCGCGAATTGACCAGTTCCTCCAGATTGGTGCGGTATTCTTCCAGTTCCTGCGCGATGCGCACCTTTTCGGTGACGTCCAGGGCGGTGCCGACCACCAGGGGCTGGCCGTCGACGACCACGCACCGGCTGTTGAATAAATAGGGGATGCGAGTACCGTCTTTTGTCACGACCATCGCCTCAGCGCTTGATTCATCTCCCCCAAGAGCACTCTCGAGCCGTGCGGAAACCGCCGCTCGGTCGTTGCCTTCGAAATGGTCGAGAACGGGCATCGTGGACAACTCTTCCGCACTGCGCTGAGAGACTTCCTCAACACGCTTGTTCCAGAGCACCAGCCGGCCGTTGAGATCGATGGCGTAGAACAGGCCCGCCACGGATTCCATGAGCGTTTGCCGGAAGCTTTGCTCCTTGCGCGCTTTCGTTTCTGCCGCCACGAATTCCAGGGCGAAGCCGAGGTTGCGGGCGAGTCGCTCGAACAATTCGACTTCCTGGTCATCGAAGAAGTTCTGAACATCGGCATAAACCTGGAAAGACGCCTCGGTCCGCCCGGAGACCACGATGGGGAAGGCTGCCGCAGACCGGATCCCGCGCTCGATGAGGGTGGCGCGCCAGGGCGACCGGGAAGGATCTTCGGTAATGTCGTTGATGATCCTGAAAACGCCGGTGCGAAACACCACGGCGGCAGGTCTATCCTCCGTCGAAGCGATCTCCAGGTGTTTCACATAGTCGCTGAAAGCGCCGACCACGGCCGCCGGTCGGATGGTGCCGTCTTCGGCAGCCTTGCCAACCCAGGCCATGCGCAAGCCACCCACCTCGACGGCAATGCGGCAAACCTCCCGAAAGAGCGCTTCGGCGTCACGGAGGTGCACAATGGCCTCACTGGTACTGCTGATCATGGCGTAGATGCGATTGAGGCGGAAAATCCGGTCTTGAGCCTCCTTGTTCAGGGTGATGTCCTGCACCACGCCCAGGCCGGCGACAGGCTGTCCCTCTGCATCTCGTTCCAGCTCCGCCCGTTCCTCGACCCATTTCGTTTTCCTGCCGACCACGATGCGATGGACAACGTGATAGGGCGTTCCCTTCAAAGCCTGATTCCATGCCTCCAGCACCCGCCTGCGATCGTTCGTATGGACCATCCCGACAAAGTCCTCCAGAGTGAGGGGTGTCCCTGGGGCCATCCCGAAGATACGGCAGGTCTCGTCGGACCAGGTCAGCACATTGCTTCGGATGTCCAGATGCCAATGGCCGGTGTGGGAGACTGCCTGGGCGTGTTTGAGGAACGTTTCGCTCTGGCGGAGCGCCCTGAGGGCTTCCAGGCGCTCCTTGCTGAGCAGGGCCATGCCGAGTTGGTCGGCGATCTGGCAGCCGAAGCTGATCTCATCCGCTTCCCACCGGTGCTGGCGGTTCACGTGCTCGAAGCAGGTGATCCCGCGATTGCGGCCTCCGGAAATGATGCTGCAGTCGAGCATGGAGGTGATGTTCAGGGGCTTCAGGTAAGGTTCCACATAGCCTGAGGTGCGCGGATCCGTGAGCGGCTCGCTGGCATCCACGTAGCGAGCGGTCTTGAGCTCCTGGAATTCGGCCCGAAACGCCTGCTCCTCCAGGACCTGCCCCCGGGAGTGAACTTTGGGAGTGGCTTCGTAAAGGTCCATACATTCGAGACGCGTCCCCTCCTGGTTATACAACCAGACGGAAACCCGCTCGATGTCCAGGGCTTGAGAAAGCAGTTCCGTCATTCCCTGGGCGAACTCATCCATTTTCCCATTGATCGCGAACTCATCCGCACTGAACAGCCCGAGCAGCTGATTGTGCAGCCGGAGACGTTCCGCCAGGGCTTTGAGCTCCCGCTCCCGGGCCTTTTGTTCGGTGATGTCACGCCCGACGGCAGCCACCAGGGGCCGTCCTCCGAAATTGACCGGCCTGGCGGTGACGGCAACATCCCGCAAACTGCCGTCCTTGTGCCGATGACGCGTTTCATACTCGGTCGGCATTCCTGCGGTAATCTTCCCGGCCAACGCGTTCAGCTGGTCGGCCGTCAGGTGGGCTTCGATATCCATTACCGAGAGACGAGAGAATTCCTCCCGCGTGTAGCCGAGCATTTGATGGGCATTGGTGCTGAATTCGACGTAATGCTGCATCTGCGGGTCCACCAGAACGATAGCATCGGTGGTTTGGGCAAACATGACGGCAATGAGCTGCTCACGCTCCCTGAAAGCCTCCGCCGCCTGCCGGCGATCCACACAACTAGCCAGGCGGCCCACGATCGCTTCCGCCAGGAAGCGCTCTGCCTCGAGAAAAGGGCTCTTTCCATCCCCCTCCGGCGGCCGTGCTTCAAGATAGGCGACCGTCAGCCGGATGGGCTCCCCCCCTTGGGTTGATCCCTCCGCCGTCAGCATCCAGGGTGTTTCGGCGAAATTCAGCGAGCTGAACGTCAAGCCGACATATTCGAGGCGAACAGCCGTGATGTCCGGATACTGCCAGCCGGTAGAGAGGCGCTGGACCACCTGCTGCAACTGTTGATCCAAGGGGGCTTCCATATCCTCGGTCAAGGCGAAGAGCTCATAGAGACACCGCTGCTCCTTGACCCGCTCACGCAGATCGCGCTGGTTCCTCAGGCTTTCCGTGATGTCTCGGGCGATGCCCAAAATACCCGTGAGCTTGCCGGTACTGTCGTAAATGGGTGCCTTGGTGGTCTCGACAACGATTTCCTCGCCGCCGCCGGGAAACCGGAAGCGCTCTTCGAATTTG
>Ga0302250_1002394_pt1 | contig 11704 bp, 13 predicted proteins | sample AAG_RA_Asp_MG_FD_193536 | JGI IMG/M metagenome (GOLD analysis project Ga0302250, IMG submission 193536) | Enriched activated sludge microbial communities from anaerobic digester in WTTP, New Holstein, Wisconsin, United States - AAG_RA_Asp | ecosystem: Engineered > Bioreactor > Anaerobic >... | reverse complement strand
GGTAATCACCTGCCCTTGATGCGGAATGCGCTCCAGCCTGTCCAAAATAAGGCCGGCAATGGTTTCATAATCTCCTTCCGGCAAATCGATGCCATAATCATCAGCTAAGCGATCTATTTCGACGTCTGCCGCGGCCAACCAGGTATTGGGGCTTACCTGTTGAACGTCGTCGTCCTCTTCGTCCACATCATATTCATCTTCGATGTCGCCCACAATTTCTTCCAGGATGTCTTCCATGGTGATAATTCCTGCGGTGCCACCATAGGAATCCACGATTATGGCCATACTGCGGCGTTTGCTCTGCATCTCTTTCAGCAGCACGTCAATATCGGTGTTCTCCGGAGCAAAGAGCGGTTCATGAACGATGTCCCCAGCTTTCATATCCTGAGTGCAGTCCTTTTTTAGGATATCGTAGATGATCAGCACGCCAACGATGTCGTCCATATTGGTGCGATAGACAGGATATCTAGTAAAACCTTCCACCTTGGCAAGTTCGATCACTTCTGCGATCGTAGCGGTTTCCGGAATGGCGATGATATCCATACGCGGCACCATCACGTTTCGGGCTTCCAGTTCCGTAAAATCCAGAGCGTCTTCGATCATTTCCATTTGGGGAGCGCTGATGCTGTCGCCTTCGGACTGGGAAAGCAGGAAGGACAGGTCGTCTTTTGTTAAGTAGTCATATTGGTCGCCGTCCTCCAGTTTTAGCAGCTTGCGTAAAGCCTGGTTCAGCCAGGTAACGATAGCCACGAAGGGCCTTAGCAAAAAATAGAAAAACTGCAAAACTGGAAAGAGCTTTGGAACTATGGTATCGGCATGATCGCGAAAGATGGCTTTGGGCATGATTTCGCCGAAGAGCAACACGATGCTTCCGATCACCAACGAAGTATAGCGGGCATCAAAGGCCAATGAACCAAGCCTGTCCACAATCAAAGTAGAAATGGAGGCCAACAGCACATTTACGATGTTATTGCCTATCAGAGTGGTACCCAGGAATTTATCTGGCTGTCGGACAAAGCGCAACAAAGCTTCCCTGTTTTTGTTCCTTTTTGCGTCGCGTTCCAAGGCAAGCCTATCTATGGAAAGCAGACCAGTCTCGATTCCTGAAAACAGGAAAGAAAGCATTAAGAAGAAAAGCAGGACAAGCAGGGTCAGAACTATCTGAACCAAGGCCATGGTTATTCGTTCACCTTCTCGTTTCTCCAGGCAATACGCAAGGCCTGGATAAACTCATCAATATTTCCTGCCAAAAAGCCGTCAAGGTTATAGCTTGTCAAGTTTATTCTGTGATCCGTCACCCTGGATTGGGGAAAATTGTAGGTTCTGATCTTAGCGCTGCGGTCGCCAGTGGAAACCTGCGCCTTGCGGGATGAGGCGATCTCGGCTTCCTGACGGCTGATTTCCGCATCTAAAAGCCGGCTGCGCAGAACTTTAAGTGCTTTGGCCTTGTTCTTTATCTGGCTTTTTTCATCCTGGCAGGTAACCACAATGCCTGTGGGCAAGTGGGTAATGCGAACCGCAGAATCGGTAGTATTGACGCTTTGACCGCCATGTCCGCTACTGCGGTAAACGTCTATTCGGAGATCGTTTTCGCTGATTTCGATGTCGATATCTTCAGCTTCAGGGAGAACAGCAACGCTTACCGCCGAGGTGTGAATCCTACCGCTTGATTCGGTGACGGGGATTCGCTGCACCCTGTGAACGCCGCTTTCGAAGCGCATCAGGCCATAGACCCCTTCGCCATTTAGCTGGAAGATGATTTCTTTAAAACCGCCCAAACCAGTTTCGTTGGCGTCGATCAGGCTGTGTTTCCAGCCTTTGATATCGGCATAGTAGCTATACATTCTGTACAGATCGGCTACAAAAAGGGCTGCCTCCTCCCCACCTGTCCCGGCTCTCACTTCCACAATTGCGTTTTTGGTGTCGTTGGGATCGCTGGGGATCAACAAATCACGCAATTTCAATTCTGCCGTTTCCAGTTGGGAATCCAGGCTAAATGCCTCTTCCTTGATCAGAGCAGTCATTTCGGAATCAGTTTCGGATTCCAGCAGCAGTTTCACCTCTTCGATATGGGTCTCCAGCTGTTGATAATGCTTCCAGGCCTGATTGATTTCTCCCAGTTCCTTGAAACGGCGCAGAGCGTCCCGATACCTTCTGGCGTCGCTGATAATAGCCGGATCGCTGATAAGGTCCTGCATTTCATGCAGTTCAGTTTCCAGTTGATTCAGTTTGTCGCGCGGGATCACAGCTCAAGCCTCGATGCGGGTGACCCGGTGATCGCTGTAGTCCATGTCCAGAGCGGCTTTCATGGCTACCAGAGCCGTCTCCACCATGCTGTCGTCAGGAGCTTGAGTAGTGATTCTTTGCAAGGCCATTCCGGGGATCGTCATCAGCTTCACGATTGGGTGTTTCAGGTTTTTTCCGGAAAATTTCAGCACTTCATAGCTCACGCCGGAGATCAAGGGTATCAATAAAATATGGAAGCCCAATCTCATAAACACAGGGATGGGTTTATGCAGGATAAATGCAGAGACCAGGGTATCTAACACCGAAAAGATCAGAATGCCGATCAACAGAACAAAGAACATGAAGCTGGTTCCGCAGCGGGGGTGAATGGTTGTCCAGCTCTGTATTTTCTCTATCTCAAGAGGAGTTTCGTGTTCATAGGCATTCACGTTTTTATGCTCGGCGCCATGATAACGGAACAGCCTTTTTACATCCTTCATCAGGGAGATCAGATACACATACAGCACGAAAAACGCGATTCTGATGCCTCCAGCAAAGAGATTGAAATAGAAATCCTGCTTTGAAAGCTGCATCCAATCGGACAGCTTGTATGGTAAAAGGCCAAACAGCAAAAAGGCCAGCCCAAAGGCCAGCGCAAAGCTTAGCAGCTCTTCAGTTTTCGCCGCAACTTTGCTCTTCTGCTTCAGTTGATTACCCTTGGCTTTCTCTTCCTCGATCAAATCCAGTTCATAGCGATTGGCAGAGAAGGTGAGGGTCTTGATACCGATGATCAGCATCTCGATCAGCGATACGAAACCCCGGATAACCGGAAATCCCAATAGCTTACTTCTTGTGGTGGCACTAACGAACGGCGTTTCCAGTAGTTCGATGCTGCCGTCTTTGCGACGGATGGCTGTGGCAAGTTTTTCCGGGCCACGCATCATTACGCCTTCGATTACTGCCTGACCGCCTACGCTGATTTCTTTCTTCATATTTTTCCTTGTAAAGAAAAACGCCATTTCTCCCGGACTATAGGCTGCCGGACAAAATGGCGCAAAAAGCTGACTTGAATTCTAGTTCTCAGACTTCAGGTTATATTTCTTGTTGAATTTTTCTACCCGACCTGCGGTGTCAATGATCTTCTGCTTGCCGGTGTAGAAAGGATGGCACACATTGCAGATTTCCACCTGCATGTTGCCCTTGGTGCTTCGGGTTTGGAACACGTTGCCGCAGGCGCAGGTAACGGTTGCCACTTCGTATTTAGGATGTATTCCCTGTTTCATTTATCTTGGTCTCCTGTGGTATTTTAAAGCTTGTGCGTGCAATGTTTTTGAAGGCGGGGTAGATGTCAACATAAAAAAAGCCCTGCCCATCTGGCATTTGGTATCCTGAGATCGGAGGGCTCTGGCAAGTTCATGCTTTACATATCCTATTCATACCACATGATTATGCGGTATGTATGTGATATGTATAGGATATGATCCCTACCAAGCTGAGTGATATGCAGGTTCTGATCTCAATCGTCGCTTAGCTACTGGCCAGCAGTGCTGTCCTGAATGGCAGTCTGCAGGGAATCCGCTGGTTGCGCCAACTCTATCCTGGCTTTGGGCTTGGGGGTATAGAGGGCTTCGATCTTTGGCGAATAACTAACTATGAAACCGCCGAAAACTATGGAAACCATACTCATCAGCTTGATCAGGATATTAATGCAAGGCCCTGCCGTATCTTTGAAGGGATCGCCTACTGTATCTCCGACGATCGTGGCCTTATGCACCGGGGAACCAGCACCGCCCATCTGACCTGTTTCAACGAATTTTTTGGCGTTATCCCAGGCCCCGCCGGCATTATTCATCATCACGGCAGTAACGAAACCCGTGGTCAAACCGCCGATCAGCAAACCAAGCACTCCTGCCACACCAAAGATCAAACCCACCACGATCGGGCTCAAAATGCCGATCAGGGCAGGCAGAATCATTTCCTGTTGTGCCCCAATGGTAGAGATTTTCACGCAACGGGCATAATCTGGCTTGGCCTTTCCTTGCAGGATTCCGGGAATGGTGGTAAACTGACGGCGGACTTCCTTCACCATCTTGCCCGCAGCCCGTCCCACGGCCTTAATGGTTAAGGCAGAAAACACATAAACCACCATCGCACCTACAAAGATACCAAGCAAAAACTTCGGATTAAGCGGATGAATCTGATAGTATTCCAAGAAATTTAAAAGAGAGGCCTTGGAAGCCTCTATCTTGTGGGTAACAACTCCATAATTGATTTCCAGATATTGAGTTTCGCCAATTTTGTGCCCCATCATAATGAAGGCATCGCGAACCTTTTCCATGTAGGCTGCCAACAAAGCCATCGCCGTAAGGGCCGCAGAGCCTATGGCAAAGCCTTTGCCAATGGCCGCGGTAGTATTTCCCACAGAGTCCAGACTGTCGGTGCGTTCGCGTACTTCCTTGTGCAGATAGGACATCTGAGCGTTGCCACCGGCATTGTCGGCAATCGGGCCAAAGGCATCCATAGCCAGGGTGACTCCCAAAGTGGCCAGCATGCCGACTGCACCGAAGCCAATGCCATACAATCCCAGCTCTACAAACTGAAATCCCCCGCTGATGGTAAAAGCGGCAATGATGCCCAGAGCAATTATTATTACCGGAGCCGCAGTAGACAGCATTCCCACGCTGAACCCCTCCAGAATCACGGTTGCCGATCCATATTCTCCCTGATGCGCTATGTTTTGCGTTGCTTTATAGCTGTGAGATGTCCAGAGTTCGGTTACTTGCCCGATCAAAATTCCTGCCGCCAACCCGACCAACGAGGAAATGAAAATACCAAAATAGTATTCTGCAGGAAGTAACGCCTTGCAGATAAAGAAGGATGCCACTGCTATCAAAACAGAGCTTAGGTAAACGCTTTTATTCAAAGCCAGCATCAGGTCTTTCATCCCTGCGCCCTCTTTTGTGGAAACAAAAAAGATACCCAGAACCGATAACAGCGCCCCAATCCCGGCCAAAATCAAGGGAGCGGCGATGAAATGGAACATTTTGCCGGTAATCGAAGGATCCACAGCAGAAATCTGCAGAACCGCACTCATCCCCAGGGCGGCTGTGGCCAAGATGGATCCTGCGTAGCTTTCGTAGAGGTCTGCGCCCATCCCTGCCACATCTCCCACGTTATCTCCCACGTTATCTGCGATGGTGGCTGGATTGCGGGGATCGTCTTCCGGGATATCAGCTTCCACCTTGCCCACCAGATCAGCACCCACATCAGCAGCCTTGGTATAGATTCCTCCGCCCAATCTTGCAAACAGAGCTTGCGTAGAAGCTCCCATCCCAAAGGATAGCATCACTACCGCAATCTTTTCCAGGCTGTAGCCTATGGCATTTAAAACAAAAAACCAGATCGACATATCCAGCAAAGCCAGGCCCACCACCGTCAAACCCATCACTCCACCAGCCCGGAAGGCAACTTTAAGACCTTTATCCAGGCTTTCACTGCAGGCTTGAGCGGTGCGGCTGGAAGCCATTGTGGCTGTATTCATCCCGATAAAACCTGCCAGCCCGCTCATGAAACCACCTGAGAGAAATCCCCAGGGAATCATCGGATCTAGCACTTTCAGGCCATAAGCCAAAACTAAAAAGATAAGTTCCGCGACAGCGAAAAAGATGATAACACCCTTGTATTGCTGCATCAAATAGGCAAAAGCACCTTCGCGCACATAGCCGGCAATTTCCTGCATGCGCGCATTTCCGGCATCTTGTTGACGGACCTTTACAAAGAAATAATAGGCAAAAATAAGGGCTGATACGGCTCCAAAAGGAGCAATGAACCAGATCAAGGGTAAATTGGGCATAAGGCCTCCTGTAGTTTTGGGGGTCTTTAATGTCTTTTATGTAAAGAACTTACTGTGCAGGCCAAGATATCGAACTCGCTTGGATTCTGTCAATGCATTTTTTTCTGCCAAGCCCAGTTTTTTAGGGTTTGAAAGCCGCTTTGTGCAAAGTGACAACGAAAACTGCAAACTGCCGCATCGTTGGACATACTTGTTGATCATTTCCAAGACCACTTTGAGTTGTTTTTTGACAGGCTTTCTGCAAATAAGATCGCTGAAAATTGCAATTATGACAGGGTTACTCCAAATGAAAGTGGTGAGCCCCAGCGAGAGATGATTAAAATCAATGCACTGCCGCATGATATGATCAATTGCTGGAAGAGATTATAGGTGAAGCAACTGGGAGTAATAGGATAGGCTCATTTAGCGCATGCTAACACTGACTTACATCATTGCGCTCAGTTGTGATACCTCAAACATGAAAGAGATTTGAGACAGCACCCAAGTAATGCATCTTGAACTTTACAATTTCTTATTCGGAATAGCGAGGAAGCAAGTATCAAACTTGAATTAGTTTTCCCATAGACCGGTTTGGGATTTGGTTATACTGCGAACTACCATTATTCGGCAGTAAATCTCTTCTGATTTAATAATATCTCCAGGTTCATTCTTTTACGCGTTTCCTTTTCTTTAGTTGGCAAGCGCATCCTCCCACCAGCTCTTCAGCGTGGTCGGTGATGGTAGGCATCCCATCTTTTACCCAATCTACGATGCCTCCCACCAGGGATGCAACTTGATCATATCCTTGCGCAATCAGGAAGAACCCCAATTCTTTGCTACGGATGCCAACGTAATCTGCCAGGATCAAAAGCCTGTCTTTGGGTAATTCTTTATATTTCTCTGGGAATTCCTTGTAAAATATGGAAACGAATTCCCCCACGTCATAGTATCTACCGTTTGTGTAATAATCATCTCTCAAATCAATGAGCAACGCTCCAGCCTTGATCTTGGCTAAAGCTTCACGAGGTGAGATAAATATCAATTCATTCATCAGAAATTCAAGCGGCTTTCCCGGAGGGGAACCAGTGTGTGGTTATATTGGCTATCTTTACCAAAGTTAGCATCACGGGCACTTCTACCAGGACACCAACCACGGTAGCCATAGCCACAGGTGATGAGGTTCCAAACAGTGAGATAGCCACAGCCACGGATAGCTCAAAGAAGTTCGAAGCCCCGATCATAGCTGCAGGAGCCGCAGTGTCATGTGGTAGTTTCAGCTTTCTGCTAGCCAGATAAGCTATAAAGAAAATCAGGAAAGTCTGAATGGTTAGGGGTATCGCTATCAGCAGGATATGCAGCGGATTCTCCAGAATCACTTTTCCCTGGAAGGCAAAGATGATGATCAGAGTTAATAGCAAGCCGATAATGGTTACATTGCCAAACCTGGGTATGAAGCTGTTGTTGAAAAAACTCTCTCCCTTTTTCTTAATTACGCTGCTACGTGTAAATATTCCCCCTGCTAGAGGTATGACAACGAACAATAGCACTGAGAGCAGTAACGTCACCCAGGGTATTTTGATGCCGCCGATACCCAAAAGAATAGCCACTATAGGTGTAAAAGCCACCAGAATGATCAGGTCATTTGTAGCAACTTGTACCACTGTGTAAGCAGGTTTTCCCTTGGTCAGATGGCTCCACACGAAGACCATAGCGGTACACGGTGCAGCTCCCAAGAGGATCGCGCCTGCCAGATAGTCTTTTGCCAGTGCGTTGGAAATCAGTGATCTGAACACCACAAAGAAGAAGAACCAGGCAATGGCATACATAGTAAATGGTTTTATCAGCCAGTTAGTAACCCAAGTTACATACAAACCCTTCGGGTTTTTGCCCACGTTTTTGATGCTGGCAAAATCCACCTTCATCATCATTGGATAGATCATCAGCCAGATCAGTATCGCGATCGGGATGGATACTTTGGCATACTCGAAGCGATTGAGAAATTCCGGTATACCGGGCAGATATTTGCCGATCATAATTCCCGCTGCCATACAAAGAATCACCCACAAGGTCAGATACTTTTCGAAAAAACCGATTCCTGCTGTATCTTTTTCTATAATTTTCATTGTAAACTCCGGTTACTACGAACAGCAGGGAGAATCCCCACCGGATTTATCGTTTTCATTTTGGTGGCACATGCAACCGGGATCGTTGCACACATCAGCTTCTTTGCCGTCCAAGATGTCTAATGATCTTACCCTTACTGCATCAGCGGGAACTTTCTTCACTGCTTCGGCGATTTTGATCGCAAAGAGGATCTGTTTGTCGGTTAATCCGGCTTCTCTGGCAGCCGGGATGTGAAACTCCATGCATGGCGTGCAATTGCTGGCGATGGCCGCTCCGATGGCCACCAGTTCTCTTTCTTTAGCGCTTAATGTGCTCATTAGTATCTCCTTATATGTCGTTTTCTTACATAATTGTGTTGAACACATACCCTGAGACAACTGCGGTCAAAAATACGGCAAATACGATTACAGCCACAGTCTTTCTCTTGAATATGCTGGCCAACATAGTCATTTCGGGAATTGCCATTCCTGCTCCGCCAATGATCAGGGCTATCACGGCCCCAATACTCATCCCCTTGCCCATTAGCGCCAGACCGATCGGGATTGCTGTTTCGGTTCTGATATACAAGGGTATGCCGATCACAGCAGCGATGGGAACGGCAAAAGGACTCTTACCTCCTGCATACCTAAGAACTATATCTTGGGGCAGATATCCGTAGATAAGCGAACCGATCCCCACTCCGATGATCAGATACCAGAATACTGCTTTATAATCACCTACTGCAGACCAAAATGCCTTGTGCATTTTTTCCCCAAAGGTGTAAAGATACTCGGATTGAACATCTGCTTCGCACCTGCAACTACTGGCTTTGAGTCCTTCCTCGTTTGAGCCATACTTGCCAAACAGCAGTCCAAACACCATGGCCAACCCAAACACAAGGACAAAGTAGATCAGGCAAGCCTTCCAGCCCACAAGGGCTAATAACATAGCGAGTATGATCGGATTTAACAGCGGCGACGCTATGATAAAGGAAAGAACTGCAGAAAATGTAACCCCAGCGTTCATCAAACCCTTGGCCATCGGGATAGTGGAACAGGCACAAAAAGGAGTGATGGCACCAACCACCGTAGCCATGAAAACACCCCAGATCCCTCGGCTGGACATCCATTTCCGTATCTTGGCCTGGGGGATGTACTGCAACACAATGCCGATCAGAGTGCTGATGCCAATAAACAGGGCGGTCAGTTCCAATGAGATGGTCAGGAAATACTTTAAGGTTTCAAGGGCTGTATTCATATATCATCCTCCGGCTTATGCCCCTGGCATATACAATTCTGTTTTGGCAGCAGGATCATATCGAGGATAGTGTGAAACTCGGAGACCAACAGAGGATTTATCGAATAGTAAACCCACGTGGCGTCCTTTCTGGAGATAACGATATTGGCTTGTTGTAAAACCCGCATATGGTGTGACAGTGTCGATTGCGAGATCGTGAGTCCATCCAGGATATCACAGGCACACATCTCCCCGCAGGAGATCATGTCCAGAATTGCCAGACGTACCGGTTCTCCCAGCGCGCGGAGCAGTTTAGCCTGCGTAGTGTATCTTTTCATAATTCACCTCTGATTAGTTTTAATCCACCCTGCACACGTATCGAAACCTGTCAATATTTATCTTTATCGATATAGCCGATACTTCCCTGCTGAAGCTGAAGTTTGGGGTTCTGTTATAAGTCTTTGAGGTAGTCTATCACTTTAGCCAGAATTTCGTCTTTGGTCTTACGAAAGAAAGCCATGGCATCGACGCGATCAGAATAAGGAGCAGGATCCGTGATGCCAATATGCACTTTCGGAACCGGTTTCAGGAAGACAGGGCAGCTCTCTTTGGCGTGGTCACAAACAGTGATGACGAGGTCCAAATCGTCCCGCAGCAGGAATTCGGAGACGTTCTTGGAACGTAATCCTGAAGTCTCGATCCCAATCTCTTCCAATATCTTTATGGCAAAAGGGTTCACGACAGATTCTGTCACTCCAGCTGAATAGGCAAGATAGCGCTCACCCAGCAGATGATTGATCAGAGCTTCAGCCATAATGCTACGGCAGGAATTTCCGGTGCAGAGCACAAGAACCTTCTTCAGCTCATTATCACATTTCTTTAAAACATTCAGTGCAGCTTCAAGCACCAATTCCCCAGGGACTTTTTTTACGCCTTTGGCGATGTTTATGGCCAATCTGATCTGATCATCGTTCAGTCCTGCCTTTCTTGCTTGGGGGATATGGTACTCGATGCAGGCTATGCAGTTGCTGCCGATGGCAGTGCCTATCCTCACCAGTTCCTTTTCTTTGTCTGTGAGCTTTGTCATTTCTTTTTTTCTCCATAGTTCTCTGAAAACTCATTAAACAGTCTTAACTGATGCCTCAGGATCAGATCTGTTTGATTTTCTAACTACACATTGCGAGTCTATTTTGGTTTGGTTACTCCACCTTTCTCTGCCAGCATCTGTTCAAGCTCTTCTTTGGGGTAAAAACCTTCATGCCGGAAGAATTCCCTGCCATCTTTGTCAAGAAACACCTGAGTTGGCATCACTCTCACTCCGTATTTCTGACCTGCTTGGCGATCTTTGTAAAGGTCATAAAAGATGACTTTGACCAAGCCCTTATACTCATCAGTTATCTCTTTCATGATAGGCTGCATCATCTTACATGGTATGCAGGATGCTGCACCTAGTTCGATGAAGGTCACTTGCGGCATTACTTCCTTGGGTTGTTCTGGTGCTTTCTCCGTTTCTGCTGGTGTTGTTGCAGGCTTGGCTGGAGTAGTTTTAACTTCAGTATTTGGAGTAGCTGTGTCAGTTGGGGTGTTCGTGTTGTTACCAGTTTCAACTATGGTTTGCTCCGTGGCTACATCAACGGTATCCTTAGCGGAATCTGTTTTGGCGCTGCAAGCAGCGAGCAGCATCAGGATGGTTAGCAGGACGAGCATTCTTTTCATTTTTTACCTCATAAGGTTTTTATTCTCATTATCTATTGATTATGCCGAGTATATCGGCAGTAGTAACAATTTTGCCGCTTGCCACCACCTTTTCATTGATCACCAGAGCAGGGGTCATCATCACCCCATAATCCATGATCTTATCCAGACCAGTTACTTTTTCCACGACTGCTTCGATGCCAGCTTGCTCTATGGCCTGCAGGACGTTTGCTTCCAGCTTTTTGTATTTGGGGCAACCGGTGCCCAGGATTTTGATGATCATGGTAATCTCGTTTATTTTTCGGTACTATCAAAAACACAAGTATAGATATCCAATAGGCATGGCCGAAGAGGCTGATAGAAAACCTGATTGTTTTGTTTTCTACCCTCACCAATTCCTGCATTCTTCAGTATGGATAGATGTCTGGAAATAGTAAACATCTCTGCTCCAACCATGTTTACCAAATCGCAAACGCCATGTTCCTGCTCATTGATGGCTTGCATCAGAAACAGTCTGGTCGGATATGCCATAGCCTTGATAACAGTGGCTATCTTGCTACGTACATTGATGTTTAGCAATCTTCACCTCGATTCTTAGTCGCGTATTTTCCA
>Ga0302250_1002393_pt1 | contig 11705 bp, 10 predicted proteins | sample AAG_RA_Asp_MG_FD_193536 | JGI IMG/M metagenome (GOLD analysis project Ga0302250, IMG submission 193536) | Enriched activated sludge microbial communities from anaerobic digester in WTTP, New Holstein, Wisconsin, United States - AAG_RA_Asp | ecosystem: Engineered > Bioreactor > Anaerobic >... | reverse complement strand
AGGCCGTGCAGGCCCAGCTCGGTACCGAGAAGGCTGGCACCCTCGTCGAGGACGCCCTCGCTGCCATTGCCCAAGGCCTGATCGCCATGGGCGTCGGCCAACTGATCGTCGCCGGCGGCGAGACCTCGGGTGCCGTTGTCAAGGCACTCGGTGTCTCCGGTCTGCGCATCGGCCCCGAGATCGACCCGGGTGTGCCTTGGACCACCGCAATCACCAAAAAAACTACCGAGCAACCGATCGCTCTCGCATTGAAATCCGGCAACTTCGGCACTCCCGACTTCTTCCTCAAGGCCTGGAGCAAGCTCGCATGACCGCCATCCTCTCCGAAGAAAGCCGCGAACGGGACAAGATCGCCCGTCTCTCGCGGTCCCTCTACGAGCGCGGCCTGACGGCCGGTAGCAGCGGCAACATCAGCGTCCGCCTGTCGGAGGGCTGGCTGCTCACCCCGACCAACTCCTGCCTCGGCGAACTCGACCCGGCGCGCATCTCCAAACTCGACTGGGACGGCAACCTGCTCGCCGGCGACCCGCCGTCGAAGGAAGCCTTCCTGCACCGCGGCATGTACGACGTACGGCCGAAAGCCGGCGCCATCGTGCACCTGCATTCGACGCACTCGGCGGCGGTTTCCTGTATGTGCGGTCTCGACCCGGCGAACTGCATCCCGCCGCTGACCCCGTACTTCATCATGAAGATCGGGCGTTTGCCGCTGGTGCCGTACCACCGTCCTGGCGACAAGGCGCTCGGAGAGGTGATCAAGACGCTTGCACCGAAACACAGCGCCGTGCTGCTGGCCAATCACGGCCCGGTCGTCTCCGGCCCGGACCTGGAAGGCGCGATCTACGCCTCCGAGGAACTGGAAGAGACCGCCAAGATTTTCCTGCTCCTGCAGAACGCCAAGACCAACTGCCTCAACGCCGAGCAGATCGAAGAACTCAAAGTCGCATTCAAACTGGATATCTGAAAGGACCGTCATGCCGAAGTTTGCCGCCAATTTGTCGATGATGTTCAACGAAGTGCCGTTCCCCGAGCGCTTCGCCGCGGCCGCCAAAGCCGGGTTCAAGGGCGTCGAGTTTCTCTTCCCGTACGACTACACGCCGGCCGAAGTCGCCGGCTGGCTGAAGGAAAACAATCTGGAAAACGCCCTGTTCAACCTCCCGCCGGGCGACTTTGCCGGCGGAGAGCGCGGTATCGCCTCGCTGCCGGGGCGCGAGCAGGAATTCCGTGAAGGTGTGGCCAAGGCCATTGAATACGCCCTCGCGATGGGAACGCCAAAAGTCCACTGCATGGCTGGCCTGTTCCCCGCCGGAGCCGATCGCGCCAAGCATCGCGCCGTATACGTCGAAAACGTTCGCTACGCCGCGCAGGAACTGGCCAAGCACGGGCGTATGCTGGTGATTGAGCCGATCAATCCGCGCGACATGCCCGGTTACTTCCTGAACACGCAGGGCGAAGGGCACGAAATCTGCAAGGAAATCGGCCTGCCGAACCTCAAGGTGCAGATGGACTTCTACCACTGCCAGATCGTCGAGGGCGACCTGACGATGACCTTCAAGAACAACTTCGCCGGCATCGGCCACGTGCAGATCGCCAGCGTGCCGACCCGCAACGAGCCGGATCAGGGCGAAATCAACTACCGCCATATCTTCAAATTGCTCGACGAAATGGGCTACGATGGCTGGGTTGGCTGCGAATACAAGCCACGCGGCCGCACCGAAGACGGTTTGGGATGGCTTAAGGAGATGTGATGAAGGTTCTGATTACGGGGGGCGCCGGGTTTCTGGGACGGCGGCTGGCAGCCAGGTTGCTGCAACGCGGAACGCTGAAAAATGCCGAACTGCGTGAAGAAAAGATTGACCAGATCACCCTGTTCGACGTCGTGCCCGCGCTTGGATTCAACGATCCGCGGATCAACGTGGTGACGGCCGACGTCGGCGACGCCGATGCGCTTTCGAAGGTCATCGACGAAGAAACGACCTCCGTATTCCACCTCGCCGCCGTCGTCAGCCGGCAGGCCGAGGACGATTTCGACCTTGGCTTGTCGGTCAATATCGACGCGTCGCGCCAGCTTTTCGAAATATGCCGCAAGGTCGGTCATAACCCGAAGCTGGTGTTCGCCAGTTCGCTCGCCGTCTATGGCGGCGCGCTGCCGGAAGTCGTGCAGGATGACACGGTGTTGCAGCCGAAGACCTCGTTCGGCGTGCAAAAGGCCATCATCGAACTGTTGCTCTCCGATTACCGTCGCCGCGGATTCATCGACGGCCGGGTGCTGCGCCTGCCGACGATCGCCGTTCGTCCCGGCAAGCCGAACAAGGCAGCGTCGTCGTTTACCAGCAGCATCATTCGCGAGCCGTTGAACAATGTGCAGACGGTCTGCCCAGTGACGATGGACATGAAACTGTGGCTGATGTCGCCGCGGCAGGCGATCGAGTGTCTGATTCACGGTCATAACCTCGGCGCCGAAGCCTTCGGTCAGCGCCACGTGCTCAACCTGCCCGGGGTGACGGTGTCGGTGCGCGAGATGGTCGACGTCCTCGGCAAGATCGCCGGCGAACCGGCGACCCGCCTGATCCGCTGGGAGCCTGATCCCGCCATCCAGCGCATCATCCACACCTGGCCGACGCGCTGGGACATGAGTCGGGCGCACATGCTCGGCTTCAAGGGCGATCAGGATTTCGAGAGCATTGTCCGGGCGTTCATCAAGGACGATCTGGTCGGATAGTCTTCCACCAATTCCGCCGAAAAAGCCCAAGGCCTGCATCATCGCGGGCCTTGGGCTTCGTTTTTCGCTATCCTTCGCATCCTTGTGGCTGGAACCAACGTTCCGCGTCCTGTGACAAAACCACCTGATTAGTGACTGGAGATTTCATGCGCGAACGCGACACTTCCCTGACGACCGACCAGAAGGCGCTGGCCGTCAACCTCGACAAATACAAGTTCGGCACCATCGTCGAGATCGGCGCCGGGCAGGAAGTGGCGCGCCGCTTCTTCCAGGTCGGCGCAGCGGCCGGCACGATCGCCAAGACAATGTCGGCGTACGACATGGCGGTCAGCGACGACATCTACGGCCAGGTCGACCGCTACGTCAGCCGGGCGCGGGTGTTGCAAATGCTGGACAAGGAGTTCACCCAGGTCGTCTCCCGACTCAGCGAGGTGCGACCGAAGAACACCACCTTCTTCGCCTACGCCGCCACGGTGACCGCGCGCAGCTTCAAGCAGAAGAACGAGTGCCACGGCTGGGTCGGCATCCGCCTGCAACTGCATCCCGGTGCCGAACCGAGCGACGTGATCCTGCACGTGCGCATGCTCGACAACGACAACGCGCAGCAGAGCGACGCTCTCGGCATTCTCGGGGTCAACCTGATCCACGGCGCGTTCTTTTACCATCAGCAGCCGGAATGGATAGTTGAATGCCTGGCTGACGGCCTCGGGCCGGAACGGATCGAGGTGGACCTGATCCACTTCTCCGGCCCCTATTTCGAGGAAGTCGAAAACCGGCTGATGAACCTGCACCTGGTGCGCAGCTGGTTGACCCGGGCGGTGGTGTTCAACCCTGCGGGCGAGGTTGTCGTGCCGGGCGAACTGTTCTACCGCAAGCCGGTGATGGTGATGCGCGGCCACTTCAAGCCGGTGACCAACGTCAACGTGGACATGATGGCTGCCGGCCTCAAGCAGTTCAGCCAGCTGGCCGCGGTCGATGATACGCAGATCGTCTCGCTGGCCGAGGTGACGATGAACTCGCTGATCCACGAGGACAACGTCGTCGATGCCGATTTTCTCGCCCGGGTCGACCTGCTCGGGTCGATGGGCTACACGGTGATGATCTCCGATTACCTGCGCTATTTCCGCCTGCGCGCCTACCTGCGCCGCTATACGCAGAAGCCGATCGGCATCGTCCTGTCGGTGCGCGATTTCCACTATCTTTTCGACGAGAAGTACTACGAGGGCCTCGAAGGCGGCATTCTCGAAGCCTTCGGCAAACTGTTTCCGGACAACACCTACGTCTATGTCTACCCGTCACGTCCGCGCGGTACCGATACGTCGGCCGAAATCACGCTGGGCAACGTGCAGGTGCCGGCCAACCTCCGTCACCTCCTCGACTTTCTGAAGGAAAACAACAAGATGCTTTCGCTGATCCCGCTCGATGATCGGCACATGCACATTGACGCCGTCGAGGTGCTCGCGGCGCTCCGTCGCGGGCGTGGCGAATGGGAGAACGACGTGCCGGAAGCGGTCGCCCGGCGCATCGTCGAACGGCGACTCATGGGTTTTGATAGCGAGTGATGAGAATCGCAGCGTTCCTGTTGCCGGCGCTGATTGCGGTTTCCGCTTGCGCGCCGCTTGCGCCGCTGCCGGGCGAAGGCATCCGCAAAGTTCCGTCGCCGAACTTCGACGCGCGCCGGGCCAACATGGTCGTTTTGCATCACACCAGCGACAGCACTGTCGATGAGGCACTCGCGACCCTGACTGACCCCGAGCGCAAGGTCAGTACTCACTACCTGATCGGGCGCGACGGCGAGATCGTGCAATTGGTCGAGGAAAACGATCGCGCCTGGCACGCCGGGAAGTCCTGGTGGGGCGGAAATACGGACATCAACTCGGCGTCGATCGGCATCGAGCTCGACAACGACGGCGACGAGCCGTTTCCGGATGCGCAGATCAACGCGCTGCTCGGCCTGCTGGCCGACATCCGGCAGCGTCACGGCATTCCGCGTGCCAATGTTGTCGGCCATGCCGACGTGGCGCCGGGCCGGAAGGTCGATCCGAGCGCCTGGTTTCCCTGGCGAAGACTGGCCGAGAACGGCTTCGGCCTGTGGTGTGACGAGCCGTGGCCGCCAGCGCCGGAAGGCTTCGATTTGTCGCTGGCACTCACAGCGCTGGGCTACTCGCCGTTGACGCCGGATGCTTCGCAACGGGCGTTTCTTCTTCACTACGCGGCGGGTAACGAGACGTTGCCGGTCGACGTGCAGCGCGCGCTGGCGTTCTGCCTGCTTAACCAGCGCGCCGTCAACGGCAGCACGACCGGCATGCCGGCTCCGGCCAACGGCGATTCGCCCGAGAACGGATCGGCGATCAGCCCAGCATCGCCGGCAATTGCGCCGTCAACGCCTGGTTTTGCGCCGTAGCGCTGCCGAGAAGGGCGAAGCCCAGCAGGTTGCCGCCCGGGCTGCGATAAAGCGCCTCAAACCCACCTTCAACCGCCCGGCATGTCCAGCTTCCCTCGGCTCCCGAAGCCGGCGGACAGACCACTGTGGGACAAGCTGGTGTCTTGACCACCACCGGCATCGCCGGGTAATGCAGCAGCGTCGGCGTGCCGCTCAAGGTCCGGGCCAGTGCGGCGGCCTGGTGCATGATCGGCAGGATGAAGGGCAGGTTCAGGCCGGCGATTTCCGTGCAATCGCCTGTGGCGTAGATTCCGGGGATGTTGGTTCCCAGGATGCGGTCGGTGACGATGCCGCGCTGGCAGGCAATGCCAGCAGCCTGCGCGAGAGCCGTGCGCGGACGCAGGCCGATCGCGGAGAGAATCCGGTCGACGATGATTTTCCGGCCGTCGGAGAGCTCGATCCGGTAGCCGCTGCCGGCGCGCCGGATCGCTTGCGCCGACGCGCCGAAAAAGAACTTGATGCCTTCCTCCTGCAATGCCGAGGCGAAGTGCCGTCCGGCCGCCTCCGGCAAGAGGCGGGAGAGCGGCCAGCCGGCGGGGTCGATGACGAAGGCCTTGATCTTGCGGCTGGCCAGGTCGTTGGCGAACTCGCAACCGATCAACCCGGCGCCGATCACAGCCACAGACTTTGTATTCTCCAGGCTCGTATGGAACCGTGTGAAGTCGTCCAGATCATTGACGGACTGTACGTCCTTCGCGCCGTCGCCTTCCATGGGAACGCGGATCGGGTCAGCGCCCCAGGCGATCACCAGGCGTTCAAAGGCGAGGTCAGATCCGTCAGCGAGGCGCAACAGTCGCCGGCCCGGATCGATTCCGGCCACCTCGGAACATGTGCGGATGTCGGCGTTAAGCTCGGCAGCCATCTGCCCGGCGGTCTTGGTTTGCAACTGCGCCGGCGTTTTGCGGTTGGCCAGGGCATTGGAGAGTGCAGGCTTGGTGTAGAAGCCGCCGCCGTCGCGGGTGATCAGTCGTAGCGGCGTCGCACTGTCGAGCTTGCGGAATTCCCGTGCGAGTGTGTACCCGGCCAGACCAGTGCCGAGGATCGTCAGCGGTGCCGGGCCTGTATCGCCATGGACAAGCGTCGGCTCGGCCTGGGCTGCCGGTGTCGTTTCCGGATCGACGGGGACCATCCGGAAGTCACCCTTCCCCGCGCCGCAAACAGGACAGTGCCAGTCTTCCGGCACATCCTCCCAGCGGGTGCCTGCGGGGATGCCTTCTTCGGGACATCCCTTGGTCTCGTCGTAAATCCAGCCGCAAATCGCGCACTCGTAGGTTTTCATGGTGAGATATCCGTATCCCGGTCGCTTCGCATACGGCTGCGAATCTCCTAAAGCGACTTGTGCGTTCCGTCGCAGAACGGTGGATTCTTCGTCTGCTTGCATGCGCAGAAAAACACCTTCTTGCTTTCTTCTGCCGTGTACTTCTTCGGTGTGAATTCCGAGCCTTTGTGGGAGCCGTCACAAAATGGTTGTGATTTGCTGCGGCCGCACGCGCACCACCAATAGTCCTTTTCTGGTTCGACATCGACGGGACAGGGGGCCTTGGCGGCGATTTCAGGTTGGCTCATGGATGATTCCTCCTGTAAGTGCGCCGCGAGGAGCGGCGGTGCCGTTTCAGTCTAGCAAAGGGCGATTGTTTCGCCAGGCGTACCTTGATAGCCCGAACGCATCGTTCCAATTGGCTTAATTCATTTGAAACACGAAGGTGAGACACCTACACTTCCGTGGGTACAGCAGCCACGTCAACCATAGGGGGGGAATGATCCATGAGCAACGAAAGCAAATGCCCGTTTGCCGCAATGCACGGTTCACGCACGACGGCGAGCATGCAGTCTAATCAGGACTGGTGGCCGAACCAGCTGAATCTCAAAATACTGCACCAGCACGACACGAAGTCGAACCCGCTCGGCAAGGACTTCAACTACGCCGAGGAATTCAAGAAGCTCGACCTGGCCGCGGTGAAGAAGGACCTCGTCGCCCTGATGACGGACTCCCAGGACTGGTGGCCCGCCGACTGGGGGCACTATGGTGGCCTGATGGTCCGCATGGCCTGGCATAGCGCGGGTACCTACCGCATCGCCGACGGGCGCGGCGGCGCCGGCACCGGCAACCAGCGTTTCGCGCCGATCGGCAGCTGGCCGGACAACGTCAACCTCGACAAGGCGCGCCGGTTGCTCTGGCCGATCAAGCAGAAATACGGCAACAAGCTCTCCTGGGCCGACCTCCTGATCCTGGCCGGCAACTGCGCACTCGAATCGATGGGGTTCAAGACCTTCGGCTTCGCCGGCGGACGTGTGGATATCTGGGAGCCCGAAGAGGAAATTTTCTGGGGCGCCGAAAGCGAATGGCTGGCGACCAGCGACAAGCCTAACAGCCGCTACTCCGGCGAGCGCGATCTGGACAATCCGCTGGCCGCCGTGCAGATGGGCTTGATCTACGTTAACCCCGAAGGACCGGATGGCAACCCCGACCCGGTCGCCTCCGGTCGCGACGTGCGTGTGACGTTCGCCCGCATGGCCATGAACGACGAGGAAACCGTCGCGCTGGTCGCCGGCGGCCATACCTTCGGCAAGTGCCATGGCGCGGGTGATGCGAAACTCGTCGGTCCCGAGCCGGAAGCAGCGCCATTGGAAGAAATGGGACTCGGATGGAAGAACAGTTTCGGCACCGGCAAGGGAGTGCATACCACCAGTAGCGGCATCGAAGGTGCCTGGAAACCGAATCCTACCACCTGGGACAACGGCTACTTCGAGATGCTCTTTGGCTACGAATGGGAACTGGTCAAGAGCCCGGCTGGCGCCAAGCAGTGGCTGGCAAAGGACGTCAAGGAAGAGCACATGATTCCCGACGCGCACGACCCGTCGAAGAAACATCGGCCGATGATGACCACGGCGGATCTCTCGCTGCGCTTCGATCCGATCTACGAGCCGATCGCTCGCCGCTTCCACAAGGATCCGCAAGCCTTCGCCGATGCGTTCGCCCGCGCCTGGTTCAAGCTGACGCACCGCGACCTCGGGCCGCGCTCACGCTACCTCGGGCCGGAAGTTCCGGCCGAAGTGCTGATCTGGCAAGACCCGGTACCGCCAGTCGATCATCCGTTGATCGACGCGAAAGACATCGCCGACCTCAAGGCCAGGGTGCTCGCCTCCGGCCTGTCCTCCGCCGAGCTGGTTTCCACCGCCTGGGCCTCGGCTTCCACTTTCCGCGGTTCGGACAAGCGCGGCGGCGCCAACGGCGCGCGCATCCGCCTGGCTCCGCAGAAGGACTGGGAAGCCAACCAGCCGGCGCAGCTGGCCAAGGTGCTGGCGGCCCTCACTAGCATTCAGTCGGCCTTCAACGCGGCGCAGAGCGGCGGCAAGAAGGTCTCGCTTGCCGACCTGATCGTGCTGGCGGGATGTGCAGCCGTCGAGCAGGCGGCCAAGGCAGCCGGCGTCAGCATCGACGTGCCGTTCAGCCCTGGCCGTACCGACGCGACGCAGGAGCAGACCGACATCGAATCCATCGCCGTGCTCGAACCGCTCGCCGACGGCTTCCGCAACTTCCTCAAGGGGCCGTCAGGCGTACGCCCCGAGGAACGCTTGCTCGACAAGGCGCAACTGCTGACGCTTACCGCACCGGAAATGACGGTGCTGATCGGCGGCATGCGTGCCTTGAACGCCAACAACGGGCAGTCGGCGCACGGGGTTCTCACCAGGCAGCCAGGGGTGCTCAGCAACGACTTCTTCGTTAACCTGGTCGACATGGGCACCGAGTGGAAGCCGACGACCGAGGCGGGCGAGCTCTTCGAAGGGCGTGACCGTGCAACGGGGGCGTTGAAGTGGACCGCAACGCGCGTCGATCTCGTTTTCGGCTCGAACTCGCAGTTGCGCGCACTGGCCGAGGTCTACGCTCAGGACGACGCGAAGGAGAAGTTCGTGTGCGACTTCGTCGCCGCGTGGAACAAGGTGATGAACCTTGACCGGTTCGACCTGAAGTAACGACTCAACGAGCCCCGGCAGGTTCAGGCGCGATCGGCGCAGGCCTCCGGGGCTTTTTCATGCCTTCAGCCCGAGGCGACGCGAAAGCTTGTGCAGATTGCTCGCGTCCACGTCGAGCTGTCGTGCGGCGCGAGCCCAGTTGCCGTTGCAGTTGTGCAGTGCATGCCGGATGAGCTGGCGCTGAAAGGCGTCGACAGCGGTCTTCAGCGGCAGGGGAGAGGCAGCGGGCGTCGCGTCGTCTGGAAGAGCACCCTCTGCCGATTGCGATTCGGCCCCGGACAGTTCCAGGTCGAGCAATTCCGGCTCCAGCGTGACGATCCCGGAACGGTCAGCACCGCGGCTGATGGTGCGCAGCGCGGCGCGGCTGATGACGTGTTCGAGTTCCCGCACGTTCCCCGGCCAGGCATAGGAACACAGGGCGGTTTCGGCGCGCGGAGAAAGACGCAAGCCGCGTACGCCGAGTCGGGTGCGGTTGATTTCCAGAAAGCGGCCAGCGAGCAGCAAAACGTCGTTGCCGCGTTCGCGCAGGGGAGGGATCTGCACCGGATAGACGGAAAGCCGATGGTAAAGATCGGCGCGGAAATGTCCTTCGCGGACGCGGTCGTGTAACTGGCGGTTGGTCGCGGCCACGATCCTGACGTCGACCTTGTGCGGCTGGTCGGCACCCAGACGCTGAACCTCGCCGTTCTGCAGCGTGCGCAGCAGCTTGGCCTGCACGGGCAGCGGCAATTCCCCAACCTCGTCGAGAAACAGTGTCCCCCCTTCCGCCGCCTCGATCCGTCCGGCGCGTTCGCCGAACGCGCTGGAGAATGCGCCTTTGACGTGCCCGAACAGTTCGCTTTCGGCCAGCGACTCGGGGAGCGCAGCGCAGTTGACCTGCACCAGCGGTCCGTCGGCGCGTTTCGACGCCCGGTGCAGATGACGGGCGAACAACTCCTTGCCGACACCTGTTTCTCCCAGCAACAAGACAGGTAGTTCCGATTCGGCGACGACATCGAGTTCCTGCATCAGCGCCCGCAACTGCGGGCTTTGTCCCACGATCTCGATTTCACCTTCGATGGCTGAAGCCGGCGAAGCCGCGTTCTGGAGGGGGCGTCCAAAACGCAGACGGCGGTTTTCTTCCTCGAGCCAGGAAATGCGCAGAGTCAATTCCACCATGAGGGCCGTTTGTGCCAGTTCATCCTGCGCCGCTTTGTCGAAAACGTTGCCGCGCAGCGCATCGAGCGTCAGCGCACCCCAAAGGTCGCCGTTCAGTGACAGGTGGATTCCCATGCAGTCATGCACCGGCAACGGCTTGCCGGGATGCTGGTCGAGCAAGCCATCGTACGGGTCGGGCAGCGGGCTGCCAGGCGGGAAGCGAACGACCGCCCGGCTCGCCAGAATTTCCGCCAGGCGCGGATGCTGGGCCAGCAAAAAGTGACGACCGAGTGTTTCATGAGCCAGCCCGGCAATGGCAACCGGACGTAAACCATCCCCCTCGGCCTTCAGCAAGCCAACTGCTCCGCAGCGGAAGTACCGGCGTACTGCATGGACCAGGTGCTGCAGCCGGGCCGCCTGTGGCGATTCGGTGATGAGGTCGGCGATCGGGAACGTTGTTGTCATGGTTGAAAATACCCTTTTAAAAGGTTATTCAGACCGTAAAATGATAAGGTAAAAACAACCATGAAACTATGAATTCTCATTGAATCAGAGAATTACAAACAGGTATGGAGATTGCAATGCGTAGGTAGATAACCCACCACGCAACTCAACGACACAAAGGTAATTGTCATGAATCTGCTTGACCAACCCATCGGACAACTCGCTTGTGCTCTTCCCGGTGCGACCCGGATTTTTCACCAGTACAAACTCGATTTCTGCTGCGGCGGCCACAAAACGCTGCGTGAGGCCGCCGAAAAGCGCCGGGTCAACCTTCAGACCCTGGTCGATGCACTCAATCCGCTCCAGAGTCTCGGCGCGTCAGATCGCGATTGGCGTGCCGCGCCGGCGTCGGAGTTGATTGACTACATTCTGCGTCGTTTTCATGAACGTCATCGCGAAGATGTTCCGGAGTTGATCCGTCTTGCCCGGCGCGTCGAAGAGGTGCACGGCGAACGCCCCGATTGTCCGGGCGGACTGGCCGATCATCTCGAAGGCATGTTCGAGGAACTGCTCAGCCACATGATCAAGGAAGAGCAGGTGCTTTTTCCGATGCTGCTCGAAGGGAATGACCACATGGCCCGGTCGCCGATCGCAGTCATGCGCTCCGAGCATGACCAGCACGGCGAAGCGCTGGCCCGACTGGAAAGCCTGACCGACGACATGACCGAGCCTGCCGACGCCTGCAATACCTGGCGCGCTCTTTTTGCGGGTTTGCGGCAACTGCGGGAAGATCTGATGCAACACATTCACCTTGAAAACAACATTCTGTTTCTCAACGTTGAACGGCGCACTTGAGTCGGATTTTGAGGTGCTCCCCCGGTGTTTAGCCGGGGGCGTTTATTGTGTCTCGCCCGGTCGCGGCTTGATTTGGGACGAAATAAATTCGTGGCTTGGTGGCTTTGGTAGTCTCGGAAACCGCTTTTTTTT
>Ga0302250_1002383_pt1 | contig 11748 bp, 10 predicted proteins | sample AAG_RA_Asp_MG_FD_193536 | JGI IMG/M metagenome (GOLD analysis project Ga0302250, IMG submission 193536) | Enriched activated sludge microbial communities from anaerobic digester in WTTP, New Holstein, Wisconsin, United States - AAG_RA_Asp | ecosystem: Engineered > Bioreactor > Anaerobic >... | reverse complement strand
TCATCAATTAAACAATAGATTGCTATAATTTTGTGTTCCATTGGAAGTCCCTTCTGCCACGAAGTTTTCCAATGGAATAACCATTTTTCGTTCCATATTTGTTGGGCTTAACTAGCAATTTGGGTTATAATACCAATATCCAAAAAGTAAAAACAACAGTGCAACACCAATACTATACTTAAGCAGTGTTTCCGCACGAATACCTTGCTCAATTCGCATACCGAGCCAACGACTATAAATAATGTCAGATTCTTCAGATGAAATGGAAGACATAGCTTTTGTCATAATAGACGCAAGTTCTTTGTTGTTTTTTGGAAAGGCAAAACGGTGTTGGCTGGAAAATTCCGTTTGTCCAGAAAAACGAAGTTTCTCAAAACCATTGGTTCGTATTGTATAATTGATAGCACTCATATCACCCACATAGGCATCTGCTTTTCCATCACGTACAAACGTTAAGGCTTCTATGATACTTTTGACCAAAATGAGCTTTATTTGCGGATAATTCTTTTCAAGTACTTCTTGTGTAAAATAGCCTTTTTCAACTGCGACACGTTTTCCTGCCAAATGGCTTAATTGACCTATAAATTCACCTTCTGCATTATCGACTATCATTGTTTGAGTATCACGATAGGGTTCGGAAAATAAAAAATATTTGAGACGTTCAGGTGTTTGAACGATGCTGGTGAGTACATCAATTTCACCTTGTTTTGCCATCTCAATCACTTCATCCCACGATTTTCCTTTAACAATCTCAAAATGCACACCCAGTTTTTGTTCTACAAGACGCAGATAATCCACAGCCATGCCAACATAGTTTCCATCTTTATTGAGCCACTCATAAGGAGCATATTCAGAATCCATACCTACACGAATTGTCGGATGTTCAATGAGCCATGTCTTTTCTTGATCTGTTAATTGCAAATTAATTTTTCGTGATTTTGCAGTAATATCTGCAAAAAGAGATGCAGGAGTAAGGAGAAAAAGAGTGCACAAGAGATAAGCGAGAAACAATTTCATTGTTTTACCTCCTTATCTTGGCTTCTGTACTTAGCATAAATCGTCTTTAGTAAAAAGACTCTTAAGTATCTATGACTGGTATGAAAAGGATCACTATCAACATGATTCAGTAACATACCTCATCATCTTATTATCATTTATTTTGAAACAAAAACATTGACGCAATTTTTTCCAGCACTTTTTGCTTTATACATAGCATGGTCACACTGGCTTATCAGTGTATCAAAGTTGCTTGTAGCGCTATAAGCGCACAATCCAAAACTGCACGTTATTGAGCCTATCGTCTCAAATTCTGTTTGGGTAATAATAAAACGTATCTTTTCACAGGCTATTTTTGCCTCTTCAAGACTGACATTTGGCAAAATGAGTAAAAATTCCTCACCACCCCATCGCCCAAACGTGTCATTCACGCGAATAGCATTTTTTACAATTTTGGCAAGATACCTAAGAACTTCATCTCCTACATTATGTCCATACGTGTCATTGATGTTCTTAAAGTTATCGATATCAAACAGTGCCACACATAGTGATGTTTCATAGCGGTTTGAGCGTTCTATCTCTCGTTGAAGTATCTCTTTTAATTTACGTCGATTGTACGTTTGTGTCAGTTCGTCTTCTTCAGCAAGTTTTTGCAGCTTGGTATAAGAGGTATACAGAGCTAATTCCATGACATACACAACAAATGTTAATAACCCTAAAGAGAAGACATATCGAAAAAATGCAACTTTATCCCAAAGTCCTTGTTGCCATACTCCAATCCCTTTATGCGCCATCCAAAAGACGCACCCATACAGTGCGAGTGTATATAAAAGGCCTTTTTTATGACCGTTTAGATTGATTGCAATAATACAAAAAAAGATATTCCATATTAGGCCAAAACTCTCATTTTTATTAAAATACGTAAACGCCACAAAGAAAATAAAAAAGTAGCTAGTGACAATAAACGTACTGAGTTTAATACGATGTGTTCGTCTGAGAAAAATCATCGATGCTATAGAGATAGAAAAACCAATAGTATCTATCAATGCAATCGTGTAATAGTGTAAGAAAAGAGCATTGTAAAAAAAGAAAAATCCAAATGTAGACGCACCTAAAGCTGCAAAAATCATGACGAGCGAATATTGCCTACTGGCATAGGTATTAGGTGATATCCGATTTGAAACAAAAATTCGATGAAAAAGATGAGACATCAACACTACTCCAAATAATCCTCATAACAAAGCATTAGCCACTATATCGGATAAAAGCTTTAAAACTGTTACATTGTATGCAAGATACATCATAACATTTTATTTTTCATACGGAATACTCCTTGCAACTCTCATGAAAAATGATCTAAGGAGTATGTGATGGATGAAAAAGAGCTCAAAAAAGAGCTTGCGCGATTAAAACGTATAGCAGTTGAAATTGCAGGGGAAATTCACGATATTGTTGAAGATACCCTCTGGATCAAATACAAAGAACTCCCCATCCTTTCAGCCAAAATAGTTGAGGCGATCAAAGAAGCAGAAGCGTTCAAAGAAACACACCACCTTTAATGCGACAACACCCACTGAGAGATTTTGCTCACAACTTCTTGTTCAACACCATTAAAACCGTGATAGCCAAAAGCATTACAAGGGTCACCCTTTGTCTGTCCACCTTCAATCGCAATAAGCTCTTTGGAAGAGGCATTGAGTTTACTCATCAAGGAAGGAACCAAATCAAATGAACAATGCGAACAACCATCATTTTGATGGTGTACTACTAAAATGGGTTTTGTAATTTTTTCAAGATCCATTTTGGTAACGGCTTTACTTTTGGTATCAGAAAGAATAGTGGATGTTAACACAAACCCATGAATAGCTTTTTGTTCTGTCAATTCTGTTGCTGCATACGCAACGGATTGTGTACCTCGACTTGTGCCAACCAGCCAAAGAGGAGCTGTTGTTTGCGTCTGAATCCATGCGACAATGGCGTTTATATCTTGTAAATGTTCTTTTGTCTGGCGAAAGCTATTAAGATAAGGCTCACTTTGGCGATCATTTGGAGCATCAACAATAACAACCATCAATCCTTCTTTAACAAAAAGCTCACGTGTTCGGATCAAAAAGTTACCTTCACCCCAACCAAACTTCCCATCACTGGTAAGTTGAATCCCACCATGTCCTCCTGCAAAAAGAACAACAACGGCTTTTGGTACATCTGGAGAAAGAACCAAAAGACGCTCACTTACATTACTACGTGTTGGAACATCGATAACTTTTGGAAGAATATCCGCACATAAAGAGAGAGTCATTACAATCAAAATGGTCAAAAAACGCATAGCTTACTCCTGTTTTAGAGTTCTTTTTTCAATGGCTTTCGCTTTTAAAATCGTATGAGGTGTTTGAAGCTCAAACGTTTCACCCTCATCAATTTTTTCTAATGCAATTTTTTTACCCTCTTTCACAATTTGAGCATAGCACTCTTTTTGTTCGCGGGTTGGTTCTTTCGAGTTGAGCGCTAGAGTATATGAAGAGAGTAATTGTTCTTTTTTAGCAAGATTTTGTCTGGTTTGAAAATGAATTTGCTCTTGAAGTAAGCTCACTTGACGCAATTTCTCGCGATGCAGAAGTGCTATTTTATCATTGTATTGGCTTTGCAATATGCTGATCTCATTTTTCCATAAAGAGAGTTTTTCATCGATAGAACGTTTAGCAAAAAGACGTTTTAAGTGTTCCAATGATTCCTCTTTTGAACGCAATATTCGCCCAAAAATAAGGGTGTAGCGCTCCATCATACTATCGATGCGTTGAAGCATCTCTACACTATCAGGAAGTATCATTTCTATCGCGGCTGATGGAGTAGGGGCTCTTAAATCAGCTACAAAATCACTAATCACATAATCGATCTCATGCCCTACCGCAGAAACAATTGGTGTGTGTGAAGTAAAGATCGCATCGGCTACAACTTCTTCATTAAATGCCCACAAATCTTCCACACTTCCGCCCCCTCGTCCCACAATGATGACATCGACACCCAATGCATCCGCTTTAGCGATATTGCTAGCAATGGAAAATTTTGCACCTTCTCCTTGAACAAGTGTATCGAGTAGAGTGATTTTGACCAGTGGCCAGCGTTTGGTTGCAACGCGAAGCATATCTTGGAGGGCTGCCCCTGTTCTTGATGTGACAAGAGCAATATGACGTATAAAACGAGGCAGTGCTTTTTTACGCTCCACATCAAAATAGCCTTTTGCACCAAGCTTCGCTTTGAGTTGCTCGTAGGCTTTTGCAAGTGCTCCGCTACCTGAAGGTTCCATCATCATACAATTAATCTGATACGTTCCTCTTGGTGAAAAAACGGAGATAGAGCCATGAATGACAACTGCCATTCCCTCTTCGACTTGAAATTTTAATGCCTTATTATTTCCTTTGAACATCACACATGAAATAGAAGAGTCTGCATCTTTAAGCGTAAAATAGAGGTGTCCAGAGCTGTGATAGGTAGGTCTCGAGACTTCACCTTCTACACTCACATGTAAAAAGGTGGTCTCAAGCAGTGACTTGATTTGATTGTTTAAACTTGAGACGCTTAGTGTTTGGTTCATTAACGTTTTTTAGCAATAACCAATGTTGAAATATCCATTGAAAAACTTTTAACAAATTCTGTTTCAAAACCAGCAACATCGAGCTCTTTTTGAAGCATTGATGGCGTTAAAAAACCTTCAATAGAGTTTGGAAGATACTCATATGCCTCTTTATTTTTAGAGATAATTCCACCTAAAATAGGTAAAACTTTATTGAGGTAAAAATCTTTGAGTGCAAAGAAAAAGCCTTTTTTCTCATCTTTTGTAAATTCCAAGATGACAACATAACCGCCCTTTTTAACCACACGCGCAAATTCGCTAAATGCTTCTTGACGTCTTACCACATTGCGAATACCATAGCTGATACTTAAAATATCTGCACATTCATTTGGTAGAGGAATTTCTGTCGCTTCAGAAATAACAAATTCAAACTCAGGAAATTTTTGCTTGCCAACATCAGTCATACCGGTGGAAGGATCAACACCTAAAATCTTACCGATCTCGCGCCCTGCTTTTTTAGCTTGCTTTGCCCAGTAGCCCATCATATCGCCAGTACCACATGCAACATCCACAATTAACTCAATAGGCTTAGAATAACGTGCAAACGTTTCATCACACGCTTTTTTTCTCCATTGTATGTCAATACCCATACTTAAAACACGGTTTGCAGTGTCATAGGTTCCTGCAATTTCATTGAACATCTGCACAATTTTCTGTTGTTTGTTTTCGTTATTCTCCAAAGCAATTCCTACATGTAAAATATCTGCCAAGAAATTGGCGAGTGCTTAAATTCTGCCTCGCATGAGGCTAGCTTGAGTGCCCTAGTGGCAAACGTAGCACCAAAAGTAAAGCTCTTGGTGCGTGTTGTCAAGGTTAAAACAGTCCAGCAACCTGCTGAGCAATTTTGTCTTCTAAGATTGGAGTTGCCTCATAAAGGTTCAAGTCCATTTTCGTTGCTTCTGCAAACATCATAGTGCGATGTTCGATGAAATCACTCTCATACGATTGGGAGCTTGAAGAGTAGCTGTTACTGTACATTTTACCACTCGCATCTGCGTCACGAATTGGTCCACCAAAGCTATTCATCGTACCTGATTTTTGTCCATCTCTAATGCCAGCTTGGCCGCCTACGTTACCTGTACTTGCCATAACTTTGCCTTTCGCTTTTTCACGAATAACAATGTCAACTTGCATTTGATAGATAGTATCTTCTGTTGCTTTTCCAATCAAACCACCGACAACGGCACCACCAAGTCCAGCAAGAGCCATGCTTCTGCCATTACTTCCTGAGTTTGCGATAGCACCAGCAGCACCACCCATTACAGCACCTGTTGCAACGTTGTTTTCACTCTTTTTATTACAGAATAAAATATTTGTCATCAACACATATGTTGCTTTTTCAGGATCATCGACAATGGTATATCCTTTAGCATAAAGCGCTTGGACAATACGGTTTTCTAAGTTAATTTGTGTTCCACTTGTATTTTTAGTAGAGATAAAAACGGTTCGTTTTTCTTTCGCTACAGGGTTAATAAAAACACTCTGTGTCATACGTGCACTTGTTTGAAGTTCACTTGTTGCACATCCAGTCATTAAAACAAGCGCAGCACTCATTGCAAGTCCTACGTGTACTGTTTTTTTCATTGCTCATCCTTATTTAAAAAATAGGTGCGATATTGTACCGCAATATTTAAAATTATTATTGAAATAGTAGCAGTTCAATGCAAATGAAGTGTTAATAAAGCGCCTTTTTCAGCCTTTTGGCTATACGAAACTCCTCTTTTTTAAGATATTTTTTGACAAAAAAAAGTAGCGGCATTTCACTTTTTTTTAAAAGATAAAATCCACTCTGTTCACGCAGAAAAAAACGCATATCTAAAAGAAGTGTTGCATAGGCTTTGTGCTGTACAAACTTGAGTAATAAGACTCTATCATTACACCGAAAAGGAAAAAATGCATTCAAAAGTCTCTCTCTTAAAATCGGATCAAAAATAACCGTAGAAACCATAAGAAGATAACAGATATTTTCAGCTCTCTTGCAAAGATTTTTAACCGCTTTGGCATCATCCTCTAAAAGAAGCTCCACTTCGTGCTCTAAAAACTGCATCTCACGATACAAAAGAACTTTGAGCACTTTTTGAGTACTCATACCAGAACTAAAAGCAAAATCAAATGGTTTTGTACCTAATTTATCGCATCTTTTGTACACTTCTAACAGTGAAAAATCATAGTTTTGAGGTAGTCCAAATAAGGAGAGATAGCGGTTTTTGTAACGCTTATCGTCACTTACATCTGCGCATAAAAATGGATGTAGATCTTTTTCGAATGCTTCACATTCTTTAACTGTCTGAAAACGAGCGCCTAAGATAGCAAGTCGTTTGGAAGCATCAGGATGATTTTCAACAAAGAGTTGTTGTAGATTTTTTTTATACTGAGAAGAAGTGGTGAGGATAGACTTTACCACTTCTTTAGGATTTTGAATAAGATACCGTCGCTTGATGGTGCACTTCTTCACATCAGTGCTTTAAAACTGCTTTTCCATCACAGGGATAACCTGTTTTTTACGACTTAAAATGCCATCTACCCACATCTCATGATTGACAAGTTTTGTGTTAAATGCATTTTCAATTTTACTTTCATCATCGCTAACAACTAAGAATTGTGAACCTTCGATCATAATGTCAGTTAAAAGAAGCATGACGGTATGACGAGACCCCTCTTCTTTATAAGCTTTCATGTCAGCAAAAAGCGCTTCTTTCATGCCATCGAATACTTTAAGGTCAACCACTTCTAGCTGACCAATACCGATTTTGTTTCCGCCCATTTCAAAATCTTTGTAATCGCGAAGTAACAATGCACGTGGGGTTGCTCCAACTACAGCTGATTTGACTAAGAACATCTCCATACCAAGCGCTTTAAAATCTTCTACGCCTGCAATCGCTGCTAGTTCTTTAACCGCTTTCGTATCCGCTTTGGTACATGTTGGAGATTTGAAAAGTACAGTATCACTTAAAATTGCCAACATCATTGCACCTGCAATATTTTTTGGAATTTCAATCTTATAGTGATCATACATCTCTTTCACAATAGTATTGGTACAACCAACAGGGCGAATCCAACATTCAAGAGGTGTTGTTGTCGTAATATCACCAAGTTTATGATGATCTACGATACCTAAAATATTTGTCTCTTTAAGATTGTGTGGTGCTTGTGCAAGATCAGAATAATCAGTAATGTAAAGATTATCACCTGAAAAATCATTTTTTAACAAAGGTTTTTCAAGTCCAAAGGTCTTTAAAATAAACTCTGTCTCAGGGCTGATTTCACCTTGACGTGCAGGAGTACATGCTTCGCCAAGCTGTGTTTTAAGATAAGAAAGAGAGATCGCTGAAACAATAGAATCAGAATCGGGATTAATATGTCCGCAAGCATACGTTTGCATCAAAATGTCCTTTAATTTTTTTGTGTAATTATAGCCGATTGTACCCACTTTTTTGAAATAATCTCTTTTGAAACTTCATTGTCTGTTTTATTTAACACTAATTTTATACTCACCTATAATAATTTAATTTCAATTTTTTATAAGGGTAATATATGATAGACCAGAAATGCCTCTTCTATAGTCTTGCTCTTTTGCCACTTCTTGCAAATGCCGAATCTATCCAGTTAGACAACATCAGTGTCACTGCAACGAAAGTTAAAACAGGGACAAAAGAAGTTTCTCAGTCGATCGCTGTTGTCAATGCACAAACCATCGAAGATAAAAACGTTCTTGATGTGAGTAGCGCTTTGGAAAATATTCCAGGTGTTAATGTTGAAAGCTCTAGCAACTCACCTAGTCCAAGACTGATCATTCGAGGTGCAGGCCTTAAAGCGAGTTATGGGGTTAGAGAGATTATGGTTATTAAAGATGGTGTTCCTATGACCGATCCTGATTCATTTACACGCTTTGACTACATCGATATGCAAGATGTACAAAGTATCGAAGTTCAAAAAGGTCCTGGTTCTATCAATGCAGTCAATACAACAGGCGGTGTTATTCAGCTTATTACGAAATCTGTTTTTGAAGAAGATAGCAACAGCATTAAAATAGGTGTTGGAAACGATGGACAACGCAACCTCAACTTGAAATTAAGAGAAAAAATTGACGATAATGACTTCGTCTCTATGAACTATTCACAACGAAAAATTGATAACGACTGGCGGGACAATAACGCATTTGATTCGAAACAACTCAGCCTTAAATACGGCCATATTTTCGATGATGACGCTACATTTGAAAGTGAACTTTCTTACACAGAATCTAACTTAGAATTACCTGCATCAATGACACGATCGGAGTTTGAAGCGTTTAAACGCACAGGAGAACAACATAACACCTCTAGCCCTTGGCAATATACCGCTAGAGATTCAAAAATTCTCTCATTGAACACAAAATATTCAAAAGAGATAGGCAATTTTACCTATAAACCACGTTTGTATATCAACAAATGGGAGCATTTCCACCCTGTTACAGGTATGATTAATGATGCGGACGAAAACTATGTCTATGGAACAGATCTAGAGACTGACTATGCACATAAGCTCTTTAACCGTGATGCTATGTTAGTCTTTGGCGTTACCGCAAAACAAGATCGAAGTGATGATTCAAAAAAATATCAATACGCTGATGTCGTCACAGATGGCAGTGGAAAAATCACAAAAACACTCTCTAACAGAGAAGGTGTTTTAGCCAATGTTGAAGACTCTCTTGCCACCTTATACGGTGTCTATGCAATGGAAACATTTTCGCCATTTGATAAAACAACAATTGATATTAGTGCTCGTGCAGACAAGCTCTCTTTTGACATCAATGGTAATGAAATAAGTTCTTATGATTACGCAACAAATAAATATAATCCTGGTATAGATGCATACATCATTGATAAAAGTTATACGCTTCTCTCTTCCAAGCTGGGCATCACCTATGCTATTACAGATGCAACCAATATCTACAGTTCGATCGCTTTTGCCAACCAAGCACCAACAACGAGTGAATTAACCGAAAATAATGCGCTGGATAAAACCAAAAGTATCAATTACGAAATTGGACTTAAAACTCGTACAGGTAACTTTGCTTACGATATGGCAATCTACCAAAATGATGTAAAAGATGAAATTATCCAAATTAAAGGTGCAAATGGAGAACCGGACTATAGCAATGCAGGGGAAACACAAAAACGTGGTTTTGAGTTTTTAGGAACATACCATCTCACTCGCAACCTCAATGTTGGTCTTTCGTATGCATACAGTGACTTCATTTATAAAAGCTTTCAAGAAAAAGTAAAAGCTAATTTTATGAATCGTAATGGAAATCATCTCCCTTATATTCCTAAAACCCAATACGGTTTAGAAGCAAATTATCGCATGGATAACGGTTTTAAAACACGTATTCAAACCAAAACCTGGGGCAATTATTATCTTGATAATGCAAACTCTGACAAATACACTGGATACGATTTTGTGACCGATGTTATGTTTGGGTATGAGCACAAAGAGCATCTCATTCAACTTAATATCAACAACATCTTCGATAAGCATTATGCAATGCAAGCAGATTCTAGTCGTTTTGGTTATAAAGCAGCAGCACCTAGAAGTGCAATGGTTAGCTACCGCTATAAATTTTAAAGGCTGAAAAATGGTTGATCAACAAAAACGAGATATAAACGACCTTTTTGCAAATCCTATAAGTGCGTTTTTCTTTAAAAACAGAACTTTTTTAATGTTACTTAGAATGAGTGTTTTAGCCCTATTTGTTTATGCCATTTTCTTAGGCTTTATCGCTCCTACAAAAGAGCAAAATGGTTTCACAACCATCCTCTTTTGGTCACTCTTTTGGCCACTTTTTATGGTAGTAACACTTTCGACATTTGGACGCCTATTTTGCGGTATCTGTCCCCACGCTTTTGTGGGGAAATTTTTAACCAAAGTAGGACTTAATAAAACACCACCTAAATGGCTTCAACAACCTCTTATCGGTGTCCTTTTACTTTTTTTTGGTTGGTGGACGGTCTATTATATCTATCCAACGGCCTATAAATCACCTTTAAGCAGTGCTATTTTCTTTACTGTCTTAAGTGTTTTAGCCTTTTCATTTTTTTTCATTTTTAAAGAGATGAGCTATTGCAGATACATTTGCCCTATCGGTACACTGACACGTGCCTTCTCAAAAGTCTCGTTTACGTGGTTAGGAACCTATGCATCAAGTTGTCAAACATGCAAAACATTTGAATGCACAAAAGCCTGTTCCTATCATCTCAAACCTTTTAGCTTTAATTCCAAAGTCTCTATGGGAGATTGTACGCTTTGTATGGACTGTGCTCAAACATGTGAGTCTATGAATTTTAAACTCACAAAACCATCATCCTCACTCTTTCAAAAATTTCAAAGCTCAACCGCTGAAATCTGGGCAATTTTACTCATAACAGCTGCTATTACCATCACGATGAGTTTTCACCATGCGCTAAGCCGTGTTGCCATTAGCGATAGTTATTTTTGGGTTCAATTTGGACAATGGCTACAAAATAATCTTCGCATAGAAGGCATTGATTATATTGGTGTTAGTGCCCTTATGTGTGCTTCTATCATCACCATTTCTCTTGCTGCTGGTGGAACATTCATTGCCTCGAAACTCTTAAATTGCAACTTCAAATCAGCCTTTTATACCCTTTCATACGCTTTTATCCCCATTTTCATTATTGGTGGGTTGTCTCATACGTATGAATTTTTCTTTTTACATCACTACAGCAACATTGTAAACGGCTTTATACAGGGATTTCATCTTAACATTGAGACTGTGAAGCCTCTTGCAACCAAACAAGATACATGGACGCATTTCTTTGGTATCATCAATTACATTGCCATTGTGTGGGCATTGCTCATTATGGCAAAACGTATCACGTTTTTTAAAGCATCTGGATTTAAACGCCTACTCGCATTTTGTTTTGCATCTTTACTGATTTTCTTTTATCTTGGTCTTAATGTGTATCGCTCTTATGCTTTTACAACCTATGGCGCTAAACAAGGTGGACATGCACAACATGGAAGCAGTAAAACCTTATTTGCGAGTGTCCCCATAGAAAGAGCCACCCTACTTCAACACGGTGAGAAAAAAAATCAAGGGGTGGTTTGTGGTATGCCTC
>Ga0302250_1002380_pt1 | contig 11763 bp, 12 predicted proteins | sample AAG_RA_Asp_MG_FD_193536 | JGI IMG/M metagenome (GOLD analysis project Ga0302250, IMG submission 193536) | Enriched activated sludge microbial communities from anaerobic digester in WTTP, New Holstein, Wisconsin, United States - AAG_RA_Asp | ecosystem: Engineered > Bioreactor > Anaerobic >... | reverse complement strand
TTCATCTCCAATGCCTGCCATCCCGCGATGAGTAAAGGTGCCCTGATGGGAACCAGTGACCGCCAAGCCCTATCGTAGATGACATGATCAGATTAAGTTGTGTTAAAACTATTTAATTTGATCATTTTTTTTTGTTTTAAAACAAATAGACTTTTAGTAGAGCAGGACATATTGTGGATGGATATCCGGCTAATCGGATACAGAGAGGTATGATAATGAGTACTCATCACGACTGCAGACGGGGTACCAGAAGAGCCGGGTTGGTCATGGTGATCCTGGTACTGTTCGTTATCTCTGCAGCGTTCATACCGGGATGCCTTAAGATCGCGCAGCAGGTCAGGAATGACAGAAGTGAGGGGGACCCCCCCGTCATTCCTGCAAATCAGATGACTGCCCAGGAGAATAGTCCCGGACACCCTGCAGTCAGCACAGCAGCGGGCCCGCTGCCACCATTTCCTGAGGGTCGGCAAACGGGCACACCGGCGCAAACCGCTATGTCAGCCCCAGAGACATCCCCCTCTCCGAAAGTCGTCAGGGAGGCCGCCCCCTTCCTGACACCGGATCCCTACCCTGTCCTTCATGGCACCCAGTTCAATAACACTCAAGATTTCAGCCGCTTGGGAAGTACCGGTATCGAATTCGAAAAGACCTATGTTTTGAGGGGAAATGCTACCGGTCTCGTTGTGGATGTCACCAAAGGCCCGCTCTATATCATTTATGAAGTGACCCCGCAGCACGATTGCCTGATGGACCCGGGCTCCTGCCAGGGAGACATGACAAAGCCGGTGAACCGCCCATACCTCACTATCACCGTACGGGATAATACGACAAAGGAGATTGTTGCAGAGGACGGATATGGGAGGGAGTACAGTTCCGATACCGGCCACGCCACGTACAGCAACACCGGAAAAGATACGGCGGACAGCCTGCTATCCAGCGCCACGTATGGCGATGTCACGACGATTTCATCTCCGGGTCCCCGGTACATCAAGATCTACAAGGATGGCGTGTTCCATATCACGCTCGAAGGGAGCTTCCTCTCCGTGAATGTGAAGATCCGGACCGGCGCCACACCGGATAAAGTTCAAAGCACTGTCCAAAGCTCTTCATCACCACAACCAACAATCCCACCGGAAATCCTCCAGCGCATCCGGCAGGGGGTCTGAAACTGTGAACCTCCGCGAACGCATTGCTCTGGTTGCTGCTTCTCTCCCGCACATGGTCTCCGGATTCCGTGTGAAATGGGAAAACGATCCGACCTGCCCGAAAGTCACCTGTCAGGGGTCGGACGGATTAGATGCTGAATCGGGCATCCAGCAGGGTTCCGGCACTGTTTCCCGGCATATCTTTGGCCTGCCTGCACGGCTCGGCAACGGAACAGATACCGGTGATTTTTTGATCCTCGCAGTCTTCCTCGTTGCATTTCTCACCGGCTATGCCGCGCTCCTCATCGATCTTCCTGTTCCGGTACTGGCAATCCTCGGGATAGTCTCCGTTGCATCCCTTGCGATTGCCGCAACTGCAACACGGCACCGGTTCGGCCATCCGGCACAAGCGGTTCCAATGCCGGTGCCGGTATCCGGTCCGCCCGCAACGGATCCAGGGCAGGAAGACGATCACCCGTTTCCTCCGGATGACACCCGGGAACCCGGGCTTCTCGACCGGTACTGGATAGAAGCGCCCTTTGTATTCATCAAAATCGCCCGCAAAGGGAATCTCGGGTTCGCGTACACTGTTGTGGAACCCCCGATCACGGTCCGGGAACAGATCGTGCTGCAGGAGACCGCTGCCCACCTGCGCAAAGTCATCATCTACGATGATCCGGACAAACCCCCGGCAGAGTTCAACGAGGGCTTTTTCCACCGCATTGTCCGGGAATTCCATCCGGAGGTAACCGATGAACGGCTCGCAATCCTCTCCTATTACCTGCGACGCGATCTCTCGGGGTACGGGCCGCTCGAAGCACTCATGCACGATCCTGCCCTCGAAGACATCAGCTGTAACGGCGATAACCTGCCGGTCTTTGTTTTCCACCGGACCTGGGGCAGCCTGCAGACGAACGTTGTATTCGGAGAAGGGGAGCTCAACCAGTTCGTACTGAAACTTGCCCAGAAAGCCAAAAAGCAGATCTCCCTGACCAATCCCCTCATTGATGCAACCCTTCCGGAAGGTTCCCGGGTCCAGGTAACGTACAGCAACGTTGTATCCCTGCGGGGCAGCTCGTTCACGATCCGTAAATTCCGCACAGACCCGATGACACCCATCGACCTGATCCGGTTCGGCACGTACGATGCCGGGATTCTTGCCTTTCTCTGGCTTGCCATCGAGCACCGGAGAAGCCTGATCATTGCCGGGGGGACCGCCAGCGGCAAGACCTCGACCATGAACGCGGTCTCGCTCTTCATTCCCCAGAACGCCAAGATCGTCTCCCTGGAAGACACCCACGAGATCCAGCTCCCCCACAGCAACTGGCTCGCCACCCAGACCCGTGAGGTCAGCACCCGGCAGGTTGAAGGCGACATCGATCTATTCTCGCTCCTGAAATCCTCCATGCGCCAGCGCCCCGAGTATATCATTGTCGGCGAGGTGCGGGGAAGGGAAGCCCAGACACTTTTCCAGGCGATGAACACCGGCCACGCAACCCTCTCGACAATCCATGCCGGCACCGTCCAGGAGACCATCAACCGGCTCACGCACGAGCCGATCAGCGTGCCAACGGTCATGTTCACCGCACTCGACCTGATCGTCAACCAGTCAATCTATAGCTATGGCAACAACCGCATCCGGCGCTGCCTCGCCATCCACGAGATCGAGGTAGACAGCAAAGGCACTATCATTCCCCGGAAGCTGTACGAATGGGATGTCCAGACCGATGCATTCCGGAAAGTGGCATCGGAATCCCGGGTCCTCAAAGAAATCGCCGCCCTGCGGGGATGGACCCCAAGCCAGGTGAAAGAAGCCCTCAGGAAACGCGAGGAGTTCCTGAAGCTTACCCTGGAGGTCCCGGTCCCGGACATCCACGATCTCGCACATGCGATCCATGACCTCGGTGAATGATATGCCGCTTCCCGCATTCATCAAGAAGACCGGAACCCGTCTCGAAACTTTCGAGATGGTGGTGCTGGGCACGCACCTCGACAGCGATCTCCGGTCCGCACACCTGCCGGTGACCGCAGAGCAGTACCTCCGCACGACCCGGGTCAGCCTCGCTGTCTCGGCGGTAATGTACCTGTTTTTTTTCGCGCTGGCGATACTTACCGGCTGGTTCGGCGTCTTGTTCTCCTTTATTCCGGAGGTTCTTTTCTGGATCTTCCTGTTTGCCACCATGGTCCCCGGTCTGTACCTGGTTCAGGTCTATTATCCGGTAATCATCGCCCGGGGGAGAAAAACCCGGATCGAACTCGAACTCTCCTACGCCGTTTCGTACATGCAGGCGCTCTCCACCACGATGGCCCCGTTCGAAGTTATCCGGCGTGTTTACGAAGAGAAGGCGATGTTCGGCGAAGTGTCCTGCGAATTCGGCCAGATCGTCCGGGACGTGGAGCTGTTTGGCGACGATCTCCTGACAGCAATGAGAAGTCTCCAAGCAACTACTCCGTCTCCCGTCATGCGCGATTTCATGAACGATCTCGGCATTGTGTACGAGAGCGGGGGTGATATTGCCGCATACCTCTCATCGAAAACCGCCTATTTCCATGAACAGGCAAGGCGTGAACTGGATGTCGTCTTAAAGACCATCGAGATCATGTCCGAGGTATACGTATCGGCATTCGTTGCCGGGCCGATCGCCCTCATCATCATGATCGTTGCACAGGGGATGACGAGCAGGGCAACGATGGCCTGGCTCCTGCCGTTCATGTATATCTGTATCCCTGCGGGTGCCATTCTCATGATCTGGATCCTCTCCCTCATGCTGCCTCCGGAAAACCTGGAGATCCGAAGGAGGGGGGTTATCGAATATTACTCCGGGACCGGCGTTCCCCTCCAGAAAGGAAGCGATCAGGGCAACGGTGAATTTTACCGGCACATCGAAGCGAGGAAAAAGAGGTTCCATATCCGCGAACAGCTGCGCCACCCGTTCCGAACATACATCTCCCATTACTCGTACGGGATCATTGCCGGTGTTGCCTGTGCCGGGCTGTGTACAGTCCTTCTTTTCACAGGTACGTTCGGACTCCTGTTCCCGAAAAACAGCTTTGAAGCAGGGATCTGCATGATTGCGATCGGTCTCATCGTGCCCGTATCGGTCGCGTACGAAGGGCGCCGGTTATACGTCCACAATATTGAAAAGAATATCCCGGAATTCCTGCGGGAACTTTCCGACATGAAAGAGATTGGGCTGACCCTGCCGGATGCCATCCAGCGGATTGCATCAGCCAAACTTGGCGTATTGAGTTCGGAACTCGTGCATGTCTCACGGGATGTCGGCACCGGATCGTATGTGAACTATGCACTGGTGCGGATGGAGGAACGGATAGGGCTCATCTCTGTCAAGCGGGCCATCTCCCTGCTGGTTAAGGCAGGCGAAATCACCTCGAACCTGAGCGGGATCTTCATGATCGCCATTACAGATTTCGAGCATTACCTCCGGATGAAGCGCGAAAGGGCCAACACAGCAATCACGTACGTCATGATCATCTACCTCTCCTTCGGCATCTACCTCTTTACCGCGTACCAGCTGAACGGCCCGTTCATGACGAGTTTCATGTCCTTCAACACGAACTTCAACCTTGCGCAGAACGTCACCGACATGTTCCGTATCGCGATCATCCTCGGGGCATTCTCCGGCATCATGGCCGGGCAGTTCAGCTCGAACAGCATCCTTGCCGGATTCAAGCACAGCATCGTTCTCCTTGCGGCCGCAATGGTCCTCTTCGTCTTCATTGTGTGAGCTGAGTTATGCAACAAAAAAAATGTACAAATGATGCCGCGGTGTCCGAAGTCGTTGGGGAGATGCTCATGATCGGCCTCGTGCTGATCCTCGTGGCGGTCTTCTCTGCCTCGCTCGCCAATTACCTCCCCTCCGAACGCTTGCCATCGGTCACGATCCGTATAAGCAACGATACCGGAGGGAATATCACGCTCTGGCACAAGGGCGGCGACTGGGTGAAGGCAGAGGACCTCACAGTTCTTGTCAGGGACAATGACTCAGTAACCGCACCGGTAATACACTACACCTCAAGGAATGGCGAGCATGAGTTCATTCTTGTTCCGGATGCACAGGCATTTGATCTTGAGAGCAACATCACGGTATCATGGGACAAAACGCTCTCCGGCAACGAAAGCATAACCCTTGCCACCGACCGTGCAGTCCTCTTCTCCGGGAGCGTCAGGCCATGAGGGACGATGCCGTGGCTCCGATCATCGCCATCATGCTCATCCTCGCTGCCGTGGCAACATTTTTCGTTATCTTCAACGGGGCATACATCCCCTCGCTCAAGGAAGCGTCGGAGATCGAGCATATCCGGAATGTGGAATCCTCGTTCCAGCGGTTTTCTTCGGATATCGAAACGGCGATCTCCCTGCGCCAGGACAACCTGATCCTGGGCGAACCGGTCCAGTTGGGTGGGGGGGAATGCCTATTCAATACGCTCAGGTCCGGAGGCTCCCTGGCTATTGAGGATGAACCCGAACCGGCTTACAATTTATCCTTGTATAATTCATCAGGCATCATGCTGAGCGAGATGAACAGTACGCTCGCAACAATCACGTATTCTCCTGCGGGAAATTTCTGGCAGGATCAGGGATACCGGTGGCAGCGCGGGTACCTGAACGTGACCAAGTACGGCACGCGCCAGGTCCCCCTCTCCTATAACAATATGACCGATGTGATGAACGACTTCGATGACAATACTTCATCGCTGTACGCATTTGCACGTTCTTTCGGAAGCGTTGAGTTCACCCGGAATCTGACAACGCTCTTTCCCGACTATGACGAGAATGGGAATATTACTGCATACCTCCCGCGCGAAGGGAACTGTTCCGGGATCACGATTACTGTCATACATATATCTGCATCCCCGGATCACCCATTCACCAGCAGCAACGGCGTTGGCACCCTACAACTGAAGACCGTTGTCAACACCACGACACACCCCGATGTCGGCTGGGTTGCGGTTACCTCTCATATCCAGCAGTTCGGCAACCGTACCCTCGACCGGTTCAACGACAGTTTTTCCGAAGCCGACAGTGCCTGCGGGAGCAACATTGATTACTTGGGATATATCGGCGATACTCAGTATCTCTACCTCCGGCAAACGGTAAGTCCGGTCTCGGTGAAGGTAAAAACCGTCATGATTGAGATCGGTGCATATTAAAAATACGGCGGGAGCTGCGGCAGGAGAACGAAGACATTGTTGACAACAATAACCATGTACCACGTAATCAGGATGCAATAAAGATACGCACTGGATCCCCGGACCCGGCATTCTGCCAGCATCGCACAATATGTCACGCCCAGGAGAATGGCGAGTTTAAGTGCAAGGTGGAGTACCGGGGCTGTCACGATTCCGGCCATCAGGGGATTGAGCTCCGTGCCGCCCATCCGGAGAATGAGGTGGGTTGTCCCGATATCCAGGAAGAACAGGCATCCCAGGATCAGGGTAAGGCCCGCGATGCTCCGGGCCCGCACGGTATCGAGCTGGTACCATTCGCATCTTTGTCCAGCCTTCAGGATCATGAAAGTCCCCTCAGCGTAACACAACCTCATTCGCCTTTTTGAAAGATGCCAATCCTTTTTGTTATAGTGTAACGGAGTCGGATAATTCAGGCCTCGTAGGCAACAAGGATTGCTCCCGTCTCCTTCTCAGCGGCTTTCAGTTTTGTAACCTGCGCCGCACTGAGTTTCTTGTATGGATGGACCTTCTCGTACGCGACAAGAGTAACCCCAAGTTTCTCTTCAAGTTCCTGGATTGCCTTGACCGGCGTCTTGGCAAGTTTTGCGGGTCGTACACATTCCATAGAGATTACCTCAAAACTATCCTGTTCCGTACGACCAGATATAGTATCCCGTAAATGAACTGGAGATAATTCAATTTCTTTTGGATTTCAGGAAAAAAAGGTTGTCCGGCCTGCGATTGTCACCACTCGCCCCGGGCCCTGCAATTACGACGGTGTAATCAAATCATGGACCTGATAGGGGAGCTCCCTCCCCTCCAGCCGCTTGACAAAGTCGGTGAACTCCTCGTCCACGATGACGATTGCACAATCGATCCCGTGGAACGCCGCCTCGATTACCCCTTCCCGGGCGCCAAAGAACATGTCCGGCTCCCGGCCGATGGACTTCAGCGTGGCATGGGCTTCCACTCCGACTGCCGCCACAATTCCGGTTTTCGCAATGATCTGCTTCAGCTGGTCTTTCTGTACCCTGCGTGACCCGCCCTGCTGGATCCGGGGTATCTTGCAGACATGGATCGTTCCCTCGTGGTGATCGATAATCCCGTTCAGTTTGGCTATCCCGACATCCATCCCTTTTGTTGCATCTGCAATAACGGTACCCCGTGCAGCAGACTGCCGCTTTCCTGCATACAGGAACCCGTCCCGCATGAAGACCCCTACATCTTCACCTGCTCTGAGATCTTCTGCCGCAATTGCGGTCCAGAATGCGACCTGCTGGATGAGATCCTGCCGGATATGCCGGGCATAGGACTCAAGGATCTCGGCATTCGCGAGTACCCATTCAATACCAGGTTTGGTCACCCCGTAATGGCCCCGGCCGCTTGCAGAGACCATCCCGTCTTCAGTGAGTTCACGAATATATTCCGAAATCGCCTGCGGTGTCACGCCAAGCTTATTGGCGATCTCCTGCTGGCGGACGCCCGGCTGGTGTTCGGTAATCTCGACAAGGATCTGGAATCGCGTGATATCACGTTTGCTTCTCAAAAAGGACGAGTCTTTGTCTTTTGGATCCTGTGTCATGGTACCTCAGTGCGAATGCGGCGGAAGTCCCTCGTGGCTGTGTTCGGCGATATGGTGGTGGTCCGGTCCCGAAGCCGTTGCTGGATCGACATGGATCGTGGCATCGGAGAGGTACTTCAGGTGATGGAGGAGTTCATGCCGGTACTCTTTTGCAATTGCGTGCCCGCGTTCAACGGAGAGGCCGGCATCGACCGTCATGTTGATCTCCGCATGGAGCCGGTGCCCGAGCCAGCGGACCTTGACATCGGTGATCGCCCGTACCCCCTCGACATGCTCCGCCGAATGCCGGATTCCGTCCGGAATGGCCGGGTCAACGCCGTCAAGAAGCCGGGTGAAGATCGTCTTGCCTGAGTCCCAGACAATACCGAAGATGGCAACCGTGATGATCAGGCCGATGACCGGATCGGCAAGCGGGAAACCGAGATACACTCCGATAGCCCCAATGAGGACGGCCAGACTTGTGAGCCCGTCGATGCGTGCATGCTGGCCATCGGCTACAAGGGCAGCACTCCCAATCTCGGTCCCGACCCGGATCCTGAGCTGCGCCACCGCCTCGTTGCCGATACATCCGACGAGTGCTGCCGCTGCCACCGCCCAGAGAAATGTTACCTCCTGCGGGTGGAGGAGCCGGTCGATGGACACATAGCCGGCGACAAGTGCGGATATGAAAATCATCAGGACTACAAAGACACCGGCAATGTCCTCGACCCGGCCATACCCGTAGGTAAACCGTTTTGTTGGTTTCCACCGCGCCAGGATGAACGCGAAGAGGAGCGGAATGGCGGTGAGCGCATCGCCAAAATTGTGGATCGTATCGGCAAGCAGCGCGATGCTCCCGGAATAATACACAATGATTACCTGGATGAACGCGGTGACGAACAGGCCGGCAAACGACCATTTCACGGCCCATATTCCTCGTTCCGTAGTGAGGATGGACGGGTCAACGATGCCGTGCGTGTGGCCGTGACCACCGGCAGGGTGACCGTGATTATGCACATCATCATGGTCGTGATGATGGTCATGATCATGATCGTGTTCATGCCCGTGATCGTGCCTGTGATTCTCCATTCTGTCAGCCATTGTTTTCATCCTCCTTTCCGGAGCCGGTAGACGGTTTCAGCGGCATCACGGTGATAGTATTCCCGCTCTCTTTACAATAGGCATCCACACGGGTCGCAACACGGCCCGCCATGCTGCCGGTGGTCAGGATCAGGGAATCCTTTCCCCGCAACGCCCGCAGGATGCACTTGTCGATCACCCCGTACGTGAACTCGACAGCCAGCCCGTCCTTCTGTGCCCGCTGTTTTGCCCGGGTGCCCATTGTCCCAACGACAAGATTCTCCCGGGATGCGATGAACGCAGCAAGAGGGCGGTCGTCAGTATCCACGTTGCAGACAGTGATGGTGCCCGGGGTACAGTTCAGACTGGTTCCGTGGAGCAGGTTCTCAATGATCTCCACTATGTCAAGGACGCTGCGGGGCTTCCGCTCTGGTTGAGTATATCCCCGGCGGCCAAGTTCCAGAGAGAGATCGAGCAGCACCGGGACCGTAAGATGGGCCTTCCGGACAAGGCCGGGATTCCCGAATGCACCCTCGGGCCGGTCCTCCCTGAGGATCCCACCGTCAAGGAGCAGGATTGCCCGGTCCGCCCAGGGATACGCGAGCTCCACGTCATGGGTGGAGATGATCACGGTCCTGCCCTCGTGGTTCAGCTCGTCCAGCAGCTCCATGATGTCTTCGGAGCCTGACGGATCCAGGTCGCTTGTCGGCTCATCGAAGATGAGTACATCCGGGTCCATGGCCAGGACCCCGGCAATGGCGACCCGCTTCTTCTCCCCACCCGAGAGCTGGTGCGGCGGACGCCGGTCGAACCCTTCGAGGCCCACGTGCCGGAGAGCATCAGCGACTTTTCGCTGCACGGTCTCCTCATCGAGCCCGAGGTTGACCGGACCGAACGCCACGTCCTGCCAGACCGTGGGGGCAATGATCTGGCGGTCGGCGTTCTGCAGCACGTACCCGACGCGCCTGCGGATCTCGCGGAGGGAGGTGGAGTCGTACCGGATCGGCCGGTTGTCGAACAGCATCACCCCAGTAGTTGGCCGGATCATCCCGTTGAACATCTGGAGGAGCGTGGACTTGCCGGCCCCGTTCGGACCTACAAGGGCAATCTTCTCCCCTTTCCGGATATGGAAACTGATCCCGGCGATCGCTTCCCTCCCTCCCCGGGGGTAGCGGTACCGGATGTCCCGAGCTTCAAGAATAATGTTACTCATGGTTTTTTACATCTGAAGCAGGGTCATTCCCTGCGATAGGATCACTGCTGCCGATCCCGCAAGCAGGAAGAGGGCGAGAACAATCAATGGCCGGAGTTCCACGGGCCGGTTGCCGCCCAGGATCACGAACTTACCGTCATAGCACCGGGCGTCCATGGCGCGGATGAGGTCGTCGCCGGCATCCCAGCTGGCGATGAACGTGGCCCCGCAGAGATGTGCAAACGAATGGAACGACTCCCTCCACCCCGAGTACCCGAGCCGCATCACCTGTGCCTGGTGAATCTGCCGTATCTGGTCAAGCAAAAAGAAGATCGTCCGGTAGATTATCATGGCCAGGTCCACGACAACATCCGGAATCCGGATCTTCCGCATGACGGTAAACAGATCCGTCATAGGGGTGGTAAGCGAGATAAAGATGAGTGCAGACATACACCCAATCACCCGGCAAAGGATGAAGAAGCCGTAATTGATACTCTCCCGGGTGACCGAGAGCGACAGGAACGGCAGGGGATCCCAGCTCCAGAGCACCTGTTCCCCTCCCGAGATGAGCACGATGACAGCCGCGCTCATCACCCCAAACCAGAGGGGGATTATGAAGAGCTCCCCATAAGTCCAGGGATCGATGCGGGCAAGGAAGAGGATGGCAAACGACAGGGCGAGCGCGATGAAGAGCGGGCCTGGGTATCCTGTTGAAAGGAGACAGAGGATGATAGCCCCTACACCTGCGGCCAGCTTGAGCCAGGTATTGACCTCGCGCAGGCCGTTGTTCTGGGCAATGTCTTCCAGCAGCTCCTCGAACATTTCTGTTCCTGTTGTTCCGGGATTATGCCGATTCTATTGCCTTCTTCTGCCCGAGCCAGTATCCGAAGACTCCTCCGACAAAGATGCCGCCAAGCGCAGCCTGGAGGGCGAACAGGCATGCCTCGATCTCCCCGCTTGGGGGTACCCACTGGGGGATAAGCGGCGTGAAACTCTCTACATCTTTTCCGGTCAACTGGGCGATCAGGTTCGAACCAACATTGTCCGAACCGGCAAATTCTGCACCAGTCATGGTCGAACTGGTGTACAGGAACGCTGCACAGAACCCGATGACAGCAACGACTGCGAGTATCTCAAGGATGTAACTCTTCGCCATTATGCCTCACCCCGGGCTGCGTTGATCTGAGCTTCTGAGAAGACTTTCAACCGGATCAGGATGTCAGGCTTGAGGGCAACGATGTACTTGAAGACCAGCGCCAGGATGATCCCTTCAACAATGGCAAGAGGCACCTGGGTTATTGCAAAGATACCCATGAACATGACAAAGGACGTGGCGAAGCCACCAACTGCTGCCGGGTAGGCCACGGCGAGTTCGAACGAGGTGACGATGTACGTGAACAGGTCTGCGAGCGCTGTTGCGAGGAAGACTGTCAGGTAGATGTTGACCGACGTGTCCTTCAGCAGCCGGTAGATGGTGTACCCGACCAACGGGCCAACAATACCCATCGAGACAATGTTCGCGCCGAGCACCGAGAGTCCCCCATGAGCAAGGAAAAGGCTCTGGAACAGGAGTACAATCGCGCAGATCACCGATG